>Ga0114966_10001892_pt1 | contig 19017 bp, 13 predicted proteins | sample M_130207_XF_Meta_FD_87029 | JGI IMG/M metagenome (GOLD analysis project Ga0114966, IMG submission 87029) | Freshwater microbial communities from Lake Montjoie, Canada to study carbon cycling - M_130207_XF_MetaG | ecosystem: Environmental > Aquatic > Freshwater > Lake | place: Lake Montjoie...
GAGCAACTGTTATTTGTTCCCATAATTCCAATATAGGGGAAAGGCCGCGGTTCGGGTTAGATGAATAAATAAATCGGTTTTTAACCCTTGTTGAATTTATTTCGTCTGTTACGTTCAATTGTATTTTTTTTGGAAATAATTCAAATTCAATACCATTCGCAATGATTTGAATTTTATCCTTGAGGAGTGGATATCTATTTTAAAAACGTTCTTTGTGCCAATTCGTCAAACAAATACATTTATCTATTACGTGATGCCATTTATTTATGATTGTGTTATCATCTAATTGATTAGATGAGTTATATGGCAATAAATATATATCATGCGCCCAAACAATCACTTGTTTTGTTTCAATATACTCAAACATTTCAAAAAATCCAATATATCGTGAAATAATAATTGCATGGAACTTATTATTTTTAATAAATGCTTGCAAATTATCCAGATTAATATATTGAATATTATCAAATTTTTCTTCTATAACTGCGCCTCCAATGTATATCTCCATATTTTTTGGAAAATATTCACTTACATATGCAACTGCTCTTTCGGATCCACCCAAAAAATTATGTTTTCCATATGTTGAATTCCAATGATTATAACTAAATCCAACATATATTAAAATTTTGTTGCTCTCAATGTTTTTATCTATTGTAATCTGTTTTGGTTCTACCAAATTTGAAAAAAATATTAAATTATCCTTATTTAACCACTCACTAGTGTATTTCCATAAGAGACTATTATCCATAAATTGAGTATTGTTATATTGAAGATATAACAAATTTAAAAAATCTTCACAAAGACGAAAGAAAGATGGATTATTTACTTTGTCTATAAAAAATTTTAAATTGAATAATAAACACCCAATATACCATTTATCCACTTGAACCCGTTTTTTATTAAAAATAATTTCAAACATTTTAATACCAATATCATATTTTTGCAGTTTTTGGCAAATAATTATCATATGATAAGGTAAATAAAAATCGTATTCTAATATATTCGGTGATAACCATGAATTTATTTTTCCTGAACTATTGTTGATATATTCATTTTCAATAAGCGAATAGAATGAAAACGCTATCTCATTCATCTCTTTCCAACCATAATATTTTATTAATTGATATATCCCTTCTACACGGGTTTTATCATATTTATAGGATTCAATCAAATAAAAAATTCCTTGACCATGATTATTTTCTTTTTCATATATTTCCCAAATTTTTAAACAAGCAATATATTTTTCTTGGTTTGTTTTTTTATCATTTGTTAATTGTGTTTTAAATTCTTCCAGTCCTATATTTTTTTTTTCAATTGTATTTGTAGGTGTATTCGTATTTGTAGATGTATTCGTATTTATAATTGCATCAGATGGTGCATATGCATTTTTTATAACAAAAGACAAAAAATCATTATCTGACGACATTTTATATTTTAAAGTATAAATTATTATTTATATTTTAACTTACTTATAAATTGTTTTTGTTGTTTTTGTTGTTTTTGTTGTTTTTGTTGTTTTTGTTGTTTTATTATTGAATATATAGAAAATATGGAATAAAATAAACAGCGATAATTGTAGTAATAATATTTGTATTTGTTGTATATTTTGCGAGTATGGACGCAAAAAGAGCAGAAAATATGACAATTAAACTATCACCTAAAATAGCGGAACCACCGACACTTTTTGCATAATCTTTAAATAAATCCAGCATCTGATTTTTACCACGTGGAATCAATGTGAAAAATCCATAAAACAGTATATCGTGTATCGTTTGCAGACCTAATAACAACAAAATAAATTTCCAAATAGAAAATGTGTCAAAAATAAATGGATACAAAAAACGTGCAATAATAATGCCTAAAACAACGATTAGTACATCAGCAATAACCGCAGATAGGCGATATGTTTTATACCATGTTTGTAAAGCGCTTGGTTTTGTTTGCGATAGCGCTAAAAATAATACAATAATTTCCACGAATAATGCACCATTTAATATTGGCAGATAATCACGCATATTTGAAAAATGAGAAATGTCTTGAAAAAAAACCATTTATAATGGAATAATATTTTTTTATATTTTAAAAATTTATAACAAGTTTTTTATAAATTTTTTTATAAATTTTTTATAATTTTTATAAAAATTTTTATATAAAATTTATGGTTCAACTATTGGTTACCAATCTCGGCGCAATATTCATAGTAATAAGCTCCTGGAATAACAGCTTGCACGCATAAGGAATTTCCACATAGGCAAAGTCCGTCCGATTGTCACATGTTCTGCACCGATGAATATGCATTTTATCGTTATACGATGCAATCAACCCACATCGTTTGCACACATATACTTGATACTTATCTGACGCATCATACATTCGCCCACGTGTGAATCGCGACGCTCCATGCGAAACCATCGCATCACGCTCCATCTCACCAAATCTTAGACCACCATCGCGCGACCTTCCTTCCGCCGGCTGTCTCGTTAAATTTACCATGGGGCCAATAGAACGGCTATGTTGTTTATCATTTACCATGTGCTTTAGCCTCTGATAAAATACCGGTCCAATAAATATAGTGCATTCCATTTGTTCCCCGGTAAGACCATCATATAAAATCTGGTTTCCATTTGATTCGTAACCGACATCTTGAAGTGCCTTTGATATGGTATTTATATCCAGGTCGCCAAAACTCGTCCCATCTCCAAATAACCCAAGTTCCAAAAGAACCTTTCCAAGAAGGGTTTCTTTTAACTGGGCAATTGTCATACGAGACGGAATCGCATGTGGATTCAAAATTAAATCTGGTTTTAAACCGTCTTGTGTAAAAGGAATATTCTCTTCCGGAATAATATTACCAATCGTACCTTTTTGCCCACTTCGCGATGAAAATTTGTCACCAATCACCGGCTTTCTCACTGTTCTCAAACGTACCTTTGCAAAATTATAACCATCTCCATTCCGGTCAATATAATTTTTATCAATATACGTTTCTTCATCGGTGCGATAAATACGGCTCTGGTCTTCATATTTGATGACCTTTGTATGGTCATTGCGATTTTCCTTGATAGGGGTAATTTTGGAAATAATAACATCACGATTTTCTATACGCGTATTTTCTGGAACAATACCCTTGCTATTAACCTTGTTATAATTAGCAAACTTCATTCCTTTTGTTTTTGCAGGGTCCGGCTTGCACCGGATTTCTTCATCGCCATTAATTTTTTGTTTATCCTCATCGCGTTCCGTATGATAAATGGTTGCCTGAAATAAACCACGGTCAATAGAACCTTTATTGAACAACAACGAATCTTCCTGATTATAACCAGTATGTGTCATAATGGCGACTATCGCATTGAATCCAGACGGAATCTTGTTAATATGTATCATATCCATCACGCGCGTATCTACGAGAGGACGCGCCGGATAATTTAACACATACGCTGTTTTGTCCATGCGATTTTCGTAATTTGTAACATAAACGCCCATTGCCTGTTTTGCCTGCGCCGTCTGATACGTATTTCTAGGGGATTGATTATGTTCTGGAAATGGAATACATGACGCCAATACACCAAATATCGTACTCGGGTGAATCTCGCAATGTGTAAATCTACAGATTTTATCTTGCTCTTGCGCTAAAATAATATCGGTCGGCTTCATCGCAATCATGGACCCAGCTTGTTCTACCGGGTCAATATATTCTAATAACGAATCCTCCATTTTGCAATTTGTTAAAAGGTCGTCCCAGGTTAGAGTATTATTATTGAGTCCATTGATAATAGATTTTTTAATTAAAAGTGTATTGTTTTTAACGCGCAAAACAGGACGTGTTAAACGCCCACTGTCATTGCATACGCGAATTTCGTTTTTCTTGTAATCAAATAGAATAGATGTATAAATATTAATAATGCCGCAATATTTTTTTTCCTTTAATTGATTATATAATTCAACCGGTTCATCCGAGATACCGACCCACGCACCATTGATAAATACTTTTACCTTGCCGTACATATCCATAGGCGACAATGTTTGAATATCTTTGACATGTGGCATGATATATTCGTATAATGGCAATGAATTGGAATGAGTGGTAATATGCGTCATATAACTTAGATTTTTCACAATACCAACCGACTGACCTTCTGGCGTTTCTGCCGGACATAAAAATCCCCACGATGTATTATGCAGCTTACGAGGCGGAATAAGCTTCCCACTTTTATCGGTAGGTGTAGAAATTCTTCGCGCATGACTCAAGCTACTGACATAAGTTAAACGATTTAGTACTTGCGCAACACCGACCTTGTTGCTATTGACGTGTTTGATGCCAAAATCGCCAGTAGAAAGCGCGCGTTTCAAACCATTCTCAATCGTAGTAGATTTTATAATTTTATAAATATTTGTCATGTTCAAAATATTCTGATAATCATCTGTGGATTTCCAAGACCCCGTATTGATTTCCTTGATAATCTGTTTCTCCATGTCTTTTACCAATTTATTAAAGTAATTTCGGAACAAGTTATTCAAAAGGGTTCCCGTCAAATCAATGCGCTTGTTTAAATAAGAATCGCGGTCATCCTGCTTCGTCCATCCAAAGTTCGCTTGGAGCAATTGATTTGTCATATATCCGAGGAAATAAATTTTTTGGTCGGCCGTTTTGCAGTGAGGGAATAAATCATTCGTTAAAATATCCATGGTAAAGTCGTGCTTCTTTTTGGCGCCGGTTTCCTTATCCATATTAATCGGCGTATACATCACGTGTGTTGTGATATACTTGATGCATTCTACCTGTGTTAGAAGAGTATTTGCTTCAATAATTGAAGCCTGCAATCCATCTAGCATCTGAATATGATTTTCATTTCGCAGGTCAAGCAAAATTTTCTCGCAGATTTCTTTATCTGCTAATACGCCGAGTGCGCGGAACAGGATAAACAGGGGAATCACTTGCTTCACGCGTGGTATCTGAACGCTCAATGGAGTTCCAAAGCCATTATTTTTTGAGGATACCATCATATTAATCTGTTTTGGCGAGATGCATTTATGATCAGGGACCGATTTTACCTCCGCCATCCACGTATATTTTGTATTATTTTTACTGACATTGAAGCAATAGACCTTATTCTCGGCCGCGCGCTCCTGACCAAGAACGGTTTTCTCTGAACCATTAATAATAAAATAACCACCCGCATCAAATTTACACTCCCCGGTTTGATTATGTTCTACGTGCTTATATTGCGTCAAAACGCAAATACTGGACTTTAACATAATGGGCAGCTTGCCCATGTGAATTTTGGGAAGAACTTTATAAAATGTCTGCACGTTTTCCAAATTTTCTCCATTACGTACAACAAATTTTACATTAATATCAACAGTCATGGCGGAGGCATATGTGAAATTTCTAAGACGGGCCTCCTGAGGAAACATTAACTTGGTTGCGCCATTATTCTCGTGAATTTGGGGGCGGTAAATATTAAAGTTTTCAAAAGTAATGAAAATTTCTAGAGAATGTTTTCCGGATTTCGGGTCAAAATCTTGTTCGGATGCAACATGAACAGGGTTGAACATTTCAATCGTTTTAATAATTTGATAACTGACAAAATTATTATAGGATTCCAGTTGGTGTCGTACTAACCGCTCCAAATGGTGGCCCTTAAAATATGATTCAATAATAGTCCATGGCGTTTCAATATACGGGTCTTTTTCAATATCAGAATTATTCTTTTCCATTTTTTCTTTGTTTTCTTTATTTTCGTTATTATCTTTATTATGATCCATGATTATAGGTGTTGAATCTATATTCTGGTTATTTACTATTTCAATTTGTTTCTATATTGTTTATAAATATGATTTGCGGTTTCACAAATCATATTACAACGTTTTATTCTACGTTTTACTATTATTTTATAAAATACTTTTTTACTTTTTTACATTATATTTTGTAATTACGTTTCATATAACTAATTAACATGGATGTTGCAATTGTTTTCTTATATATTTCCCAATTTTCTAAAAATATGGGAGATTTCACGTGCATATCAAGTATTTTTTTCATTCGTTTTTCAATTATACTGGAATTTACTGTTGGTTTGTAATCATTCACAGAATTATAATAAATAAATGATGTAATTGTATTCAAAATTTTATTAGTAATTTGATTTTCTAAATCACGATGTCTTTTATATTGCACACCATAATTTAAATGTTGCAACCCAAAAAGTTCATTATAATAATAATTTATTTCTGGATGTTCCATAAAAAGATCAAGAGTTTCGGTAAATTTTTGATATAACGTGTCAAAATTTTGAATTGCCTGCATAGCACTCGTCTCTTTTTGTGATACAATGGTTAATATGAGTGTTGCACCCAAAGCCAAGGCTCCCAAAGAAGATAATAATTGCAAAAATACATTAAATTTATGATTTTTATGTAATGTTTTTGACCTTAATAAAGAAGTTGTTATTATGATTGTGAAGATTAATAGAATAAATAATATTAGGTTTATCAGTTTGGTATTTAAAAAATATTGTATTCTTTGATACAATGACCCGTAACTATGGTTTTTAAATATATTATACTTACTATATTCTTCTTTTGGGGTTTTATTTGTGTCTTGGTTTTTATTTGTATCTTGGTTTTTATTTGTAATTGGTTTTTTATTTGTATCTGGTTCTTTATTTGTATCTGTAGTTGTAGAATTTTGGTTATTCATAATATATAATATAAATACATATAATTATATAAATAACAATAACAAAAGTATGTCTAAAAATATAGTAAATACGAATCCGCGGGGTTTTAGGAACCAAAGATTGTATGCTAATTTTATTATCTATCTGGATGACAAAGATAATAATAAAGATGCAAATACAAAAGTGGAACCAGTAAAACCGGTACCACATGTAACACCAGTAAAACTTGTATCAATATATACCGGATTTTTTGACAGTAGAGACCCAAATAGATATAAGGAAAAAATGCTTGTTTTATTGGAACGCGAAATAATGCGGCAACACTTGATGAAAAAATTATTTCCTTTTTCTCAACCAATTCAATTACCAAAAATAGCGGCTCCATCACCGTCAGATTCGCCAAAAAAAACAAAACGAAAAGTAGATATTAATATGGAAATACAACACTTGGATGACCTCATAAAATTAATTGATACTTATCCATTAGACGAGGAAATAGAGTATAACATTAATATGGAAGCCTTGCATAACATAAAACGATATTTGGTTCGGTTCCAAAATATGATTGGAATGAAAAACATGAAAAAAAACATTTTAGACCAAATTTTATATTTCGTTCAAGACCTTCATCTTGGAGGAAAAGGTATTTCAAGGGGCGATTATTTGCATACAGTAATTTATGGACCACCTGGTACCGGGAAAACGCATGTGGCCAAAATTATCGGAAAAATTTTTAGCAAACTCGGAATTTTAAAAAAAGAAACATTTAAAAAGGTCACGCGAAGTGATTTGGTTGCTGGATTTTTGGGACAAACTGCGATAAAAACGAGGGACGTAATAAATGAATGTCTAGACGGGGTACTGTTTATTGATGAGGCTTATGCATTGGGCAATTCGGAGAAAAAAGACAGTTTTTCCAAAGAATGCATTGATACGTTGTGCGAGGCATTAAGTAATTATAAGGAAAATTTAATGGTTATTATTGCAGGATATGAAAGTGAATTAAATGAGTGTTTTTTTAATTATAATAAAGGTCTAGATTCGCGTTTTACTTGGAGATTCAAAATTGATAATTATGATGGGTCTGATTTACATAAAATATTTTTAAAGAAGATATCCGATTACGGTTGGAAAACGGATGATTCTTTGAGCGAAGACTGGTTTATTAAAAATATGTCATATTTTACCTTTTATGGCCGGGACATGGAAGTACTTTTTTCCAAAACAAAGATTGCGCATAGTCGGCGTATTTTTTGCAAATCTGCTGAAATAAAAAAAGTGATTACGATGAAAGATTTAGAAAAAGGGTTTGAAATGTTCTTGGATAATGAAGAGGTGAAAAAACGAAAAGAAACTGACTTGCATAAATATATGACAAATACAATGTATGTATAAATTGATTTAAAAATATATAATATAATATAATATTGTATGATTGATACTATTGTTTTTTTTCATGCCCATGTGAATGGTGATTGTTATTTAACTAGGAAACTTGTTAGTTATATTATCAAAAATACACAAAATAATAATATAAAATATTATTATACAGCATTACGTTCATTTGGATCATATTGTCAAGATATTGGTATTCCGAATGAAAATTTTAATCATTCGGCTTGCATAAATAAAATAACTCAAATGGGGTGGCAAGATCAAAATATACATAAAGAAAAAGTATTTTATATTGAAAATGATATTTTGTATATAGATGTATGGATCGGATATGTACTGTCCAAAAAATCTTTATGTTGCATGTGTTTAAAAAATGCGATTCCTTATTGGAATAATCTAATACGCGAGATAAATAATGAATGTAATTTCAATATAGATATGATACCGATAGATGATAATCCGTATTTGCCAATAAAATACCAAGAGCTTGACCTTGAATTTTTAGATATATATATAAATGAAAAGAAAAAAAAATATAAAAAAGTAATTTTAATATATAATATAACCCCAACAACTATATTTTTAAATATAGACAATAAAAATATTGTGACTATATTATCAGAAACATATAAAAATTATTTTTTTATAACATTCACAGATTTACATTTAGATAACACGAATATAGTATCATTTAAAACAATATATGACCAAAATAATAAAACTTTACCAGTAGCGTATGGTTTTGAATTTTCATATTTAAGTAATATATGTGAGCATGTTATATGTTGCATGAGTGGGATATGTCAATTCACTTTTAATTATGAAAATATGAATAATAAAGATAAAATAATGATGATTGTTGATTTAAATAATAACCCAGCGAGTCGTGATTTAGTATGTACTCAGACAACAGATGAATTTTTATGTACTGATATTTACAATTTATATATTAACATGCATCATTATAACACTGATATGATATTATGTAAGGATATAATAAGATTTATAAAGGACGTAGATGAATCACCAATAGAAGAATGTTGAAACTCAAATAAATGCCGTACATAAAATGCAATTATGAATCACTTATAAATAGTAAAATTAGTAAAATTAGTAAAATGATGAAAATTGTTTTTTTGGTGTATAATAACAAGTATGTCCAAAAAAACAATTAAAATAACTCCCGCATTATTTAACGTTGGTATTAATAAAACATTTAAAAATAGAGAAAAGAAAACAAGGCCAGTTATTCCACCTTTAATCAATCCGAATCTAATTAAAAAACAACTGTTAAATAAGATTAAGGAACATAAAGAACATGAGAAAGAAAAATCCGTTGCAAGTAAAACAGACATAAAATTCAATGACCAAATAACTGGTGCAAAGAATCACGATACTAATACAACATTTACAGACGAATTTCGTGACTCTCTGGATTATTTGTCTAGTTTATCAAAAAAAGAGAAAGAAAAAGAGAAAGTACCCGTGAAACCACCGGTACAAAATAATAAAACATTAAAGAACACCGACAGTTATAATGATTATTCTGGTCATAATTTTGGTCATAAATTTATTCCAATGCCCCACGTAGAATTAGACTTACCTGAAGAACTGTGGGAATCAACTCATGTTTCAATGGAACCATCTCCGATAAAAATCAATTATCCACCGGCCGTAAATAATGGGACTCCGTATGGCTGTCTTAAAAATGGTAGTAAGCCAACATATAGAATATGGCAACAAAATCAAACTAGAAAAAACTATGATACAATTGAAACTCCTGTAAAAATGCAACCTATACAAACTACTAATACAATTGTTTCGGACAGAGAAAGAAAATTGGAACTTTTAAAAAAAAAAATGAAACAACGCGAAGAAGAAGCTGAAGCGAAAGCAGAAGCTGAAGAAGAGGCGGAAGCAGAAAAACAATTATTAAATATGCCAATGATTCAACTTCCTCCGACTAATACTATTTTACCGAAAACGATGGAACATAATATTTTTGTAGAAGATAAAATTGTTGTGGAAGAAAAGCCGGTATCCATGTCTATTAAGAAAACAATTCGTAGAAAATATATTCTGGGAAAATCAATAAAACATAGAAAAGTGGGCATCCTTATAAAAGACAAAAATACAAGGAGAAAAATTATTGATGCACAAAAGGAATTAAAAAAGAAAACTATTCAAGAAGTCAAAAAGTATTTAAAAGACCGCGGATTAATAAAGGCAGGTAGTAATGCTCCAAATGACGTTATTAGAAAGACCTATGAAAGTGCGATGCTAACGGGAGATATAGCAAACGTGAATCGTGAAACATTATTACATAATTTTTTAAATGATACACATCCTGAACCATAATTTAACAATTTTTAACAATATTTTTTAACAATATTTTTAACAATATTTTTTAACAAATTCTAATAATTTATAAAAAATATTTATCTAATCATAAATTAAGTTGCATATAACTTATGGAAACGATAAAAAATAAAATACCAGATACCACAAAACAATTTTTTGACGAATTAAGTGATTATTTGAATACAAAATTACTGTTTTTTGGAAGTGTTCAGCGAAGTGATTATTTTCCAGGTGAAAGTGATATTGATGTAGATATATTTACAGACAATGAAAATCAAACTATTACAAAACTGCAACATTTTTTACATGTGAAACGTAAAGATTTTAAAAAATTTGTATGGCGATTAAATCACAACAATACGATTGCTTATGGTCATAAAATTTTTTATAATAATAAAGAAGAAGGAATCATGGTTGAGTTTTCTATTTATAATGAAAAGTACAAGCAAGGAATATTAAAGGAACATTTAATGAAAACGGATTTGCCATTTTACGCGTCATTTTTGTTAATTATGTTAAAGTTTCTGTATTATAATTTAAAATTTTTAGATAAAAACACTTTTACTTATTGGAAAAAGAAAATATTATCCAGTGGAATTGGACTACCGGAAGACCAGTTTGTAGTTTTTGAACCGAAATAATATGCGGATACTCATATTTTTATAATTACGAAATTTTATTTTTAATAAATAATAAATATAATAAATATAATAAAGATATTATAATAATTTATAATTAATATGAAAAGATATTTTATTGATTTAGATAATACTTTATGTAAAACAACGAATAGCGATTATGAAAATTCAAAACCAATTATTGAAAGAATAAAATATGTAAATGAACTTAAAAATACTGGAAATCATGTTACAATTTGGACTGCTCGTGGTGCAACTAGTGGAATAAATTATAAAAATTTAACAACTATGCAATTAAATGAATGGGGTGTGCAATATGATGACATTCTTATGGGAAAACCGAATTATGATGTCTATATTGATGACAAATCTTTTAATGTAGAGTCTTACTGGCCATTACCAAACGATAGTGATATTAAATCCAAAAAATTACAAAGTGAAATAGTAGTAAAAGGATGGGGAAAAGAAATCATTTTTGTTAATAATCCAGAATATTGCGGAAAAATTCTTTGTTTTGATAAAGGGAAAAAGTTTTCAATGCATTATCATATACAAAAAAAAGAAACGTGGTATGTAGCAAAAGGTAAATTTTTATTACACTGGATAGAAACTGAGAATGGAATATATCATAGTGAATATTTAAATATTGGTGATGTTGTAACTAACGAAAGAGGGGAACCACATCAGGTTGTTGCACTGGAAGATAGTGAATTGTTTGAGGTATCCACCAAGCATTATGATGAAGATAGTTTTAGAATATGGAAAGGTAATTAAGTTATTTTGTTAGTAATTATAATAAATAATTATTTATTATTTATTATAATATTGATAATTTTATGGTTTAGAACATACTATCATAAAACTATTATTTAAATCTATGCCACTTTTAAATATATTTTTCATATTATGATCTATTAAAAAATTATTCAATAAATCGGGTGTTAAACAATGTTTGTGTTTTTTATTGTTCCATGGTCTCCAATATTTTTGAGAAAAGTCTGGTAAATATAAAAATAAAATACCATCCGTATTAATTTTGGAAATCCAATATTCTAGCGTTTCTGACCAATTATCCACATGTTCTAAACAATGACTTGAGTAAATAAATTCTACATTATCATCCGGTAATTTATTTGCATGAAACCCATCTGGTAAAGATATATCAATTCCTCTAGCTTCAGGTAGTTTCCATTCCTCTTTACAAAATCCAATATCATAACCATTTCCTTTGCAAAAATGTTTAGCATATGGTATTGAAAATTGAGATGCATTTCCGAGTGATTGAAAATAAGGATATTTGTCTCCACTAAATTCTAATAAATCCATTATATTATATTTAAACATAAAATATTTAAGTTATAATATTATAATAATTATAATATTATAACTTAAATATTTTATGTTTAAAATTCTAGTTGTTGGAGATATAATTCTAGATATAAATTATATATGTGAAACAAACAGAATAGCACCTGAGGCTAATATTCCGGTTTATAATGTTTTAGATACAACATATATATTAGGAGGAGCGTCAAATGTTGCAAAAAATTTAAATAATTTAAATTGTAATGTTGAAATTATATCTATTATTGGAAATGACATAGTAGGAGAAAAAATCATATCATTAATAAATGAATGTAATATAAAAAATAAACTTTTTATAGACATAAATAGAAAATCAACACAAAAAAATCGGATAATAATTAATAATTCAATTGTTACTAGGTATGATATAGAAGATACATATGATGTAAATGATACGTTTTCTGATAAAATTATAGAATATATAAAATCACAATCAAATATAGATGCAATAATTATTTCTGATTATGATAAAGGAGTTGTTACTCGGTATATGTGTGAAAAAATAATTTATTATTGTAATAATAATAATATTTACACTTTTATTGATCCAAAAATAAAAGATATCTTAAAATACAAGGGATGTTTTTGTTTGAAACCAAATATGAATGAAGGTACAATTTTATCAGGTGAAACAAAAATTAATAATATTATTGGATATATTAAAAAAAAAATAAATTGTGAAAATATTGTTTTAACGTGTGGTAAAAATGGAATATATACTAATAGTGAAGAAAATCACATAATGCATGATAATACGATACAAGTTCTAGACGTAACTGGTGCGGGCGACATCGTTACAAGTGTTTTAACATACTCTTATTTACAAAATAAAAATATATTATTCGCATCAAAGGTTGCAAATTATATTGGAGGTAAAAGCGTTCAAACTTTAGGAAATTACAACTTAACACTAAATGATATTCATGAGTATTATGAATCAATTTCATATTCAAATAAAATTATATATGATTCTGATTTTGATAATATAACTAATATTTCTAAAAAAAACAATGTCGTATTTACGAATGGCTGTTTTGATATATTGCATTCTGCACACATTAAATTACTTAAATTTTCAAAAAAACAAGGCGATATACTTGTAGTTGGATTAAATTCGGATGATTCTATTAAACGTCTCAAAGGGACTACAAGACCAATCAATAATATTCAAGAAAGATCAACAATATTAGCACAATTTGATTTTATAGATTATATTATTATTTTTGAAGACGATACACCATTAAATATATTAAAATTATTGCAACCAAATATAATGGTTAAGGGTGGAGATTATAAAAAGGAAGAAATAATCGGAGCAGAATATGCAAAAAATGTAATATTATTTAATTTTATTAATAATAAAAGTACTAGTTTAGTAATACAAAAAATAAATAGTCAAAAAAATAATTGTTTATGATAATATCATAAATTTACTAGTATTTTATAATTAATTAATTATTTATAAAATAATATTTTAATTTTTCGCCGTTTTATTAAATACTCCAAACTCAGACGGCTATCTCCTCCGGAGTTCAGTGACTTTTCGCTTCGTTTCAGGCTTCGGCTCGATCCAATTCACATTTTGCAAAAAGGTTTGTTGATATTTTTCAGGTCTAACCTACATATAATTGATGATATAAAATCTTTGATTTTTATTTTATTTATAAGTTTTATTCTTGTTCTTTGTCAATAATAACTTCCTTTGCGATATTTTTAATAATTTTATTGTAATTATTTATATCATCATCATTCGTAGCACCACCCATGGATTGATTTACGATTGCCAAAAATTTGTCACATTTAACAGATTCTGGGTCTTTATGCTCTGGGTTCTCTTGACGCCATTCATTTATCTGTCGTTGATTTTTGTGTGCAACATGTTTAATCATTTTAGTAATTTTTTCATTTGTTCCATTTTCTTTTTCCCAGGCATTTTCGTCTTTTACATACATCGTTTCTCTTTTTATATCACTGCAGTGAATCGGTCGCTTACATACGTCCAAGTCTTTTAATTTATTCACTACAATGTGACTGATTCCTTTTACATAACCCAGTTCTCCAACTCTTTCCAAATCTGTTAATTTCAATTGTAAAGAATTCACAAAGTCCATAATATTCATGGCGTCCTTGCATTGCTCATTTAAAAAGAAGTTTAAATTAAACTTATTCTTTGTTGTATTATTTGAATTTATATTGGTGTTATTATTTCCAACTCCTTTACTGACTAATTCTACGATTAAAGACTTGAATTCATTGTTTTGTTTCAACAGTTCCATTACAAGTTCGCTTGTTATTATATTATTCGGTACGTCGGTTTGGGGCTTTAATACTTCTTGCTGCACAACTGAGGTATCGGGTACAGAATTTATTTTGCATTTTTGTTTATGGTTCCATAAACTAGATTGATGTATATATTCTTTACCACAATCGCATACAAATATTTTAGCAACTTTTGGGCATTTTTTATTCGTAAGTTGCGCAGTATGTTTTGCATTCTTATGTTTCAGTGCCAAATTATGTTTATCATAACTACTTTTCTTATCAGTCGCATAGCAACATTTTGTACAATAAAATCGCGTAGCAACTTCTGGGCAACTAATTTTCGTCATTTTTAATTCTTCTGGTTTTTCAGGTTCTTTAGATTTTAGTTTAGGTTTTGGCTCAGGTTTTGGTTTTGGTAATGGTAACGGTTCAATGCTATTTAAGGTTGCTTTTAATGAAATAAAATATTCCTGCTCTTTTTTTCTGGCTTCATAATGGTCATGGCAATTATAAAAATTTACAATTTCCATTTTCCAATTTATCCATCCACCGTTATTTCGGATAACTGTATATAATTTACATTTATAATTAGCTGATTTTTGATTGGTACAACTTCGTTTATGAGCATGTTTCCTTTGAACAAAGTTTGTGGTATGACCCACATATACATCTGTAATGGTTGGTTCTATGCAAGTTATTTTATAAATGATAGTATTTGAATAATCAATCTCTAATTTGGGCATGATATTATTTATATCTTATATTTATATTATTTATTTTAAAATGTTTTTGAAATAATTTTAAGATTTCCTAAATACTTTTCCCCAAAATATTGAAAAACTTTTCAATAACGACCTTTAAAAAAGAACTTAGGTTTTAGACCATTATGCTCTAAATCCATTTTTGGCTAAAACATGCAATTTTTTACTTTAAAAGTTTTTTTGGCCAGAAAAAAAAGGACAAAAAAAATGTCCATTTTTGATTCGCCGAAAAAACTTTTGAAAACGGAAATCGTGTGACTGAGATTTTACATCAGATTTTTTTATTACATGTTTGACCGCGCATATCCCGTGGAATATACTTTATAAAATAAGATTAAAGAGAGAAAGCGTATAAATAGTAAGATTCCTTTAAATTTATCATGGCACTTGTAAAGGATTACTTAGAAAAAACAATTCAATATCAAAACCAATATGGTGAAAAAACCCTCGTATTAATGCAAGTGGGTGCTTTTTTTGAAGTGTATGGTCTTGAAAATAAATTAACGGGAGAAATTACCGGAAGCCAAATTGTGGATTTCTCTCGCATTTGTGATATGAATATTGCAGATAAGAAAATTTGCGTGGGAAAAGAAGGCGTTTTAATGGCAGGATTTGGACATTATATGATTGACAAATATTTGAAGAAACTGCAAGAAGCCGGATATACAACCGTTGTTTATACCCAGGACGAACAAAATAAAAATACGACGCGCAGTCTATCCGGTATTTATTCGCCAGGAACCTATTTTTCTAGTGACACGACGGATATTATTTCTAATAATACTTGCTGCATTTGGATACATGTTTCTAATGCATTAAAAACTGGGGGATTAGGAAAAAGAATGGTCCATATCGGCGCTGCCAATATTAATATTTATACAGGGAAGTCCGCTATGTTTGAATTTTATGAAACATATCTTTTGAATCCCACTACGTTTGATGAACTAGAACGGTTTATTAGCATTTATCAGCCGAGCGAATCCATTGTAATTGGCAATCTTCCCATAACGGATTTAAACGAAATTATTAGTTATGCAAATATTTCATGCAAGACCATTCATAAAATCAGTTTATTGAATGATAATTCAGAAGCCGTAAAAAGAGCGCTCAATAGCGAAAAGCAGACGTATCAAAAAGAATTGCTAAAACGTTTTTTCAAGGATATTTCGGATATAGATTTTTTTTACCAGAGTTTTTATCAGAATGCAGTTGCTACCCAAGCATATTGTTTTTTGCTTGATTTTATTTATCAGCATAACCCCAGCCTGACAACCAAAATAAGTGAGCCGACTTTTGAAAATTGCAATGACCGATTGATTCTGGCAAACCATTCTTTGAAACAATTAAATATTATTGATGATTTACAAGGGGTAGGTAATAAATTTTCGTCCGTAGAGAAGATTTTAAATATTTGCATTACCTCCATGGGTAAGCGCCATTTTTCTTATCATTTTTTGAATCCTACGACGGACCCAACTTTTTTGGAAAAAGAATACAATATTACCGAGCACATTCTTCAGAAATACACAGAATATGAGTTTTTGAAACCAAAATTGCAGACCATCAAAGATATTTCACGATTAAATCGCAATATTATTATGAAAAAAATTTCACCCAAATCATTGCGGCAATTATACAAAAATCTTTTTGTTGTTCAGGAATTGGCACAAATTATAAAAAAGGATACTGTCTTTTCCGATTATTTGATTTCCATGGTTGTACAATTTGAAAATGTAGATAATTATTCAGAAGAACTTGTTCAATTTTGTGAAAAGAATTTTTGTATGGATTTATGTGAGGATATTGAAGTTACACAGCAGTTTGAAACAAATTTTATTCAGCGAGGAGTAAATACAAATTTAGATGAAAATACGCAGTTATATCTAGAATCAATGGATAAATTGGAGGCTATTCGCATCCATTTGAATTCATGCATCGCCAAATATGAAAAAAATGCCAAAACGAGCGACTATATAAAATTGCACGAAACCGAAAAAAATAATTTCAAGCTTGTCGCAACCAAACGTAGGTGTGTGATTTTAAAACAATCGTTTCCAAAAATGGGACCAAACATATTTTTGAATTATAAATCATCATACGACCAACAAGAAAAACAATTTGAATTTCTTATGGATACTGATGCACCGCTTTATTTTCACGCACAAACGGCGAGTAATGATTCCATCGGGAATAAACAAATAGATGAATTATGTAAAAATATTAGTTCTGTAAAAATCCAGTTGAAGGATTTATTGACTCACATTTATATGGACCTGTTAAAACAATTATCCGAATTTCAAGAGCAGATAGAAACGATTATTCAATTCTTGACTATGGTAGATGTTGTTCTTGTTAAAGCCACAATTGCCAAAAAATACAATTATTGCAAGCCGACCATACAAAAACAAGAATCCGATAAATCCTTTGTTGATGCAAAAGGATTGCGCCATTGTTTAATAGAACATATTCAACAAAACGAATTATATATCACAAATGATATTATACTTGGTAAAACGAACAGCGAGAACAGTAATAACAGCAATATTAACGGAATTCTGTTATACGGAACCAACGCAGTTGGCAAAACGAGTCTAATACGAGCGCTCGGCATAGCCGTAATTATGGCTCAATCAGGGTTATACGTTCCTTGTAGTTCATTCCTTTTTTCGCCGTATAAATACATTTTTACGCGCATTATTGGAAACGATAATATTTTCAAAGGGCTCTCTACGTTTGCAGTGGAAATGTCTGAACTACGAACTATTTTACGCTTGTCGGACAAAAATAGTCTTGTTCTCGGAGATGAATTGTGTTCCGGTACGGAAAGCATATCGGCGCAGAGTATTTTTGTAGCGGGAATACAACAACTTTTCCACAAGGAAAGCAGTTTTATTTTTGCAACGCATATGCATGAAATCATTCATTATGATGAATTGGATGCAATGCCGACAGTGCATCTAAAGCATATGTCTGTTATGTATGATAAAGAACGGGACCTATTAGTCTATGATAGAAAGCTAAAAGATGGTCCCGGTGGGAATATGTATGGACTTGAAGTGTGTCGTTCTCTGAATTTGCCAGAGGATTTTTTAGAACTGGCCAATTCTATACGAATGAAATATTATCCTGAAACGGCGAGTATTCTTTCTCTAAAGACATCTCATTATAACAGTCAAAAAATTGTTGGAAAATGTGAGGTATGTAATAAAGAAATGGGCACCGAGGTGCATCATTTGCAACATCAACAAATCGCGAATCAAGACGGTTTTATTCATAATGAAGTAAATAGTTTTCATAAGAATCATCCAGGAAATCTACTTACCGTTTGCGAAAAATGTCATCATGCATTTCATAAAAAGGATGAGAAATCTAAAAAGAAGGTAAAGACTACAAAGGGGATCCATTTAAGTGCTTAACCCCCTTTTCCATACTTCAAAGAAATTATTATAGCAGCACCCCCAACCACCACGTTCCGAATAATCTACATAAAAATTGTTTTGTTTTAAAATAGTATCAATATAGTTTTTATGGTCAATATTATGATAATCATTTTCC
>Ga0114966_10001893_pt1 | contig 18998 bp, 14 predicted proteins | sample M_130207_XF_Meta_FD_87029 | JGI IMG/M metagenome (GOLD analysis project Ga0114966, IMG submission 87029) | Freshwater microbial communities from Lake Montjoie, Canada to study carbon cycling - M_130207_XF_MetaG | ecosystem: Environmental > Aquatic > Freshwater > Lake | place: Lake Montjoie...
GCAGCCTGCGCAGACGGTTTGGTTGCGATGTTTGTCGAGTTGCTCGCGGATGGTGGTGGTGCCGCGAATGTCGGGCTCGATGGCAGCCACATTTTTCGGCGGTGGATCGGGTGGTGTGCCGAGAATGCGATCCAGCACATAGGCGCCGCGCACGACTGGCGAGGTGGTGGTGCCATTCGCGCTGACTTTCAAGACAGCGCCCTGGGTGAGGAAGCCGCCGCGATGAGAGTTCGCAGGCAGGGCGACTTTCCGAATGTCCGGCCCTTTCACTCCGGCTATCCGATAATGTTCGGCGAGGCGTTCATTGAGCATCGCGAAGTCGGAGTGGACGACGTTGCGCACGCTGAGATCGTGCCGTAGCATCTCATCGAAGAAGGCCGTGGTCTCGCGCATCATCGATCGTTGCAGGTAAACCTCGAACTCGGGATAGAGCTTGGTATCCGGCTGCGTGAAGTCGATGTCGCGAAGGTTCAGCCAGCTTCCGAGGAAGTTTTGGGTAAAGCGCGCCGCCTTTGGCGAGGCGAGCAGCCGCTCGGTCTGTGCGCGCAGCGTCGCGGGTTCGTGCAGTTTGTTCCGCGCGGCGAGCGCGACGAGTTCTTCATCCGGTGCCGTGCTCCAGAGGGCGTAGCTGAGGCGCGCTGCCAGTGCATGATCATTCAGCACGCCGGGTTTCTCAGCGAGAAATAGGAACCTCGGCGAGCACAGCGCGAGCTTGTAGGCGCCGCGCAGGGCTTCATCAAAGGCGCGGCCTTTCTTCATCTCCTCGCTCATGAAGCCAACGAGGTCCGCCACCTCCGGCTCCGTTACCGGACGGCGAAACGCTTTCGCCAAAAACGCGGCCAGCAATCGCCGCGCATCAGCCTGGGGTTGCTTCGAGACGACGTGTCCTTTCTCGATCGGCAGATCCCCATAGAGCAGTGTGTGGCCACGCGACGGCCAGGTGTCGAACAAAGGCCCTTCGATTTCAATCCACTCGATGGCAGCTGCATAGCTGGCATTCATTGCTCTCTCGTCCGGTTTCTCGGGCACGGCGCGGAAAGGCTCCATCAAGATTGTCTGTCCCGCCTGAATCCGTGTCTCCACCGTAAACTCGCGGAACCCGTCAGGACTCATTTCAAAGAAATCCACGACGTTCTTCCCTTCCGTGTGACCCGCGCCGACATAGACTTTCAGCATCACCCGCCGGTCCGGAGCGGTCTTGTGGGCACCGCGGGATTGCAGGCTGTCGCGGTCAATAATCGACTTCGCTCGAATGCGGAAACGGTAACGCGCGCCCGGCACTGGCGGGCGCCATGCTAGCAGTCCGCCATGCGGGGGGGAGCCTCCGAGCGACCGAATGGCAAGCACACCCTCCGGGGAACGCGTCCAGAGAATTCGAGAAAATCCAATGGGGCCCCAGTCTTTCCATGTCTCCTCATAGTCCGTGCGAATTTTGTTCGACGCAGGGCGCTGCCCAGTGCTGATAGCTTCCTTCAAGGCGAGATCCGCTGCCTGCATGTAGCGCTCCAGATGCACCGCCGAGAGGTTCAGTGCAGAACCCACATTGTCGAAGCCGTCCAGCGTCCCGTCTTCCGGCAAGAGATCGCGCAGCGCGGTGTCGATGCCGAGCAAGTCCTGCAGCGTGTGCTCATACTCTGTGCGATTTAGCCGCCGATAAACGACGCGCCCATCCCGTTGCTGTGCGCCCAAGCTGAAGTCGTGCAGGTCTCCGCCGAGCGATTTGAGGAAAGTGTTGCTCAACTCTCCTGTGGGGCGCTTTTTGTCCTTCGGCGGCATCTCGCCGCGTGCCACCTTGTCAAAGACCTTGGTCCACTGTTGGAGGGTCTCTGCGTCATCGAGTTTCCATTTCAGTGCCTCCAGATCGAGCCCACCTTTCTTGGCATCCGCATCGTGGCAGTTGTAGCAATGCGCATCGAACATCGGCTGCACTTTGCCCAGAGGATCCGCGGCAGCCGCCGGGACGGCGAGACACTCAGACAAGCCGACCAGCAGCAATAGAGTCACCGAGCGACGGAAGACTCCTTGATGTTCAGGCAGTCTCATTGTCTTCCTCCCTTCGGCATGGCCCGGACGAGCCTGAACCCTGTATCCGGATAGAATTTCGCGGGCGAAGCATTGCTGCGCGTGTTTGCGCGCAGGGTGATGGCCTCACTGGCAAAGCCGCCTCCGCGAATGACTCGCTTGGTTTCATAAATCATGCTCTCCGTCCATTCCCAGGCATTGCCGCTTTGATCCAGCGTGCCGTAGTAACTCGGCGAAGCCGGATAGCTGCCGACATCCGTGAGATAGATGATTCCGACTCCCCTGTCCTCGCCGATTACCTGCGTCACAGCGTGCCCCTTAGTCCAATAAAAGTTTGCCGCGTTCACGCGCTTCGCATCGGGTTTGGCGCTTTCCGGCACATCGTCGCTGCGCGTGGCGAATCGCCAGTAGCCGCCATGCTTCGGGTCGTAGTAGGCCGCCTTGTGCCACTCGTTTTCGTTCGGGAGGCATACCGTCGCCACGGGCGTGCGCGTGCCCATCGCACCCAGTTTCGCGATGTCGTAGGCACCCGTCTCGGTGTCGCCCTTCCCGCCGCCATGGTGCATCCAGTTGGCAAAACGCAGCGCTTTCAGGAAATCCACATTCACGATGGGTTTGCGCTCATGCCCGGGCACCACCGCATAGTGGTAGCTGCCTTTCTCGCCTGTGCGTATCAGGCAGCCCTGCTCGGTCCGAATATCATCCTGGCCCTTCGGCATCGGCGTGCCGTCCATGGCGCGGATATACAGCCCGTGCGTATCAGTCGCCGCCACCGCATTGAGAAACGCCGCATACTGCCCGCACGTCACCTCATGTTTCATGATTTGAAACTTATAGGTCACAGCCCCATAGCCCGTTTTGTCGGGCGGATTGCCCGCATCACCGACCGTGACCCATTCCACATCGCCCTGCCCGTGGACGGAAAGGCAGCCCGCTAGAATCCAAAGCAAAAACGCTCTCATTTTTTCGCCTCCAGCGGTTCAAAGCTGATGTCATCATACCAGCCGAAGCCGATGTCCTTGCCGTTGCCACTCAGGCTAAACTGCGCAGTCATCTTCGGCGCATCGCCCGCTTTGGTTTCATAGGTCAGCGCTTGTTTTCCATCGATGAAGACCGTCAAAGTCTTGGCGCGTGTCTCAAAGGTCAGATGGTGCCAGTCATCGGGCGAGAGGGCGATTTTCTCCGTCATGCCTATGAACGGTTTGCGGTTCGCTTTGCCATTCTTCTTCAACTCCGCCGCTTCTTGCGACTCTTTGGGGAATAGGACATCCTCATCCAAGGCCTCAATGCTGGTCTTGGTGATCTTGACAAAAGCCAGATGGAAATTGAACCCCAGAATGGGATTCGGCCCGTTGAACCCGATATACGCCGCACCACCCGCAGGTAATTTCAATCGCAGGCTTAAGCGCACATCCTTGCCGGCCACTGCGTGCTGTAGTCCCGAACCATGAGTCTTCGGGGCATGCTGTCCGCGCAATGCTCCATCCTGAATCTGCCACCAATGGTGCATAGTCCCAGGGCCTGAAAGCCACTTCCCATCCGGCGTCATACCATAGGCGCTCCAGTTTTTAAGAAAGGCTGCCTCGTCCGAAAAGTCCTCCTTCCAGCGTGAGGTGTCAGGCTTATCGGCCGAATGAAGCGATACCAGCGGCGAGAGCAGCAGGGCGGTGAGGAGGATATGTGTTTTCATGGTGAGGGTGGATTCAGTTAACAAACAGGAACTCGTTGCTGTTGATGAGCATCGTCGTGATCGTCTTGTGCCAGAGTTCGCGACCCTTCGCATCGCGGATGTGGTTGATGTTGTCGGCGACCATCGAGCGGATGACGCACAGGTCGTCCACGCAGCCGGAGAGATGCGGCAGCAGTTCGCTGACCTCGGTGCCGCTCTGCCCGTGCCTGCCGAAGCGAAACGGCGAACCAAACAAGTTGCCGGTCTTGGCGCGTTCGAGTTTCGGCTTCTCGAATGGCAGCGGCTGGCCGTCCATCGCGGTGAGCTTCGGCTTGGGGTCGAAAAGATCGACGTGCGACGGCCCGCCGGACATGGACAGAAAGATGACGCGCTTCGCCTTCGCCGCGAAATGCGCCGGTGAGCCCGCCGCTTCACTGCCCAGCAGATGCGCCAGTCCCAAGGTGCCGAAGCCGCTGGCAAAGCGCGAGAGCATCTCGCGGCGGGAGATTGGGAAAGATGAGTTGGTCCACATGGCAGTGTTGTTCCGGTTGATGGGCGCGTCTGCGCTCAGGCGATGATTTCCGTAATGGGTTTGCCATGGTCGATGGCGAGACGCTTGCGGCCGGGGATTTCGAGCTGACGGGAGTCGAGGCCGAGCTGGTGGAGGATGGTGGCGTGGATGTCGGTGACGTAGTGGCGGTTCTCCGCTGCGTGAAAACCAATTTCATCCGTCGCGCCATGCACGACTCCGCGCTTGAGCCCGCCGCCCGCCATCCAGACGGTGAAGCCAAAGATGTGATGGTCGCGACCGTCGGAGCCCTGGGAGCCGGGCGTGCGGCCGAACTCGGTCGCGAAGATGACGAGGGTTTCGTCGAGAAGACCGCGCTGCTCCAGGTCTTCCAGGAGCGCGCCGATTGGCTGGTCCACGGCGAGCGCGTTCTTGGTGTGGTTGGCTTTGAGTCCGCCGTGCGCGTCCCATGCACCCGCGCCACCACCGCCGTGCTGAATCTGGATGAAGCGCACGCCGCGCTCGACGAAGCGCCGGGCGGCGAGGAGTTGCGTGGCGAAGTCGCGGCAATGCGGCTGGTCAATGCCGTAGAGCGCTTTCGTCTGTGCGGTTTCCTTGGAGAAGTCGATCACCTCGGGCACCGAGCTCTGCATACGGAAGGCCAGCTCATACGAGGCCACCCGGGCGGCCATCGCGGGGTCCTGCGGATATTCGACGCCACGCAGCGCATTGAGTTGCTGGACGAGGTCCATGCCGAGGGTTTGCGCGTCAGCGGCGAAGGGGCGTTCGGGTTTTCCGAAATCGAGCGGGTTCTTCGGGTCGATGCGCAGAGGCACGGCGTCGTATTTGGGGCCGAGATAATGGCCATCACGGCTGTTCGAGCCTGGACGGGTGCCGATGGAGATGAACTGCGGCAGATTGTCATTCAGGCTGCCCAGACCGTAATTCACCCACGCGCCGAGCGTGGGGAATTTGCCGTCGTTCTCATGCCTACCCGAGTGGAACTGGACCTGCGCGCCGTGATTACTGTCGGTCGTCCACATCGAGCGCACGACGGCCAGTCGGTCCACGTTGCGCGCGATGTGTGGGAACCAATCGCTCACTTCGATGCCGCTCTGGCCGTGTTTTTTGAAACCGATTTGCAGGGGATAGAGCTTGTTGCGCTGGTTGCCGTTGGCGTCCGGCACCAGCAGGCGTTCGAGCGCGAGTTTTTTAGGATCCTGCGTGTCCGCGAATGGCGTCTCGGAAATGGACTTACCGCCATACTTCGTAATCATGGGCTTGGGGTCGAAGCTTTCCATGTGGCTGACGCCGCCATTCATGAAGAGCCAGATGACGTTCTTTGCTTTCGGCGCAAAATGGGGACGGCCCGTCGGCGGCGTCCATATGGTGCTGGCGAGGCTGTCGCGCTGGAGCATGGCACCGAGTGCGAGACCGGTGAAACCCATGCCCATGTCGGCAAGGAAGGTGCGCCGCGAAAGCGAGTGATGGAGCGGATTGAATTCAGTTTTCATCGGTGGAATTGGGTTAACGCAGCGTGACGAAGTCGTTGTGGTTGAGCAGCGCCCAGACGAGATGGGCGCGGGCCTGGTCAGGAGTGCTGTCGGGGAGCTTGCGCCAGGCTTCCATGGTCTTGACGCAGGCTGCGAGTTCCGCCTCGTGCGGCAGGGCACCGAGCACATCGCGAAACGCCTGCTGGACGAACGCGGCGTCATCGCCCGGCGGAACATTCGCGGCGAGACGCTTGGCGATGAGGCTGGCGCCATCATGCACTAGGCGGCTGTTAGAAAGCGCGAGCGCCTGTTGCGGAACGATGCTCTGGTCGCGCCGGTAACATTCCTTCACGCTGGCTGCGTCGAACGCGGTGAGGAACAGGTTCTGCTCAAGGTCCGAGTGAAAGAAGTAGAGGCTGCGGCGCTTCGAGTCCGCCTGACTGGCTGCCGGCACCGAAGGTCCGCCCATGGCCGTGTCGAGTTCACCAGTGAGCGCGAGGATGGAATCCCGCACCACCTCCGCTTCGATGCGGACGGGCAAGCGCCGCCACCAGCGCAGGTTATCGGGGTCCTTCGCCAAATTGGTTTCGCCTCCGGCTGCGGATGAACTCATGCGATAGGCCGCCGAGGTGACAATGAGCCGGTGCAGATGTTTCATGCTCCAGCCGTTGTCCACTAGCTCGGATGCGAGCCAGTCGAGCAACTGGGGATGCGTGATCGGTGCGCTGTGGAGGCCAAACTCAAACACATTCGGCACCAGCGGCGTGCCCATGTGCCGAGACCAGAGGTGATTGACGGCGACACGCGCGGTGAGCGGATTGCGCGGGTCAGTAATCCAATCCGCCAGTGCGGTTCGACGTCCGCTGCTTTTCGGACCGAACTCAACCGTAGGGTCGTCCTTGCCCGAGGAGAGGAAACGCGTGGCGGTCCATTGCGCACCGTAAAGCGGAGTGACCTTGTCGGTGGCGGCGACGGGTGCCACCACGGCTTTGGTGGCTTTTTCCAGCGACTCGCGGTCGGCCTTGCATTGCTTCTCGATGGCGGGCTTCTGCGCCGCGGGTGCCCGAGTCAGGCGCAGTTCGGACTGGGCCAGGGCGTGCCGGGCTTTGGCGGCGGCGACTTCGCGCTCGGCGCGGATTGCTGCCGAACTCGCATCGCGTTCAATATCGCCGAGGGCGGCGCTGGCTGGGCTGGTGCCGGCATCGGCCCTGGCCCACCCGACGCGCATCGCTGCGCGGCGGCATTCAACGCTCAGCAGTTCTGCCGTGGCCACGGCAAGGGCCAGTTCGGCGACCTTCAAATCACCTTGGGCGGCACTGTCTCCCGACTTTGCTGCGAGCAGCTTCTCCTTCGCCTGTGCGACGACGCTCGTGGCGGACTCAGCTTTCTTCCGCGCTGCGGTGAAGTGGGAATCGAGAACCCATGAGCGCCGCTCTGGTTGCCATGCTTCCTGCGGCAGCGCGACGGGCTGAATCGTCACGTCCTTGAACGCCAGAAACGCAGGCACTCCGGGCGTAATGGCCTTCGACTTGTCCGGCTTGCCTTCATCGCCGCGCACGAAGCGAAAAGTGGGCGTGTCGAGCAGCCCATCGAAGGCGCGGGGGATGCCGTCGCGCACGAGGTCCGCTTCCCCAGGCACCATGTCCAGCCGCACCTGATACGGCTCGAAGAACGCGCGCATCCGGTAGTAATCGGCCTGCGCGATGGGGTCGTATTTGTGGTCGTGGCATTTGGCGCAGTTCATCGTCAGCCCGAGGAATGCCTTGCTCACGTGCTCGACCGTTTCATCCAGCCAGGAGTTGCGATTGAAGAGGAACCAATTCCGCGCCAGGAAGCCGGTGGCGCGGAGTTTCTGGAGGTCGGCAGGATGCGACTCATCGGCGGCGAGCATCAGGCGAATCATCTCGTCGTAGGGCGTGTCGGCGTTGAGGGATTCCACCATCCAGTCGCGCCAGTGCCACATATGTTTCTGGCTGTAGCGATGCTGGTCGCCGAGCCCCCACCAGTCGCTGTAACGCCAGATGTCCATCCAGTGCCGCGCCCAGCGCTCGCCGTGACGCTTGTCATCGAGCAGGCGATTCACGGTGCGCTCATACCAATCCGGTGCCGAGTCGTTTTCAAACGCAGTGATTTCATCCGGAGTCGGCGGCAGGCCGATGAGGTCGAGGTAAAGCCGGCGCAACAGCACCGCGCGCGACGCCTCGGGCTGCGGCGTGAGGCCGTGCTCCTCGTGTCGCTTTGCCAAAAACGCATCAAGCGGATTGCGCACCCATTTCGCATTCGCCACCACCGGCACTGCGGGACGCACGCGCGGACGAAAGGCCCAGTGCTCCTTCGGGTCCGTCTCGGCTTTTTCATCAGCCGGAGCCGGAGCACCTGCCGCAATCCACTCGCGCAGCAGCGCCACCTGCGCCGCCGAGAACGGTTCGCCCTCGTGTTCGGGCGGCATGCGTTCGTCGGCATCCGTCGAGATGACGCGTTCGATGAGGAGGCTTTTGTCCGGCTTGCCGCGCTCGACAACCGCGCCGTCCTCGCCCCCTTTGAGCATCAGCTCCACCGTGTCGAGGCGCAGCTTCGACTTTTGCTTGAGCGCACCGTGGCACGCATAACACCGCTCATGGAGCAGAGGCTTGATGTCCTTGGTGTAGTCCACCCCCGCCCGCAACGGCCCGCCGCATACGAGGGCCAGCGCAAAGGCGAGCAGACTGCACTGGCGGCGGCTGAGGTAAGGGTTAGTCCACATAGATGAATTCGTTGGAGCAGAGGAGCGCCTGGCAAAACGAGGTCCAGCGTGCAGCGTCCGTGCCTGCGCCGAGTGAGAAGGGGTCGTTGAGGAGGAAAAGCGACTGCGGCGCGATGGTGGCCTCGTTGCGTTTTTCGAGAATCGTCGTCGGGTCCGCGGCGTCGAAGACCGCTGGGAAGCCGCGGCGCTCGCTGCGAATCCGGCCAGCGGAGCGAGGAGAAGGGCGGTGAGGAGGATATGTGTTTTCATGGTGAGGGTGGATTCAGTTCACAAAGAGAAACTCGTTGCTGTTGAAGAGCACGCGGCAAAGGGCGGCAAGACCGTTTTTCTGCACGTAGGTGGTGAAGCCGGGGAGTTCATCCGCCGTGGGCTCACGCCAAGCTTCGGCTTCATTTCCTTCGGTTTCTTCTCAGGCTTCTTGTCCGCCGCATGAGCAGCGCTGATGGAAAGCAAGATGGCAAGTGTGGTGATGAATTTCATGATGGGTGTGGCGACTAGCTTCAATGTAGATGCGTAAATGGCGGTGCCAGAAGCAGGGCGGTGAGAGCCGGGCGAAGCGAAGATAGCCGACGAAGTTGAATCAAAAATGGTTGGCAAACAGCCTGCCAAACTGATTTCAAAAAGATGCAGGCAACGGTGAACATGGGTTTCATGGTGGTTGCAGGGTGGGCCCAAGCAGGCTTGCAGCTCACGCGAGGAGTTCTTTGATGACCTGTCCATGCACATCCGTGAGCCGCCAGTCGCGGCCACCGTGGCGGTAGGTGAGCTTTTCGTGGTCGAGGCCCATCTGATGCAGAATGGTGGCGTGGATGTCGTGGATGTTCACCGGCTGGCTGACCACGGCGTTGCCGAACTCGTCGGTCTCGCCGAAGGTGGTGCCGCCTTTGAAGCCGCCGCCGGCCATGAAGATGGAGTAGCCGTTCACATGGTGGTCGCGGCCTCCGGTGTCCATGATTTTTGACACATGTGGGGTGCGTCCCATTTCTCCGGCCCAGAGGATGATGGTATCGTCCAACAGGCCGCGCTGGGCGAGGTCGGTGATGAGGGCGGCGACGGATTGGTCGGTGATGCGGGCGTTCTTTTCGTGGTCCCGTTTGAGGTGGCCGTGCTGGTCCCACGGAGAGTTGTTACCATCGAAACTGGGGCAGGTGATTTCGACAAAGCGCACGCCGGCTTCCACAAGTCGCCGCGCACGCAGAGCCTGCATGGCGTAGAAGCGCTGGTGCTGATCGGTGGAATCGAGGCCGTAGAGTTTGCGGATGTGCTCGGGCTCGCGGCTGATGTCGGCCAGCTCCGGCACGGTGCTCTGCATGAGGAAGGCGGTCTCGTAGTTGGCGATGACGCCCTCGATGGCCTGGGTATCGGAGCTTTGCGCGGCGAACTTCGCATCCTGTTCGGCGAGCAGCGCGAGTTTGCGGCGCTGAATGGCAGCGCTGTCGGTGGGCGTGATGTTGTCCACGGGAACGCCCTTGGCCCGCATCATCGTGGCCTGATGACTGGCGGGGAGAAAGGAGCTGCTGAAGTTTTCCAGTCCGCCGTTGGGCACCCAATCGTTGTTCAGCACGACGTAACCGGGCAGGTTGTGGTTCTCGGTGCCAAGTCCGTAGGACATCCAGGCACCGAAACTCGGAGCCTGGCCGATGATGCGTCCGGTGTGCAGCAAGAGATTCTGCTGCCCGTGCAATGGCAACTCGCCGACCATGGAACGCACGACGCAGAGGTGGTCCGCCACTTTGGCGAGATGTGGGAAAAGTTCGCTCACCCACAGGCCGCTCTCCCCGCGCTGCTTGAACTCCCACGGGCTGCCAAACCAGACACGGTTCGCATTGGCTTGAGCACGCTTCGAGACCGCGCTCGCGCCGATGGCTTTGCCTTCGTGCTGCTTGAGCATGGGTTTCGGGTCGAAGGTGTCCACATGACTGGGGCCGCCGTCCATGAAGCAAAAGATGATGTTCTTCGCCTTCGCCGCGAAATGGGCGCCCGGCGCGGCACTGGCTGTTCGTGCAAAGAGGCTGCTCAGAGCCAGCCAGCCGAATCCGGCGGAGGTGCGCTGAAGAAAGCCGCGCCGTGAAAAATCGGGAGCGATGCTGCCGGGGCAGTGGCAGGAGGAATGGCGCGAGGTTTGCATGGCGTGTCTGGCTTTGGTTCAGCGGTAAAAGAGAAACTCGGTGGTGTTGAACAACGCATGGGCGAGCTGCGCCCACGCTGCTTCGTCTTGCATCAGCGCACCACCATTCGGAGTGGCGAAATCACGCGCGGCGGCGCTCCAGCGTGATAGTTCATCATCCTGCGGCTCGCGTCCGAAAGCCTGCACGAACATCGCGCGCACGCGGTCTTCCGGCGTGGTGTGCGGTGCCTGGAGGAGCTTTGCCGCCCAGTGCTTCGCCATCGCGCTCACAAATGGGTCGTTGAGCAGGGTCAGCGCCTGCGTGGGCACGTTGGTCACATCGCGTTTGCCGGTGGGCAGCTTGAGGTCCGGCAGATTGAATGCCGTGAGAAACACGGGCGGCGCCATGATGGACATTTGCAGGTAGAGCGAGCGTCGGCCATGGCCATCGAGCGGACCGGAGAAGAGGCGCTTTTTGTCGTCCTCAACACTGCGCGGCGGCGCGATGGGTCGGCCATAAAGTTGCGGGTCGAGCCTGCCGGAGACGGCGAGCAACGCATCGCGAATGCCTTCCGCCTCCAGCCGCCGCGTGGGGTAGTGATGCAGCAGGCGATTGCCGGGGTCGCGTTCGCGTGCGGCCTGACTCACGAGGCCGGACTGACGGAACGTCTGGCTGAGCACCAAGCGGCGAACGAGCGACTTGGTGGACCATCCTTCGCGCACGAACTCACGCGCGAGCCAGTCGAGCAGTTCAGGATTCGAGGGCTTGTCGCCGAGCCTCCCGAAGTCATCCGGCGTGGCGACGAGACCGGTGCCGAAGACCCAATGCCACACGCGATTCACATACACACGCGAGGTGAGCGGATGCTCTGGCTGCAAAAGCGATTCCGCGAGTTCGAGACGTCCGCTGCCGGTGCTGGCGGCGACGGTGTTCTTCCCGCTGAACATGCGGAGGAAATCGGGCTGCACGAGCGCTCCGGGCACATCCACATTGCCGCGCACATTGAGGGGATAGCTGGCTTTCACGGTCTCGCGTTCGTCCATGCTGTTCACGGTGCGCGGAAAGGCCATGCCGGCTTCCACGAGGCGATACTCGGCCACCAGCGCTGCGCTGCGCGGTGATTGGTTCGGCAGCAATTTATTCGCGAGCAACCAATCGAGGATGTCCTGGTCGCCCGCCTGTGTTTTGCCCACGCACCAGCGTGTCACCGCATCGCTGAACCACACGGAGATGCGGCTCCAGGCTTCTGCGGCGGAGTTTGGCGGTGTGCCGGTGTAGAGCGTAGCAAAGGCGTCGAGTTCATCCTGCGGTGTGCCTCCCGCGTCATGCGAGACGATGCCGGTGATGCTGAGCCAGCTTCGTTTGTCGTAGCCGAGGTCGTTGTTTTTGAGCCCCTTCGCCACACTGGTGCGCGGCGGGAAGTTGGGGTTCAGCGATGAGGTGGAAAACTCGACGGTGACTTGCTGCACGCCGTTCTTCAGCGCGGCATCGGAGAAGGACTTCCACTCCGGCTCGGTGTTGGTCAGGAAGGTGACGGTTTCATTTTGAAACGCATGGTCATCCATCACGAGGTATCCGCCGAACTCACCGCCCGCGAGTTTCAGATTCACGAGATTGCCGGGCACGAGATGCTCCGGCGGCATCCGCAGACTGCCGGGCAGCTTGGAAGACAAAGCGTGTGTGTGCCAGCCACGCGGCAGGAGTCGCGCGATTGCCGCATCACCTTCGAGCGCGATGAGCGGCGTCGCGTCCTCGACGTAGCCGTGCTTCATCCCATCGCCTTCGATGACCCAGCCTCGCGGCAAAGTGGCAGCGGCAGCATCGGCGAGCGGTTTGAAGACGGCGTTGGCTTTGCGGCGCTGCTCGCGCGTGGATTGCCATTCAGCGGCGAGTTCGCTCCAGAGTTCGGCGGCGTGTTCATCGCTGACCACTTGCGGCGTGTCGGACTTGCCGCCGGGTGCGAGCCGGAAGCGCCCCAGCACATGCTGCGTGCCATACTGGTGGTCGAGCGTGATGGTCCACTCGCCGCCATGCGGCAGCTCAACGGGCGCGGCGAATGTGAAGCGCGCGGTGTGGTCCTTCGCTTGCGGCGAAAGCCCCACCGCCCAGCCTCGGCGCGAGGTGGTGGGCTTGAGCAACGTTTCCACGCCGTAGCCGGGCTGCGAATAGCTCGCTTCGGCAGCGGCGAAGGTGAGCGCCCGCGCCTGACCAGCCACGCCATCGGGACCGAACGGCTTCACTTCGACGCGGAGTTGCGTGAGCACGAAATTTCCCAGCGAGGTGCGACCTGGACCGCGCACGGGCAGGCTGTCATGCGCGAGCGCTTCCAGGCGCAACTGGCTGGCGCTGCCCGCGCCGGTGGTGAAGCGAACGGTGTAGGTGTCCGTGTCCGGCGTGGTGCCGCTGGCGAGGATGGAGCCGTCTTTTTCGAGCGTGAGTTTCGTGCCTGCCTGGGCCGCGCTGGCGGTGATGTTTTTCGGCTCCAGCCACACCGTCTCACCGAGCAGTCGCGCAAGCGGATGCGCCACATCGCCGGGCTTTGCGGCTTCGAGCGAGGAGCGATTGGCCATCGCCCAATCGCGCAACTTCTCGGGTTGCAAACTCTCGCGCCGCGACTGCCATTCATTCGCCAACTCACCACGAATCGCGGTGCGCAGTGCCTTCAGCTTCGCGATGGCCGCATCGTTGTTCGTCGGCGCATCAGCGACGCGCGAGGTCCAGCGCGGCGTGGTGAAGACGGCGGCGAGCGCATAGTAATCGCGCTGCGATACCGCCTCCAGTTTGTGGTCGTGACAGCGCGCGCACGCGACCGTGGTGGCGAGGAATGCTTTGGAGAAGGCGTCGATTTTATTGTTCACCATGTCCTGGTGAATGCCGTTGAACATCAGGCTGCTGCCATGGCGATGCTCGCCCAGGTGGTAAAACATCGGAGCGATGATGCTTTCGTCGGTCTGCGCTTTCGGATGAATGCGCGGCGGTGAAATCAGGTCGCCAGCGAGCTGTTCGCGCAGGAGCTGGTCAAAGCCGATGTCGTCGTTGAAGGCGCGGATGAGGTAGTCGCGGTATTCGTGCGCACCCTTGGCGGGATTGTCCCATTCGTAGCCGTAGGTGTCCGTGTAGCGCACCACATCCATCCAGTGCCGCGCAAAGTGCTCGCCAAAATGCGGCGACGCCAGCAGCTCATCCACCAACGTCTCGCCAGCCGCCTCCGCGTCGCGTTGCCAGTGCTGGAGAAACTGCGTGCGCTGTTCCGGTGTCGGCGGCAGTCCCGTCAGCACCAGCGACAGCCGGCGCAGCAATACCTCCGGCTCTGCGGGCACCGCGGGGTTCAACTTCGCCGTATCCAGCGCACTGCGGATGAAACGGTCCACCGGCTCACGCGACCACGCCGCATCCTGCACCACCGGCGGCTCGGCTTTGCGCAACGGCTTCAGACTCCACCAGTCGAGCCGCTTCTGATAGGCCACTTCCCACTCATCCGCTTCGGGCTTGGTGGAAGCCGCCGCCGTCACTTCCGTCACGCGCGGGTCAGGGGCACCTTGCTTGACCCACTCCCTCAGCACCGCCACCTCCTCGGGCGCGAGCTGCTTCTTCGGCGGCATTTGCAGGTCCTTGTCCACATAGCTCACCGCCTTGATGAGCAGACTCTCCTCCGGCTTGCCCGGCACCAGCGCCGCCCCGCTCTCGCCACCTTTTTGCCAGCCGCTCTTCGAGTCCAATCGCAGGTCGCCCTTCTGCTTCTTCGCGCCGTGACATTCAACGCACCGTTTGACGAGCAGCGGACGGACTTTGGACTCAAAGAATGTGAAGTCCTCCGCCATCGCGAACCAGGCGGTCATCAGCAATGCGGCTGTCGTGAGTCGCTTCATTTGGTCGTGGGTATTTTGGATGAAGCAGGGAGCCATTGCAGCCCGATGATGCGCTGCTCGACCAAGCCGCTATGGGGTTCCAACGAGCCCGGCTTCTTCCCTACAAAGGCATCGACACCGAGCTTCCAAGCCACGCGCTTGTCGCGAGTCACTTCAAAGACCTGCACGCGATTTTCGCCCGCCGCTTTGTAGTGCCAGTCGGAGTTCGCGATGAGCGTGTTGCCATTCTCGAAGCGATGGAAGCCGCCGAAGATAATCACCGGAAACTCAGTGACGTCAGCCGTCTTGAGTTCCCACACGACCTCATGTTTCGGCGTCGCCTCAATCATTCCACCGCGCCACGACATGAGCGTATTGCCATTCGCCAGTCGCTCCGCCACCACCGGCAAATCCGGCACCGCATGACGCCACAGTTCCTTGCCCGACTCATCCACTTCGATGAAGGCCTTCTCCGTGCGCAACGCCAGCAGGAACGTGCCCGCATCCGTGCGCCGCAGCAGATTGTAGCGATTGTGCGGCGACGCTTTCTTGTCGGTCGGAACGGGAATGCGTTTCGCGATGCGCTGGCCTTGGTCGGTGAGTTGCACCAGTTCCATCGCGTCCGCATCGACCGTCATCACATCGCCATTCGGCAGCGGCACACAAGTCTTCAACTCCACTGGCGCCCTCACACGAAACTCCCACACAGTTTTCCCATCCGGCGCAAGCTCCCGGACAAAGTGGTGCGAGGAGCAAAGATAATTCCCCGAGGCCAGCTTCCAGCCATCGTAAATCATATCGCTCCACCCCAGCGCCCCCGGCTTCCCATCCACAAGCGTCGTCGAGAACTGGCCAAACGTCGTCGCCCCATCGCGGTCAAACACGCTCACACCCTCCGCCGACGCGAGCAGCACGGAACCTGGGACGACGCCTGACCGCTCCTGCGCCGAAACCGGAGCCAGCGGTGCGATGGCCCAGAGAAGACAAAGATGGAGGGCGGGACGAATCGTTTTCATGCACCTATTACTACCACGGAACAGCCCGGAATCTTTATCGCATGACGGTCATTAAATAGTAACATCCGGTCATCCGCCATGAATCGACTTCAAAACGACTTCTTCCTCCAACTCGGCGACTTTCGCCAGATGCTCGATGCCATCGAGCGCATCCCCGGCGCGATGTTCATGATCAAGAACCTCGACTCCCGCTACATTTACATGAGCCGGGGTCTGCGCGACGCCATTCACTTGGACGCCGACTTTGAAGTGGTCGGCAAGACCGACTTCGACCTGTTCCCAAAAATCATCGCCCAGACCTTCCGCCAGAACGACCTTGCCGTCTTCAAGCACGGCAAACCGCGCATCAACGAGGTGCATGCCGTGGGCTTTTTCGCCCACGCGATGAAATGGGCTTATTCCAGCAAATTCCCGCTGCGCAGCCGGAAGGGCAAAGTCATCGGCCTCATCACCATCAACGAACTTTACAACGATGTGATGGGCGAGGACGCCGAGTTGAACCGCCTGCTGCCCGCCTTCAAGCACATCACCGAAAACTACGCCGGGCGCATCACCATTGGCGAACTGGCAAAACGGTGCAGCTACTCCGAGAGCCAGTTCACGCGGCTGTTCCGGCGGCACATGAGGATGACCGCGTATGCCTTCGTCGAGCAGGTGCGCATCCATCACGCCCTCGAAGCGCTCAAGCACAGCGCCACGAGCATCATCCAGATCGCGCTGGACTGCGGCTTCTACGACCGCAGCGCTTTCGTGAAGCGCTTCAAGAAGTTCACCGGCACCACGCCGCTGCGCTATCGCCGCGAAGAGCAGACCAAGCTCAAAGCGGACCGCGCCATCGCCCTGCTCGATCCAGCACTCTCACGGCAAGGCCGCAAGTGAACTGCCGGTGAAAGCAGAGGACGAGAATGACGATTCTAGCGAGGATGTCGAGGAAGAGGGCCTGGAGAACGGGCTCGCGCAGCACGTAGAAGGCTTCGCGCACGCTGAGTTGCAGCTTCGCGGCGAGTTGGTAGCTCGCCATCCGCTGAGTGCCGGTAATGATCAAGGGGGCTGAATCTGCCCGGAGGGTCCTGCGCGCCTCAGCCCTGCTTCCGCACCGCGCTGCGGTAGAACAGCGGGGAGCGTTTCTGGTGCCGGTGAAACTGCCTCTGGAAATGGGCGGGCGTTGGGTAGCCGCAGGCATCGGCAATCTGGCTCACGGTCTGGTCCGTCTCCGCCAGCAGGCGGCAGGCGCGGGCGATGCGTAGTTCATTCACATACTGCGGCACGGTGCGGCGGGTGCAGCTCTTGAACAGGCGGCTGAAAGCGCTCTCGCTCAGGCCCGTCATCGTGGCGAGCGCGGGCACATAGATGGGTTCGGTGAGATGTGCCTCGATGTGAGCGACGGCGGCGCCGATGCGGTCGGAGGAAGCGGAACCGATTGCCGCGTGAAAGCCCGGCGAAGCAATCTCCCGCAGCTCCTTAGATTGGGCGAAGTCATCCAGCAAATCCAGCAGGAGCACCACGCGGCGCAGACCCTTCGCTTTCGCAATCTGCGCGAGGCGTTGCGCTGCGCGTTGTCTTGTCGCACCCCGGACTTCCAGCCCCAGACGCGCCCGATGAAACAACTGCTGCACCGGCTTCATCGAGGCGTGGCGCAGCCAGTCCGCGCCGAGCAGATGCGGCATGAACTGCACAACGATGGCCTCCACTTTTTGCGCGCGCCGGCCGGTGCCGCGGTCATTGCGATAGTCGTGCGGCAAGTCCGAGCCAAGCAGCACGAGGTCGCCCGGCTTCAGCGGTGTGAGCTTGTCGCCCACCCAGCGCTCCGTGCCGCCGCGCTTCACCAATGTGATTTCAAACTCGGGATGATGATGCCACACGCACCCGAAATCCGCCCCGCGCACAATCTCGCAAGCCACGACTTCCGTGGCGGCGAGTGGCGAGGGTTTTTCGACGATGAGCTTCATGGTGAATCAACTGTTGTGGGGCACCGGGGACGATCAGAACGGGGACGGGCGTCGGGGAGTGAGGGGGGCCTCAACGTGTTGCCCATTGGCGGTCGGGATCACTATTCTCTTGGTAGTCGCCGATCTGGAAGGAGTAGTAGCTCTTGGGGGTGATATAGAAATGTGTGTCGATCTCTCGATCTACAGGCGATTTCTCGTCCATCACGATCTCCCCCTGAAGCACGCCGGTTCCGAGCGTTCCAGGCATCCTTCGGATTTGGTAGCGGTCGAGGACGCCCTGGACGGGACCATTGAAGAACGGCGCAAGTTCCGTGGGCGAGTTCGGGAACCTCCCGTCATTGGCCTTTGTGTAGGCGCGCAGGGCATCAACAGCTGTCAGGCTGAACTGTTTCTTGGCAAGTCGCCGAGTTTCAGAGAGCGCCTTTAGGATACCAGCCTCAGTCGAAAGGTCGGCGGTTTCGGCGAGTTTGAACCAGTCGCTGGCTGCCAGAAACTGCATTTCCGGGATTTCGGCGTTGGGTCTGCGGAGAAAGTGCTGATTCAGTTCAGTCGCCTTTGCGGTGAGGGCGAGAACGGCCTGCATAAACGGCGTATCATGGATCGGTTGACGACCGGAAGAGGTTTGGTTGTTGCTCGTCGAATCCTGATGTTCCCTTTGGATTGTTGCCTGTTGCGAGTTGGCGCGGCGCAAACGCGCTGTTTCGTCTTTGAGGCCGGCAACACTTCTCATGAGCGCAACGCGTTCCTGTGTAACGGATGCGAGGCTTTCCCTCAGTTCAGACTGGGTCTTCTCGCACGCAGCGGACGCGGCGTGTCGTGCTTTTTCGTGGACTAAATGGATCGCCAAAGCACCTACTGCAAAGGCGACGAATAGAGACCAGGCCGTGGGGAGAGTGGGTTTGGTTTTCATAGTTTCGCTTGTCGGGTTGATTAAACGCGGGGTTTGTTCGGGGTTAATCGCTGAACGTCAGCCGCAGCGTCGCGGTCTGTCGCAGGGTGGTGTAAGCATCGATTGCGAGTGGAGCCAGGCCTTGTCAGCTTGCTTCTTTTGACGTCGCTATGAACCATTCGACCGTGGCGGACAGCACATGTGCGCCGGAATCATCGTGCAGTTCGGCATTGACGGAAATCAGCCCGCGACCTTTGCCTGCCAATCCGGCGCGGAGTTCCTCCAATGCATGATCGGCGACACTGGCGGCCGAGTTTATGACGCCATTTGCCGGTTTGCGGAACTTTGCCTCCAATCGCCGCACGACCGGCACAATGCCATCCGTTCCGCCGAGCGAACGCAGCAGAAACTCCCCGCTGCTCGCCTCCGCCAATGCCAGCAGCGCGCTCGCGTGGACGGTGCCGAGGTGGTTGAGATATTGTCCGCCTGCCGGAAGTTGAAGCAGCTTCGTCGCATCATCCGCGGGTTGAAGATTTAGCAGCCGGTTGAACGGAAGATCAGTGACGGTGTTCATGAGGTTATTCGTGAGGTTATTTAGCGCTCGGACTCCATTTTTGGCGGACAGCTTGCCACGCGGGTTAATCGCGGAAAGTCAGTTGCAGTGTCGTATCACGGGGCAGCGTGATATTGAGCCATAGCGTCCGACCGTCCCAGGCGTAGTCATTGGCAGCGAGGACACGGCTGCCCAACTCC
>Ga0114966_10001894_pt1 | contig 18998 bp, 46 predicted proteins | sample M_130207_XF_Meta_FD_87029 | JGI IMG/M metagenome (GOLD analysis project Ga0114966, IMG submission 87029) | Freshwater microbial communities from Lake Montjoie, Canada to study carbon cycling - M_130207_XF_MetaG | ecosystem: Environmental > Aquatic > Freshwater > Lake | place: Lake Montjoie...
ATCATCAATTATTATTAATTCAGTGTTTAAGCTACAAGAACGATAAAGAAACGGTCTATCATGCTTCCAATTTTTCCCATTCATCCAAGTAACATTTTCTTTTTTATAAGAACTAGCTATCTCTTTGGCCTTCATTGTTTTTCCGCTGTCGGCTTCACCTATTATTACTGTTATTTTCTCCATTGTTTTGCTTTTAAAGGTTAGTTAATCGGGAATATGATTGATTTAAGGAATATTTCGAATTATTACCTATTTAAAGCATATATTACAAAAATGTAGGGTTTTGTAAACTTTATTTAGCGTTATCCCTGTAGTCTATTATAAATCCAATGGCTACAATAATGTTCATGCCAAAAGACATTAGTATCTCATGGATGTCAGCATACACATTTAAGGATAGGTGTACATGACCTACCATCCAAAAAGGTATGGACAAGTTTTGGCTTATCCATACCAATAGGTACTTAATAAAGTATCTCAACCTTACTTACCACTTATGAAATTAATAGCTGATTGACTTCCACCCATATTAAAAGAGTATGTTTCAATTCCGCAAACTGAATCATATACCCTTAACTTTAAGGTGGTACAAAGTTTAAAATCTGATAACATATCGGTATCAGTTAGTAAGCTGTTAATAATCCATATCGTCTCGCTGTCCTCACTTGTTACTGCATACACAGTGTATTTTTTTGAAACACCATTAACAATAAATGCTAAATCTATTGTAGGCTTTTCATCACAGTAATATCCACCCTGCATGTAAAAAAATATTTCCCCATCTACATTTTCTAATTTAAGATAGTTTATACCTGAAGATTCTGTATAACATATACGATAAGGCTCATCGAAATCATTGTCTACAGTTTTTTTAATCCATTGAGCATTTGCATTTAAACACAACATTACTCCTACACTCATTAATAATTTTTTCATTTTGTTTTTATTTAATTGTTTATTTATTTTTTCATGGACTCTCCATTGGGTTTGTTTCCCTGTAATACATCATGTCTTTAAGAAGTTTATTTTCTTCTAACAATTGATGGCAAGACTCAGCGTCCTTGTACATGTAGATGCTAGAAACTATGCCCAATACTAGTCCTATTACTATTCCTATTAAGGCCGAAATATAATCCTGTCTTTTTTCTTTTTCTTTTACCTCTTGGGTAATTCTTCCCTTGATTATTTCTTTCATTTGATTTCTTTTTTTAAACGTTCAACGTAAAGAGTCGCATCCATCAGCTCCTCTTGTAAGTGTGTAAGCCAATCTAATGGACTTAGGTCCGTTCTGTCAAGTGTGGTATTGTATTTTTTGATTCCAGATGTCGATCTTCCTTTGAATGATTCTATTACCGAATCTACAATACTATCTTGCCCATGGCTGAAGTTTGATTCCCATTTCATTTAATTAAATTTTAGATTTTTAAAAAAAGGGTAGGCTACCCCATAAGATACCTACCCAGAGTTTTTTCCAATTATGGTTGGTTAACCTCAGAAACTCTAACTGAACCTATGACTTATCAGATTGATCGTTCAAGTCCATCCACATACCTATGTAAAATGGAGCGAAAATCCAACCCGTAATGATCGATAAGAATAAAAGAATAAAGAACTCAAATGCGGTTGCTTGATTCTTAAATGATACACCAAATGTAAACATCCCTGAAAACATAAGGTAAATTAAAAACCACTCCATTAGAATGGTAGGTCCTCCTCGACCTTCTCTTCTGGTGTTGGTGCCTGTGCCGTTTCTTGTGTGGTCTCAATTCTCCAAGCCTCAAGTGTGTTGAAGTACTTCACATCACCAGTTGGACTCGTCCACTCTCTACCACGCAAGTTAAATGACACCTCGACAGACATACCCTCCTTAAAGTTATTCAGGTCGTCACACTTGTCCTGCATAACTTGAAATGAAATTTGTTGTGGGTACATGTCATCAATAGATGTTAGTACAAAATCACGCTTGCGAAACTTGTCGTTTATGACATTCGTCTCGCCAATCATCTTAATTGTTCCTTTAATTTTAAACATTTTTGTTTTTTAATAAATTAGAATAAAAAATTGCATACTTCTCGGCAGTAGCTAGCCGTTTGTCCATCTTGACAATATCTTTATCTGTAAGTTCAACGCTAAACACAGTGGCCCTTAAGTTGTCGTCTAGGTGCTCCATGTAGTGTAGGCTGTCGTCCTCATAATCAGGTTTCAACTCCTCAGGTGTGGTGGTGAGAATAAATGCTACCTCGCCATGTCTCCAATCGTCTCCCGTCATCTTAGTCATAATATAGAGATAATGTTTTACCTGCCACTCATAGTTTGGGTCATATGCCTGCTCAATGGTCTTGGGAAAAGTCTTTTTCGACCAAGAGGACTTTATGTCGATTATCTTCTTATTCTCACAATCAACAATGTCAGGATGACCAACAGATATACCATGCGATATGTGGTAGTACTTGTCAAACTCAGCTTGTTTGTGGTAATTGGTAAAGAAAATCCTATTGTATATGTCAATAGACTCCTGCTCAACGTCCCATCCCTTTTGAGTCTTTGGGTTTGAAAATGATTCAGTGTAGCCGTAGTACTCCCTGTTGATGTACTCCTCGATAAGGGTCTTTGCACCCCTACTCAGCTCGACAGTGTTAGACTTCTGCTGTAGGTGGTCACGCTTAATTGCTTGAGCATCAGTAAGTTTAATCTTTGATAGCAGTTCGTCAAGTTGGGCCTGCTGTATGTCAGTTAGCCCATCGTCCCCCATAAATAACGGGGAGCACGATGATGACCTAATCTTCATTTGTAAACATTTTAATTTGATCAGCCGTCAGTGTGTACTGCTTCTGAATCTTCTCGATGGTAGTACGACCAGACTTCACAGACTCGACAGCTACAGATAGCTTCTCATCAGGTAGTGATGGTAGCTCCTTCTTTGGTAGTGGTCGTGTGCTGAATCTCAGTGCGTCAACCATGCCTTGAGGACTCTTTACCTTCTCGACAGACAATACTATCTGCTTGGAGGTGTAGTCGTCAGGGTTGAATGAATTGAAGAATGTCTCCAACCTCTTGAAATTTGTTCTGTTAGAGACCATGCTCTTCTCAAATTCCTTTAGCTTGATGAACACCTTGTCCTCCTTGCCCATCTCACCAAACATTACGTCTTGGTATATCCTCTCAATTGTTACGATAGTGGGCTCGTACTTCCCGTTGACCTCCAAGTCCCAACTTCCTAGGTACTTGTTGTCCTTCATTAAATTTCTCCAGTGTGACATATTTGATTTTTTTACAAAGTTGATAATAAATTATTGAATTCCAAGCGAAAATCTACATTTTTTTTCAACAAATCCTCTCTTTTCTTTAGTGTAGTCTCGATAGTGTCCTTGTTGTTGTCTAAAATTGCATGTCTCATTAGGCCGTTGTAGTACTCAACCCTCTTGTCGTTGGTTTGGATGTTTACCATGACTACCCCTGCCTCCCATCCCATATTCGTAAATATGTGTAGCTGTTCAGGGGTTATGTCATCGTAACTATCAGTGTACGTCATCGTGTTCTTGACAACAACACTTCCATCTTTGGTGAATCTCTCAATCTTCACCCCTCGGTCGATGTACCACTCGCTATATGCAGTGCGGTACAAAGACCTACTTGGCTTGCTTACGTCTTCCCAAGCTTTCATTCGGCAGGGTCAAAGTAGTACGTGAATACCTCTCCATTAGTCTTTTTGCTGTCCCTTACCATAGTCCGTTTGTTGTTTGGTATGATGTATACCTCCAAGATGTAACCACCAGTTGGACGGTTTGCAACAAATAAGACCGCCGCATCGTTATCGTTTATAATTGTAAATGATAATATGACCTCCTCGTTCTTATAAAACTCATGGTACATGTCCTTGTAAAAGAACCCGTTTGCCTCTACTACTTCATTGTAGAGGTCTAGAGCGTCCTGTAAATTGTCAAACACCATGTGCTTTGTGTTGCCCTCTGACCTCTTGAATCTCTCTAGTCCAAGGGTCTGTGAACTTGCGTCAATCGATAGCATCACAGCTATCGCAAAAATTATTTTTTTCATTCGTAAAAAAGTTTTAGTAAGTTAATAAAAGCCCAAGCACAGCAGAATAATGTTATCGGAAATAACACTATCGCACTAAGTGTTGAGTAGATTAAATTTGTTCTGAGTAATAAAAATATTACTACTAGAATTGCTATTGGTATCATAGGCGTTGTTTATCTTACACCGCTTGCATATATAGACTTGAATTCATTGAACGACTTTATTCCGCCACCCTTTGACTTGATTATGTCGTCAGGTGTCACGTCATCAATGTATAGGTGAGGTAGCCTCATTAATACGTTGTGAAGTCTTCTGCTTACTGCATTCTTGCACAGCCATTCGTTTACTAGCATACGCTTCTTGATCTGCCTGTGGTATTTTTCGACAACGTCTAACGATTGGATGTACTCATCCCTCGTAACTTTGGTCTTTAGCATGTATGTAAATTATGTTGTTAATACTCGTACCGACCTTTCGTAATGCGTCACGGTAACTTGACGCTTCAATTGTTATGCCCGTGCACAAGCTATCGCTTATGTAGTAGCACACGTGATACTGCTTCATCATACTTCTACTTCTATTTTAGTTATTAATTGTTTTGTGTATTCTGGATCTGTCGAACTATATGCTTGGATGATGTAGCTCAACCATTCTTTCTTCGTTCCAAACTCCGAGCGTAGCTGATAGTCGAAGTGTAGGTCGATATCTTGGCCGTTGATTGTTACTGACGACCACTCGTCTAATTGGTCGAAATAAATTGTCTTGGTTTCAACCCCGTGCGAAATGTCTACGCATCGTAAGGTTGGATAGATTATTGCTTTCATATCTCGTTTGTTTTAATAAAGTTTTCAATGTACTCCTCAAATGATTCGTCCTCCCAATTTTTTGATTGGTCGTAGCTGTCTACAAACTTTTCGGATAAGGTATACACCTTATCGAATGATTGCCATATGCTTTCTTTCTGCTCGTATGCCCAATAAAAATAAGCAACGAATAATGCTCTGTCTTTTTCCATAATGTTAAGAATGTTAGAAATGAATAAAAAATGTTAAGTTGAAATGAAATCAACATAGTTGAATCCCTTATGGTAGCTAGGTTAATGTTAGAATGTTAATTTTTACTCTATAGAATGAAAAAAAAATATATATATATATATAATAGTACATATACTATGGTTAATTTTCTACGCTAGTTTTGGGTGAAAAATCAACATTCCAACATAACATATTGATAGATAGTGTTTTAAGTGAAAAAAATCAACATTAAATCAACATTTGTTAGCACTAAGCGTCATGAACATGACCAACTGCTGAGTTTTCCCACTCAAAGTATAACCCGTGGCTTGATAGTATGTGGTTTAGTTGTTCTGAGCCTCCACACTTATCTGTCGACCAATAGTCTAACCATTCGCTAGAATTTTCTTCTTCAGCAGACAACCAAAAGTGTCCCCTCGAATCATCGTGCCACTCCTTTACAGGACAACCTAACTTCTTTAGTTGGTTGTAGCATTTTCTTGCATGTGATTTCATATTACAATAGTGTTTAGGTTTATCATTCGGTAGGCTCTCTTGTGGATGTCGTACACGACAATCAACCCGTGGTCTGATGGATTGAACGATAGTCCTACACCCTTGATGTTTTTTCTTACTCCGATTCTCGCAGTAATTTTTCTGGCCGTTCCATCTTTCTTGATGAACGTCAATGAGAAGAACTTTCCTCCCGTTTGCATTATTTGTTCTCTTGTCATTTTATGTTGGTTTTAAAGGTTACAAAAAAAATCTTCCTCAACAAATACTGTCGAGCTGAATTCATCTTTTAATTGGTCGATTGTCATATCCTCTCTGTCGGATAGTTCAAGCAACTCGTCTTCGGTCAATTGGTCTATTGTTCTGTACATGGTTTTAGGTTTTTAAATGTGGTTTGTATTTCTTGTAGGTATTTGTCTTCTATCAACGAGGTCATCGTCTCTATTATTAGGTATAGTTGGAATGTCGACCTGTCGTCTAAGTCCCTCTGCTTTTCTAAAAAGTCTAGGGTCGTCTGTCTGTGGTTCACAATCATCGTCTAGAATGTTAGCTTGTCGAATTCTTGGTACATATCTACATACTCCAAGGGGAATCTGTCCTTTAGTGCTTGTAACAAGCTATCGTTGTCGTACTCCTCGTATCCGTCCCTCTCTGCGTTTACAAGTGGGGTTATTACCTCAACGATTTGGTCATCGTCAAGTGTTGTTACTAGGTAGAAGTCCTCTTCTGACCATGCTGATGTGTTGATTCTAATTACTCTCATGGTTATTTAATTTTATCGGTTAGTATTTCTCTTGCTACACGTATTCCATATTGGATTTCTCCCATTGTATATTCGTTAGTCAAAGCCATAGCTAGTACTGACTGCTTCTCATTGTCAGTTAGGCTGTCGTCATCTACATCTCGAATGCTCCATAAATTGTCTACGTAATATCCTGCATTACGTAATACTTCTTTTGCTTGTTCTGTTGTCATAATTTCTAGGTTTTTAAATTGTTTGTACTTTAATATCTGCTAAGTCATTTAACATGCTGTTGCTTTGTAGGTCAAATGCTATTTTTTCTGCATCTTTTCTGTCGTAGCAATCAATCTGTTTTCTTGTTAATTCATTTCCGTCATGGTCTTCATATATGAAGTTCCAAGTTTTTAATTCTGTTTTCATAAGTTCTAGGTTTTAAAGTTCATATTCGTTTCCATTCTCGTCATAATATACGTCATCGTCAATCTCTTCCCACTCAGTGTAGTAGTACTCCTCTAAGTTATACGCTTCGTTAAGTATGAATTCATCAGATAGACCTTCCATACCACCACGGCCTCTAAGCCAATCAATTAAGTGTTGCTCTTCAGAAAAGTATAATTCTCCATCACCAACAACATATCCATCGTTCATACCACGTCCCGTAGCATCACATTTTCTTGCATATCTTTCCATAAGTTCTAAGGTTTTATTGGGAACATAATTCCCAAGTGTTCATACTCATTAATTTTTTCTTGGTCAATCCTAATGACTTCACAATAAATTTTGCAAGCCTCATGTTTACCTTTGGGTCTTCAAGTTCAGAGCCTCCTATTTGTTGTACGACATAGGATGGAGACATGTTTAGAACCCTTGAGCAAAACTTTACGTCTTGCCCAAGGTAGAATTCTTTTTCGTCAACACACAACGTCCAATTGTGGTCGAAGCCGTAGCTACTGCTGATTAGTACTTTCATTTTGTTAAAATTTAATTGGTTAATACGGCATATCTCTATGCCGTTTCGACTATTGAAGTCATCTTCAGTTAACCTTAAATGTAAAGGTGAGGTACACCATCAATAATAATTATTACTACTAATCTAATTAATCCAAATCCTAAGGTGCTACCTAATACGATAGCCCAAATACTCATTAATTTTTCCATTTTGTAAGGTTTTAATTGGTTAAGACAGCACCTCGTGAGTGCTGTTTCGTCTAATCAAGACTCGTCAGTTAACCTTTGTTAAACATTTCTTTCTTGAATCGAATCAAGTGACCCTCCTCGTACTTGAGCAGGTCTGCTAGCTTACTTCTATCCACGTCTATTATCCCGTGTATAGGATGCTTGATATCGTTAATGCCGATAAAGTTAATATTGCGTTTTAATTGCTCAGTAATTGTTGTTGTTCTGATTGTTCCGTTCATAATTTCTAGGGTTTAAATTGTTAGTTAATACCACACCTCGTCTAAGGTGTAGTTGTACTTCTTACTTACATAAGTAATGAAATTGTTCATGTGATTTTCATCGTTAAATTTACGAGTCATAAATACATACTTCCCGTACGCATTCATGAATTGAATTCTTGCAATCATATTGTTACTTGTTTATTTCCACCCCCTTACTTTCATTCGGGATGTTTTGATTAATACTTTGTTAAGAAAATAGCCTATAATTTCATAGCCATTTTCGATTCTGATGATTTTACTTTCAATCATTGTTTCTAGGTTTTAATTGGTTAGTGGTGCAGTATGTATCGCTCATATTAATTAGTCATTCTAACTGCACCTTCTTGTTGTTACTTGCACCACATTTATATAGATGGAATCGAACCATCACAAGTAGGTATGTAAGCCACGTTAAACTGCTTACTCTCTTATTATTCCCTACGAGCATTTACCCTTTGTCTCGTGGTTTTGACGAGTAACCACCTGAGTAGTGTATTACTTGCCGTTGCTTCGGGGAGTCATTATACTTACCCCACAACACTAGGTATGACCGACCCCGTTATGTTTATTGTCTTATCAAGATGTAAAAAAAAGTAGCTCGTTTGCCTCTCTAAATACTATAACGCAAGACTATTTAAAATGTTACAATAAAAATGCATTTTTTTTCATTTTCTTTCATTTTCTTTAGATAAACCCACCAATATATGCTCGTAAAGTATTGATTTGTTGATAGTTAAGTAGTTTATTTTTTTTTCATTAAATTATTAATATTTGTTGTTTTTTATGTTGGATTGGGTCAGCCCCTCTCTTCAGGAAGTCTACCTGATGAAATTTCCGTGCAGATTTTCGGGTCAGATGATCAGCCGATCAGCCGACCGATTTGCTATTCTATTTAACATAATGTAAATTATACTACACACTAATTGGTCGGCAGTGTGGTGTGCTGATAGGTAGAGAGGTAGGTAGGTAGGTAGGTAGCGTATGTCAGATAACGTGTGTGTGGTGTGGTGGTGTAGGTAGGTAGGGGGTGTGGTATGCTTATGAAAAGCTAAAATATCTCAACCAAAAGTTCAAAATGCAGACCCCCCCCTTGATTTTCAAATCGTTTTCCTTTTCGTCAGCTCATCGTCAAACGTATATATTACCCACAACCTCTAAATATTTAATAAATAAAAAAAATAAACTAATAAATATTAGTATATTTGCAGTGTATATATAAACAAAAAAAAACAAAATGGCAAATCAAAGAACAACAACAAAAACAACACCACCAAAAAAAACAATGATCGGCACTTCTGCATCAGACATAGCAGCACAAGCAAGAGCCAGAGAGGCAGAACTTCAGAGAAGAGCGAAAGCGATGGGTTGGAAAACAGTATCAGAATATAAAAATTCTGGCTGGGCTCAAAATAAATCAGCCTTTAAAGCTAATGAATCAAAAGTTAAGACATCTAAGTTGAATGAATCAAAAGTTCAGACACCTACGTTGACTGACGAACAAAAGAGCGGTATCCCTTTTAAGAATAGTACTATCGATAAATGGCAAGGTACAATGGGCAAGAGTTATGTTGTCGGTAATAAATCAGGAGTGGATCTATACGGAACTAAAGAACAACAAGATTCAACTTATTCTGCAAATAATCTTGTGAATTTTACACGGACTAATGCAGCTCAAAGTAGGGGTGCTATAGGCAGTATGAGTGGGGTTACGACCAAACAAAGTTATGCAAAATCTGGTCGTAAAGATCTTACTGCAGAGCAAATTGCTGCTCTACCTGACTTTATACCACCAGCGAACACAGGTGCTGGAGCATTTCTAAAAAGATCTGAAGTTAAAAATGCCACTGGTTTTGGTAAATGTGAGTCAGGTTATGTTTTAAGAAATGGCGTTTGCGTTAAAATCTAATGAGCATCCTACTTGAAAATAGAATCTGGTACGGCATCAATTTAGGTTTTGAGCTATTCTGCCCAGACGATTTTTTTGACGAGTACCAATTAGAGATAAACATTCTTATAATAAAGATAACGGTGTTGTGGTAAATATAGCATGATTATTGCTATATTTGTATTAAAATTAAATTAAATGATAGTAAAAGAGATTCACTTTGGCTATGACGGCCAAAAAAAACTAAAGTCTGGCATAAAAAAGATTGCTGGAGCGGTCAAGAGCACGATGGGTGCAAGAGGCAGGACGGTACTAATAGAGTCCGAGAATCACATTGGCGGTATTACTGTCACAAAGGACGGCGTAACGGTCGCCAGGTCGATCAATCTTTACGATCCCACTGAAAATTTAGCTGTAATGATGATGCGACAGGCAGCTGATCGCACTGCTGTTGTTGCTGGAGACGGAACCACAACGGCAATTGTGTTGGCAGAGTCTATTATAGACAACGCTGACAATATTATCGACAGTGCTGACAATATTACGGAGGTGATACGTGAGATATCTGAGATAACGACTAAAATTTGCTCAAGATTGAGCAAGATGTCCAAGAAATTAAGTGGAAAGAAGCTACTTGACGTTGCCACCATCTCTGCAAATAACGACAGGGAGGTTGGCAAGATGATCGCTGACACATTTAGCAAGGTTAGTGTTGTTACTGTTGAGAACAGTCAGACTCCAAGCACACACGTAGAGATAATCAGTGGAATGAAGATAGATCGGGGGTTCTCTTCTAAGTACTTCATCACTGATCAAAAGAAGCAGGAGTGTGTACTTGACAATCCGTATGTACTGATCACGGACCACGAGATATCCAACATACTAAACATAGAGAAGGTTATCGCTCACGTGATATCATCAAACAAGTCGTTACTAATTATAGGTCAGCTTAGTGCATCTGCACTAAACACGTTAAACTTGAACGTTGCACAGGGCAAGATAAAGGCATGTAACATAATACCTCCATCATTTGGGTATAGGAGCAAGGACCTGTTGTTTGACTTGTCTGTCTCGTTGGGAGGAACATACTTCTCTGAGGACACTGGTGACGATCTATCTGTTATTGAGGTTGAGGATCTTGGTCGTGCTTCTAGGGTTATTGTCAACAAGGACATGACCTTATTTATGCCTTTACCAGCTATGACTGATGCTATAAACAAGAACATCGAGGTGTTAAAGGAATCAATTGCTGAGACTACAGACGTTAACGAGGCAAACTTTATAAACGAGAGAATCGCAAACATGTCTGGCGGAATTGGTATCATATATGTTGGTGCACTTAGCGACATTGAGCAAAAAGAAAAGAAGGACCGTATTGACGATGCTGTGTGTGCTGTAAAGGCTGCACTGGAGGACGGGATACTTCCTGGAGGAGGTATAGCATTGATAGATGCATTTGACCTTGAGTTTCCAGATGTAAGTACGACTGCTGAGAAGATAATGTTAAACGCTGTTGCGTCTCCATTCAAGCAAATCGTATTAAACTCTGGCAAGAATCCTGAATTAATTTTATCTGACATGCCAATCGGTAGAAACATTGGGTATGACGTGAAGAACGAGTGCTACGGTGACATGATCGGTATGGGCATTATTGACCCAACGAAGGTGACAAGAAATGCATTAATGAATGCTGTATCTGTTGCTACTACAATAATGAGTACAGACGCAATAATAACAAACATAAGAGACTATGAAGGTTCTAAATAGATTTATATTAATACAGAGGGTATTCGAGCAGAGAGAATCCAAGAGCGGATTAATACTCAGCGGTGACGACTCCAAGGACATGCGTTACCACAAGGCAACTGTCGTAGAGACTGGTGTAAATATAGATGGAATATCTAGTGGTGACGTTATACTATTTGACAAGGTATCTGGCCACGATGTGCTTATAGGCGACCAAAGGATGTCGGTGATTCAGGAGAAGGACGTTGTTTGCGTTCTTTAAGTTTATTGTTAAATCTTTTGACGGCTATAGCCACTGTTTTTTGTGAAAAGGTGGCTGTCTGATTATAGATTCGTAAGTTTGTCTCAGGGAACATATCTATACCGAGCAGCTTTTTATGCATCCCAGACACCATCTTTTTAGCCATTGGAGAAAGCTCAAATAGTTCAGCCTCACCAAATCCCTTTGTCCTCCACTTTGATATGAATCCATATCTATATAGTCTGTTGAATCTATCCTTGTCCCATGGCATGAAGTTGGCGTACTCTCTAAATGTTGTCCTGTTGAATAGGTGCTCACCATAGAGGTAGAGTATCATCTCAAGGTCGTTGACTTTTTTTATGTCGTACTCGTACATTGTAAACTTACGGACCAGTCCCCAATTCTTAAGGAAGTCATGCTTAACCTCTGATCTAACTACAATTTCTTTTTTTTGTTTTCTTACTCTTCTTTGAATCATTTTGATTATATTTGCATTATAGTATCAAAGATATAAAATAAACCTTTAAAAAACAAAAAAATGAAAGCAAAAAGCAAACCAATGGTTGAAAAAAAGACTGGCGAGAAGTATCCCTCTAAAATGGCTAAGGCTAAACACGAGAAGAAGGAAGGTAAAAAAGAGATGATCATGGAGTACGGAATGAAGGCTGCCATGAAGAAGATGAAGAAATGAGAAAAAACGGAGAATCAAAAGGTTTTTCTGTCTCAGAGAAAAATTCAATACCAATGAAAAATTCTTTCATTGATAAATTAAATTCTCTTAAGAGACAACAAAAAATAGAGTCGGGCTATAAAAAGGTAAATGACGATGAGTTAATGAATCCATATGCAGAAGGTGCCCGTGAAGCAAAAAAAAAGAAAAAATGAAAGACCCTAGATTAGAGAGAGCTGGAGTCGAAGGTTTTAATAAGCCTAAGAAGACACCAAGTCACCCAACCAAGAGCCACATCGTGGTTGCTAAGTCGGGTGATCAGGTAAAGCTCATTCGTTTTGGTCAGCAGGGAGTAAAGACCAATCAGACGGCTGGTCAGCGTGAGGCGTTTAAGAGCCGTCATGCAAAGAATATTGCTAAGGGTAAGATGAGTGCTGCATATTGGGCAGACAAGGTTAAGTGGTCACCAAGTGACACAAAGAGCCCTAGCAAAAAATGGATTAAGGGATGATAAACATAGTTGATAATTTCTTAGATGATTTAACGTATATATCAACTTACAATAAGTTATTAGATAATGATTTTGAGGAGGTAGTTGTTGGAGACAAAAGTTTTTGGGTGCAATTTAGCAATCCAGAGTTTGATCAAGCTATAATTGACAGAGTTAGTTCAATAGAGGGTGTAGAAAGAAGGTCTGTACTCAGTTTTTTTAGGGTGGCTACAGATGAGTTAGACACAGACTGGAGAATACACGCTGACTCTATAATAAATGGTGAGAGACCAACTAGGGCACTTGTCCTAAATATTTCACCTAGTAAAATGAGTGGACTACATGGTACCGCATTTTGGAGCCACAGAGACCTTGGTGATAGCCTACACGATGGGGTATCGTTTGAAGATTTTGACGGAATGCTTTTAAATGACTCAAATGATTTGTCTAAGTGGGACTTACAGTCTGTAGTTGGATATAAGATTAACAGGGCTGTGTGTTACCCATGCAATTACTTCCACAGCAAGTATCCGAATGTCGGATGGGAAGATGGAAGAATGGTTTATGTAATGTTTTATAAATAAATAATATATGTTAATACTAAAAAACAAGGGACTTGGTGACACGATTGCATCAATAACAAAGGCAACTGGTCTAGACAAACTAGTCGGTGAGGACTGTGGTTGTAAGCAGCGACAGCAAAAATTAAATAATCCAGATTTACTAATAAACAAAATATTTTATGGCACAAAGCAAGACATCGAAGTATTACGAGAAGAATCCGAAGGCAGCGGAGAAGCATAGGGAGTACCAGAGAGAATTAAACAAGAAGGAAGAGCAGATTAAGTACCGATCAGAACACGTGAAGGAACGTAGGAAGCTTGGTATTGACGGCAAGGGCGGTCCTGATGTAAGTAAGAAAAAAAATGGTACCTTTGTGAAGGAAAGCCCATCGAAAAACAGAGCTCGAAATGGGGCAAATGGAAAAAGTACTAAAAAATAAATAGACATGGCAAATTTAAAATTACAAACTAGTGTAGCAGCGGCTGTTACACCAAGCAATACGGTAAACATACCATACCCTGGAGACAATACTGCATCACCAAATACATCAGCGTGGCCTTGTGTCCTTTATGTAGGTGGAGCAGGAGATTTAAGAGTTCTTACTGCTGGCGGTAACGATGTTACATTGGTTGGGGTTGCTGCTGGAACATTTATTCCTATTCAGGTTGTTAGAGTTTACAGCACAAATACAACAGCTACAAGTATTTTAGCTCTTTGGTAGGCCATGCAAATAAGCATAGGCATATCTGTAAAGGGGACAAAAACATCAAGCCCACCATCTGCACCTGTTAATACGGTAGCTCCAGCGGTTGATGATTCGACTACAGCGGTACAATACTTTTTAACGACAGACAACGGCACGTGGTCAGGAAGTCCTACATCTTATACCTACCAATGGTATAGAGTACCACAGACAGGTGGATCTAATGACCCTATAATAGGGGAGACTAGCAATAGTTATGAGCTAGTACCAGGCGATGAAGATTACCTAGTTACATGTGAAGTTACAGCTATTAATGCTATAGGATCAAGCAGTCCTGCTAGCAGCAACTCATGTTATGTTTATGACTATGACTATTTTAATGTATATACATGGACAGGATACACCACTGTAGCTCAAAGCTACCTACAGAACAGACTAATGATGGGTATAAAGTCATCAGGTGCATGGGCTAAGTTAGATCTATTTATGTGCTTTGCTACAGATGGACTTTATAGTCTAGCAGGAATAAATTGGAAGAGCGGATTACCTCAGGGACAGGGAGTAAACAGCCCTACATTTACTGCTAATCAAGGATTTACTTTAGGTGGACTTAGTTACTTTGATACTCAATTTAATCCATCTGTTAGTGGTGTCAATTATACTTTAAACAATGCATCTAGGTATTTCTTTCCATATTCATTAGGTTCTGGACCATTAGATGGTACATCTGGAACAAAAAACTCCATTACAAGATCTAGTTCAGTTATCCAACAAATTAATCAAAATACTACTACTCTACTTACAGCATTTGAATATACAAATGATATAGAGCCTAAGTCTATACACAGAACAAATTCTACTAGTGTTAGACTATATAATGGTACTACATCAAGTAATAGGACAGTGGTATCAGTTGACATTGAAAACTCAACACAGCTTATAGGTTCTGCAAATGGGAATCAAGGTGATCATACAGTATCTGCATATGCTATGGGTGCTAGTATGTTAGCTGAGAATACAGCTTTTATAGCCGCATGGAATACTTACATAACATCTATATAACATGAAATATTTAGTTATATTACTTTTATTATTATCGTCATGCTCTTTGGAAAAAAGACTGGCGAAGTATTGCCCGTTGTGTGTACAAAAAGACAGTACAGTAACTATAATACAGCTTAAAGATACTACAATAACAATACCTGGTGAAACAATAACGCTAATCGACTCACTTTATTGTGACTCATTAGGCAACGTTATATCTAAATTAAAAGAGGAACTAAGAGATAAAGATGGCAACTTGGTGAGCATACAAACTAAGATTAAAGATAATGTGTACTACACAAAAGCTAAGGTACACACAATATATAAAACAATTAAGGGTAATGACGTGTACCACACTAGAGTAGTAACTAAAACATTAAAGCCAGAGAAGATAAAGTACATACCATGGTGGGTAAATTTCTTTGCTGTGTTAGGTGTAATACTATTTATATATATATTATATAGGTTGATTAAACTGTACTTGCTTAAAAGTTTTTAATTATGCAGATAGGAATAAATATAGCAGTAAAAGGTTCGAGTGCATCAACACCACTACCTCCAGCACCCGTTAATACAGTAGCACCTTTAATTTCGGGACCTAATAGTCCAAATTATTATGACGGAGATTTAATTACAACAACAAACGGTACATGGACTAATTCACCAATAAGTTATACTTATCAATGGTACAGAAATAGCGGTCAAATAATTGGTGAAACATCTAGCACTTATTTATTATCGTTTGAAGATATTGAAAATTCAATAAGCTGTCAAATAACGGCAACAAATGCAGGAGGTTCAACACCTATTTATTCTTCAAATAGTGCTTACATATACGGATAATGAGAACACAACTATATTTATTAATACTATCTATACAATCAAAAATTTTGACACTTATATCTATATGCCTTGCATTCTTTTTACCGATATCAGGGATACTTCTGATGATCGGAGTACTTATTGTTATAGATACTGTTGCAGGAATCTGGAAGGCTAAAAAGATAGGAGAGAAGATTACATCTAGAAGACTATCTGCTATTATAAGTAAGTTGGCACTATATGAGGTTACCGTTATAATGTTTTTTTTAATAGATGTATTTATTCTAAATGATATCATCCTTACTTTTTTTAGTGTGCCATTTATGTTGACAAAGGTAGTTGCACTAGTGTTATCCAGCATCGAGGTGATGTCAATCAATGAGTCATACAAGCAAGTCTACCATTTGGACCTATGGTCATCATTAAAGAACCTACTATCTAGAAGTGCTGAGATAAACGATGACATTAAAAAAATAAAGAAATGACATACACTAGAGAACAAATTGAAAAAGCTGTAAAGGCTAAAGGATATGTATACTTTGCAGGTGCTAAAGACTATGATGTGAATATTGTAGGAGTAAGGAACTCAGAACCTGGTCAAAAGGTAACTAATATCTTTGATGACAAATTAACTATCTCTTATAGAGTAGATGGCAAATGGCACTATCATGATTGGGATGCTACTACTGAGCCAGGCAAGAAGGGAGTAATGCAATTCCATAATGCTAAAGGTGTTGCAAGATTAGTTCCAGGACAATATAGAGGAGCTTATGCTGTATCTATGCATATGGGTAAATATCAGGCAGTATGTCAAAGACTAGCAGATGTGACTGTATGGAGAGATGGTAATAAAGACATGACATTTGATGAGTCAAAGACTGATACAGGAATGTTTGGAATTAACATACACAAGGCAGGAACTGTTTCAAACTTTGTAGAAAACTGGTCAGAAGGATGTCAGGTATTTAAAAGAACTAAGGACTTTAATGAGTTTATGGCTATAATTAATAAAGCTAAAGACTTTCATGGCAATCATTTTACATATACATTGATTGAATCAAATGACATTTAAAAAAAATATGTAAATTTGTAATATATAAATATAAAAAAAAAAAGATATGAACTACGGAAGAAGAACAACAAAAACAACAACGCATCGTGATACACCGCTATCTGCAACACCAGAGCCTAGATTTCAAAATTTAGCTGAAATAACGGTTACACCTAGTCAAGGACAAATAAAAAGTTATACTAGTAAAGCAAATGCAGAGGCTGATAGGCTTAATAAAGAGTCTAATATTAAAGGAGCATTAATGGCTGATGAGAAACTTCCAACTAATACAAACCTTAAATCCGTGTCATCTAGGCCTTCTGAATTTCTATTAGATTACGGTAACCCTGCGGACAAACCAAATCTAAATAAAATAAGCACATCTAGAGCTAATTTAGAAAAAGCAAAAAGGGATAATGCCTCTATAAATCGAAGATATAATAGACAAAGACAAGAATATCTTAATGCAGGTGGTGAAGATTAATTATAAATGAAAAAGCAATTAGAGTCCAGCAAAAGAATAGTTCGATTTATCAGTCGACCTGGCGTTCATGCTAAGAGCAAGACATCACAATTAAAGACATCAAAGAATTATAAAAAAAAATATAAAGGACAAGGGAAATGAAAATAAATAGCTATAACAATTCAACGCCAACAACAAGTACTACATTAATTGGATCAGACAGTACGGGAGAGACATTTAATTTTACTGTTCAATCAGTCTTTGATTTAATATACAGTGGTGTATTAAATGTTAACGCTTCTGTTGTTGCAACAAATTCAGCAACATCTGCTACAATTACTAGCACAAACACATACTTTACTGGCACAGTTGCTGGAGCTAGTTTTGCAATAACTTTTCCCGCTACAAATTCCAACTTAAATGGAATAAAGTACACAGTAATGTCCACAATTGCAAGACCTACTACAACATGGATATCTACTGGTGCTACCTTTGTTGGTGCACCTGCTGCATTAGTAGCAAATACCCCAGTATGTTTTCAGTACAATCACTCTGATCTTAAGTGGTATATATCATTATAATTAGTATATTTGCATAATAAATTTAATAAAATGAAAAAAATAAAAAAAGAGGAGCTCTCTAAGTTAGTTGAGCTTAACACAAACTTTCGGGAATTAAAGTTCCAATTGGCAGACATTGAGGTTACCTTCAATAGACTTAAAAGCCAAAAAATCGCTACACTTTCAAATCTTGAAACAGCTGCCTTTGATTTATCGTCTTATCAGGATGAGATAATTAAGGAGTATGGAGACATTAAAGTAAATCTACAGACAGGTGAATATAATTAGAAAAGTGTCTATTGGCCCTGACTACATGAAGTGCATGCACTATATGTTAGGGCAAGAAGTTCTTGATAGAACTTGGGTAATAGATTCCATACTAAAGGATGACTCTGGATCAATATCTATATGGATAATCAAATCTGGAGAAATAATTAAGTGGAAAACTTTTTCTAGTAACGTTCCAACATCAATAGAGTTTAAAATAGATTTTTAATGAAGTCACCATACTGTTTTATCATCAAGCCAGTTGATGGAAAGCGGTACGATAATATAAGAACTTACGGAGGTAAGCCATTTGTCATAAGCTCATCACAGGAGGACCACAAATCTACAAATAGGTTTGCTGAGGTAATATGCACACCAATGTACTACACTGGACCAATAATGCCAGGAGACATAGTCGTTGTTCATCACAACACATTTAAGTTTTACTACGACATGAAGGGTAGGCAAAAGAGTAGTTGGAACTACTTGTTTGACGACTTCTTTATTGTTCAGGACGATCAACTGTACCTTTACAAGTCAGGTGAATCTGATTGGATGGCACCGTCACCATTCTGTTTTGTGAAGCCAATCCCATCTGAGGATAAGGTGTTCTCGTCTTTGGGTAGTCTTGAGGAATTATGGGGTGAACTAATCTTTACCAATAATGAATTAGAGGGCGTATCTGTAGGAGATGTAGTTTCATTTACTCCAGACAGCGAGTATGAGTTTAAGATAAACGGTGATTTA
>Ga0114966_10001896_pt1 | contig 18978 bp, 14 predicted proteins | sample M_130207_XF_Meta_FD_87029 | JGI IMG/M metagenome (GOLD analysis project Ga0114966, IMG submission 87029) | Freshwater microbial communities from Lake Montjoie, Canada to study carbon cycling - M_130207_XF_MetaG | ecosystem: Environmental > Aquatic > Freshwater > Lake | place: Lake Montjoie...
CGAGGACTGGCCGTAGGCGGAGGACACCGAGCTTTCCGCGAGAATTTTCATCGGGTTCTGCAACGGATTGCTCAGCAAAGTGGCCAGCGTGTCGGCTTCCTGCTGGCTGAAACCCTTGCCGCCGCCGCCGGAGATTTCCGCCCTGCCGCCAAACTGCTTGGCGTTAAGTTGTGGTGCGGAGTGAATCCTGCCGTCCACGATGATGGCCATCTTGTTGCGGAAATGGACTGCCGCCAGATCGTCAAAGAGCTTGGCACCTTCGCTGTCGAATTGAAGCGCGACCTTGTTGCCTTCGGCATCGACCGTGCGGAAGGCTTTAGAAACGTATTTGCCCTCGATCTCCGCGGTGTCACGGACGAGTTCGGAATTGGATATGACCGTGCCGTCTTTGGCAGTGATGGGATCGCTGTATACCATCTCGACCCAGCCGGGTTCTTTGATGCCGCCACGGGCCTTGATCTGTTCCAGCTTCGAAGCGCTGTCGGGATGCACCCGGCGGAACTCGAGGTGCGCCACGGTCTGGATGGTGTCGCGCACTCCTTTGATCTCTTCTTCGGTGATGCCGGGCATTTGGATCACGATGCGGTCTGCGCCTTCTGGCTGCATGGTGAGATCTTTCTGACCATCAGGATTCAGACGTTTTTCAAGAATCGCGATCGCCTGCTGCACATCGCTGCTGGTGACCAGTTTGGGCGTGCCGTCGTCATTCTTGCCAGGGGCGAGTTGTACGATGAATTCGCTGCCGCCCTGAAGGTCGATGCCGAGCTGAAGGCCCATCGTTTTCGCGGTGTAGATGGCCGAGAAGGCAGTGAGTGCGACGAGCAGCGTGCCGATCCAGCGCTTGGTCTTATGAACGGCGGTGCCGATATAGACGAGCAGCATCAAAAGGATGGAGGCACCGACGAGGAAGGTGGCGAAGGGATTCATGAACAGGTTGGCAGGGGGTTGGGGAAATTAGGCGGATTCAGCTCAAGCCTCGGTCGCTTCGACGACATCGGACTTTTTCGTCACAGCAGCGATCTTGGTGCGCTCGTACTCGACTTTGACGTTGTCGGCGATCTTGACCATCACCGTGCGGTCCTTCACGCTGGTGATGATGCCATGCACACCGCTTTCCATGATGACATGGTCGCTGACGGTGACACTGGCGATGAGCTTCTGGTGCTCCTTCATGCGCTTCTGCTGCGGGCGGAAGATGACGAAGTACATCACCACGATCATGAGGATGGGCAGCATCATAGGACTGCCGAGGAGGCCGCCTTGGGCTCCGGCGGGTGCGGCTTGGGCCAGAAGGAGGGCGTTATCGAGGGAGGTAGAGATCATGATTCAGGGGCGGCAGGGTGGGACGTGTATTTCGCGACGACCTCTGCCCGGAACTCGGCGAAACAACCTTGTTCGATCGCTTGACGTGCCCTGGACGCGAGGGACGCGTAGAAATGCAGGTTATGGAGAGAAATCAACCGCAAACCCAGAATCTCCTGAGCCTGCACCAGATGCCGGATGTAGGCCCTGGAAAAGCCCCGGCACAGCGGGTGTGTGTCCTCGGCGAGGTCGCGGAAATCCTTCGCGTGGCAGGCATTTCGTAGATTCATCATGCCCTCATGCGTGAACGCAGTGCCGTTTCGGGCCAGTCGTGTGGGCAAAACGCAGTCAAACATGTCGATGCCGCGGGCGATCAGTTCGATCATCTGCGGCGGCGTGCCCAGACCCATCGCGTAGCGGGCCTGATTCGCTGGCAGTAGCGGCGTCACCCATTCGGCGATGCGCATCATGTCCTCTTCAGGTTCTCCCACGCTCAGCCCACCGATGGCGTAGCCGTCGAAACCCATCGCCACGAGTTCCCGCGCCGATTTTTTGCGCAAATCCTCATACACACTGCCCTGTACGATGCCAAAGTGCTGCTGAGCCCCGCCGCCAGTTTGCGGTTTGTGCTCATCAATCCATGCCCGGCAGCGTTTCGCCCAGCGCAGCGTCAGATCGAGGCTTTTTTCGGCCTCTTTGGCCTCGCAGGGATACGGCGTGCATTCATCAAACAGCATCGCGATGTCCGATCCTAGCGTCGCCTGGATCTCCATCGAAGTCTCCGGCCCGATGAACATCGGCGTGCCGTCGAGGTGGTTTTGGAAGTGACAGCCCTCCTCTTTAATCTTCCGCAGTTTTGCCAATGAGAAGACCTGAAAGCCGCCGCTATCAGTCAAAATCGGCCGGTCCCAGTTCGCGAACGCATGCAGCCCCCCTGCCGCCTGCATGATCTCCATTCCCGGTCGTACAAAGAGGTGATACGTGTTCCCCAGGATGATCTGCGAATTCAACGCCTTCAATTCATCCGGATGCATGGCCTTCACCGTGCCCTGCGTCCCCACCGGCATGAAGACCGGCGTCTCCACCACCCCATGCGGCGTCGTCAACCGCCCACGACGTGCGCTGGAGGATGGGTCGGTGGCGAGAAGCTCAAAGGACATGGGTAAGCCGGAAAATGGGCGCGGAGTCTCGCCGATGTGCTTCTAACACGCAACGTCGCCTTGCTCATTTCTCTATTTGCAGAGATCGCCGGCACATGGAGTGCATCCCTGAAGTCGCAGCTAGAAGCGTGCGGATTGGGCTTTTTTGGTGCCATTTCAACTCCTGGCTCCTGCAATCCCTCTGCTTCTTTGGTGGGTTACTCCACAAAGCTTCCTATTACACGCGTGCGACCCTCGTTTATTCAAAGTAGTTCCGTGATCACGTTTCTTCGTTTCAAAATATAGGCCTCTCTGGTGTTTCCTTTGCACAGTTTCCAAAAAAAGAGAATAGCTTTCACCTTGATCGAAATGCTAGTTGTAGTTGCCATCGTCGCGGCACTGCTTGCCTTTTCTTCTCCAGCGCTAATGCGGACCCTGCAGGCAGCAAAGCTTGCTTCTGCGGGGGATGCACTCATGGGGAGCATCTCGGAGGCCCAGCAAGTGGCTTACTCTAGAAATGTTCCTGTTGAACTCCGCTTTTTCCGTCACAGCGGGGAGATGGGGGGGATTTCACTTTTCAGAGCATACCAACTTTTTAAAGTTGTGGTTATGGCCCAAGGCGCTGGTGCCCAAGTGCAATTAAGCGAGGAAATCGTTCCGGTAGGCGACTTAATCAAACTGCCAGAAGGGATAGTGATTGCATCTGACAATAAGCTTTCCCCTCTGATTTCTGGTGAAGGCTTTCAAGACAATAAAGACGACGACGTAACTTACAACGGTATTCAGTTCATGCCGGATGGCTCCTGTCGAAAAGTAGGTGCCACTGTGACAGCAGGAGGAACGACTCTTGCATCACTGAGCTTCGCATCCCTTCCTCAAAGTTTTTTAACGGTCACTTATGATATTGGCACTGAGATTACCACGCAGAATCTCCCAAAAAACTTTTACACCATTCAGATTGATCCTTTCACCAGCAAGGCGCGCTCATATAAACCAGGTTTCTAATATTGTGCCGCTACCTTGATGGTAGTACTGAAAAAATTCCTGCACCCCAAGCTTGATGACCTCGCTGTAGCTCCACGGTTTTCCCCACGAAGCTTTGCGATTTGCACAAATGCTTTATGGAGATGACTAACTTCAGCAAAAACAGCGCCGATCTCCGCTACGCTCATTGCTTGCTCATTTCTCAATCCGCCCACTCTCGCCTCCCTTATGCTTAGATCCGGTATCGTTGGTCTTCCAAAGAATGGTAAATCCAGCCTATTCAATGCTGTCACCCGCTAGGCGGAGGCAGCGAACTATCCTTTCTGCACCATCGAGCCGAACACCGGCGTCGTCAGCCTTCCGCGACGTGCGATGGAGGATGGGTCGGTGGCGAGAAGTTCGAACATGGCCGGAAAAAGGGCGCGGAGTCTCGCCGATGTAGCGGAAAGAGCAAGCCGCACGAAACGAGGCTTGACGAAACAGGCCCAGGTTCATAAAACCCGCGCACATGTTTTTAAACAAATCATTCCTCGCACTATTGCTCGTGGCCTCAGGCAGTTTTGCCGCTGCAATTTCCAGCATGGCACAAAGCCCCGCTATGGACCGTGCGGTCATCGATCAAACCATTCGCGAAGCACTGCGCACCACCAAGCCCGGCTCCTCTGTCAAAAGAGCAGTCACACCGGAGGAACGGGAGGAAATTAATTTGCTCGACCGTGAATTCGGCCAGCAAACCATCAATGGATTAATCCGCCAGAAGCCGGAGCAGTTTATGCTGATGTTTGAAAGCATGGGATTTTTCACCTCCAACGCAAGGTTGTCGCCAGGACCGGAAAAATCAGATTGGGTTGGGCGTCCTGGTCTGCGCGGCGCCTGGTTTCCCCAACTCACGGACAGGATCAATCTGATGGCAATGTCCAATTATTCGTTGTGGCGTTATGCGGAACAGAAGCAACTCGACTTCGATGATTTTGGCGGCCAGTTCGGCCTGCAGTATCACCTTGGCCGCGGGCAGCTTCCAGGTGGGATCTCACGGTTCACCGGCTGGGCGCAGTATCGTTATCAGCGGCTTACTTCGCCCTGGCATTGGGGTGGACGCCTTTATGAAAATCATTTCATCGAGGCCGGGCTGCGCAAGGGATGGCAGCTTCGTCCTGATCTCAGTCTATGGCTCGGGGGCAATGCTGCCGTGAGCATCGAAGGTGCTCCGGCAGCGTTCCGCCGCCACGAATACAGCACGCAGGCCGGAGTGGCATGGCAGATAACACCGAAGCTGGCATTCACGACGCTGTACCGCTTTGCGTGGTTTGACTATGTCAAGGTCAGCCGGAATGACCTCAATCACCTGTTGTTCATGGGGCTGGGCTATCAAATGAACCGCCATCTTGTCGCACAGCTTTTTGTCAGCGGCATCTTCAATCACTCGGATGTCAATGCCTTCGACTATCAAGCCCTGAACACCGGAATGGGCGTGGTTATATCGAAGACTTGGTGAATCAGGATTGACGCCGATGCCGTTCTTTTGGCAATATGCCGCTGAATTTCCTCAAATCCGCTGCGAGGCATCCCATGAAACAACCAGCCGCCCTTTTCCTCCTCATCGTTGTCACGCAGACAAGTCCCCTGCTTGCGGGGTCGATGACGCTTACCAGCGGTAATGTCCAAACAACGGGCAATCAGGTAATCACTGCCAGTGGAGCTCGTGCCGAGGCTGTGGTGGATCAACGTGGAAGTGTCGTTCGTCTCGGCTCCAACACCTCAGCTCAGGTCGGTGATCGGGGAGATGTCTCGCTTTCCAAAGGCGTGGTGTTGGTTTCGTCAGGTGATGGCTTCCTGCGCCGTCCGACGGTGCAAGTCACCACGCCGCAGGGAGATGTCGCAGTGCGTGGCTCGGCCATCGTGGCCGTCCTGCCGGATGGTTCGGTGAAAATGACCCTCATTGAAGGCAGCGCTCAAGGCACCTTGGGCGGCCAGAGCATGGCCTTGGACCCAGGTCATCTGATCGTGCAGCGTCCCGAAGGCACGCGGGACACCGTGCAGGTGAATCTCAATACTCTCACGCATTCCAGTGCGCTGCTCGAAAATACCAACTTCAAACCGCTCCCGGCCCTGCCGGAAATTCGTCAGGAGGTGGCACAGCAAGCACAGATTCTTGGAGCAACGGTGACCCTCTCCCGAAGTGACAACGGTCATCATGGCGTTCGCAGTGAAAACGCGCCTGAGATCAAAAGCCCCGGACCTGGCCTGCTGGCCCGCATGTTTCACCTGGGAGGATCGAACAGCAAAACGGACGACAACAGCACGAGCACAGGTCCCACACTGCAAATCCAAGGTGTAAATCAATCGCAACCCCAAACAGTGGTCGCCACCGGCACCCAGACCGGACTTCTGCGGGTTTCTGGCGAGGTGTCAGGCACCAATGTGTTTCTCAACAGTGCGGGTGCTCCGGGTGGCGGGAGTGGAACGGTGTCTTTAGACGCAGGAGGTCAGTCACAGGTTGTGCTGGCCAACGGCGGCACTCAGCAACTTGTAGCACAGGGATCGATAACCTTTGCCAATAACGCCAATCTAGTTTCAGCAACTCCATTGGTGCTGGTCAACGGTAACACTCAGCAGATTGCCCTCCAAGGTGCTTTGACTATCTCAAACACTGCAGTTGTTTCGGGTGCCTCATCTGGCTTGGTTCATACAGGGGGCGGCACGCTGGTGATCAGTGGCGGTGTGCAAAACGTGCAAGGAACTGGGCCAACCAACGTCGTCGTCAATTCGGGCACGCTGGTACTTGGAGGAGGAGCCGCCCAGCAGTTTACCGGCGGCACGCTGACCGTCACCGGGCCAGGCGGTACGACGCTCCTTTCTTCCAACCATGGCGGTGTCATCACTTTTCAGTCTGGTGGCAGTTCCCAGGCTGCTGCAGGCGGCACACCCTGATTTACCTGCTGACGCAGAACCAAGCTTGCGCTGACGTGGCACACCGCTACTCTCGCCGCCCTTATGCTCAGAGCCGGTATCGTTGGTCTTCCAAACGTTGGTAAATCCACCCTATTCAATGCTGTCACCCGCACCCGCAAGGCGGAGGCAGCGAACTATCCTTTCTGCACGATCGAGCCGAACACCGGTGTCGTGACCGTGCCAGATGAGCGCCTAGCCGTGCTTTCGAAGCTCTCTGGGTCATCGAAACTCGTCCCAGCGGCCATCGAGTTCGTGGACATCGCTGGTCTGGTCAAAGGCGCGAGTCAGGGCGAAGGTCTCGGCAACAAATTCCTCAGCCACATCCGCGAAGTGGATGCCATCGTGCATGTCGTGCGCTGCTTTGAAGACGGCGACATCACGCACGTCAGCGGCACGATTGATCCCGTGCGCGACATCGAGGTCATCAACACCGAGCTCATCCTCGCCGACATGGACGCCATCCAGCGCCGCAAGGACAAGGCTGAAAAGAATGCCAAAAGAGGCGAAAAAGACGCGAAGGCCGAACTCGCTCTCTGCGAGAAGCTGATCCCGCATTTCGATGCCGGAAAGCCTGCCGTGACGCTCGAAATGACCGATGATGAGCGCAAGTTGGTGAAATCCTTCTTCCTGCTCAGCTCCAAGCCCTGCATCTTCGCCTGCAACGTCGCTGAGAACGATCTTGCAACCGCTTCAAATGATCCGGACAACCATCCCTTCGTTGGCAAGGTGCGTGAATACGTGAAGCATGCACATGAAGCCAGTGCCGTCGTCGTGAGCGCCGCCATCGAAAGCGAGTTGATCGACCTCAGTGACGAGGAAGCCAAAGCCTACCTCGCCGACATCGGTGTGACGGACAGCGGCGTCTCCCGCCTGATCAAAGGCGTCTATGACCTTCTCGGCCTCCAGACTTACCTAACCACCGGCGAGAAGGAAACTCGCGCCTGGACCATCGTGAAGGGCATGAAAGCCCCGCAGGCCGCCGGTGTCATCCACGGTGACTTCGAGCGTGGCTTCATCGCCGGTGAAATCGTTCACTACAATGACCTCGTCGAACTCGGCTCCAACGCGAAAGCCAAGGAAAAGGGCAAGTGGCGTATCGAAGGCAAAGAATACGTCATGCGCGACGGCGACGTCGTCGAGTGGCGCTTCAACGTGTGATCAGAAACGCGAGTGCATCTACTCAGGGCTCTGCCCAAACGCGTCCCTGTCCTGTGCGGAACGAACGTTCCAGACTGCCAAAGAGCGAGTTCAGCGATGCCTCTTCCTTGAGCACGAATTCGATCGTGTGTGCATGCGTCGATGCCGGGTAGTTTTTCACGACCTTGGGAGTCGTTAGCTCGGGCGAGACACGGCCAGCGGCTTGTTCGAACATACCCTTGGCTTTTTCCAAAGCCTGCGTGCCTGCACTCAGCGTGCTGCTGCCGGTCTCTGGCTTGTAGGGCTCTAAGAAGTAAAAGCGGACGATCTGCGCAGAATTAAGCGTCAGATTGACCTCGACCACACGTGCGACGCCATCAGAGACGTATTCATGCTTGGAGAGCGCGATGATCGAATTGCAGCGCACGATGTAGTTGCCGCCTTTGAGTCTGGCGTCCCAGAGGCCATCACGCGTGACTTGATCCTGCTGTCCCCCCTGTCCGGTGGGAGCTTGTGCGGGTGCCGACTGGGCTTGGAGTGATAGAGGTGCAAGAAGCAGCAAGGCGGCGATTAGCGTTTTCATAGTGACGCTATTGTGTGGCCTCCCCGTGCCGCTGGCAAGAACTGGAAATGCAGGATCGATGTGACAGGAACGCACAACGCCTAAAGCCGCATCATCCATCCAAACTTCCCAAATCGTGCCGTATAGATACTGACTGAACGCCGCAAAAGCTGAACTCCTGAGCTCAAATACTGAATCAAAGTCTCCTTCGCGCCCCGTTTAGCTTTTAACCAGTTCACTTCACACGCCCATGTTTACCTTCACCGACAAAGGCTCCGTCACCAATTGCGATGGCATTTCGCGGCGCGACTTCCTCTCCGCAGGGACTCTCAGTGCCATCGGCCTGACGATGCCCGGCTTTGCCAAACTGAAGGCCGAAGGCAAGGTTGATGCCAAAAAGAGCAACAAGGCCTGTATCATGATCTTCAACCTCGGTGCGCCGAGCCAGCAGGACCTCTGGGACATGAAGCCGGATGCGCCGAGCGAGATTCGCGGACCGTTCAAACCGATCCGCACGAAGAGCAACGCCTTCGAGATCTCTGAGATCCTGCCGATGCATGCGAAGATCGCGGACAAATTCAGTCTTGTGCGTTCCTGCTACCACACCGCTGCCGCAGTGCATGACACGGGCCATCAGATGATGCAGACGGGCCGCCTTTTCACCGGTGGTGTGAACACGCCGCACGTCGGCAGCGCGTTGGAGTTCCTGCAAGGCCGCCGCAGCGATCTGCCAGCCCACATCATTCTCCCTGAATCGATGGGCCCCACTGGCGGCAACATGCCGCACGGCCAGGACGCGGGATTCCTCGGCAAGGCGTATGATCCTTTCGTCCTGAACGCGAATCCGTCGGAGAAAGACTTCAAGGTGCCCGATTTGCTGCCACCGAAGGAAATCAGCGAAGTGCGTCTCGAACGTCGCAAGCAACTCCGCGAGCTGGTGGACAGCAGCGTGCGGAATTTCGAATACAGCGAACAGGCGAAGCTCATGGACAGCAACTTCGAGTCCGCCTACCGCATCATGACAAGCACGCAGGCCCGCGAGGCCTTCGATCTGACGAAGGAGCCGCTGAAAGTGCGCGAGCGTTACGGTTTGAACCGCTTCGGCCAGAGCTGCCTGCTGGCGCGTCGTCTCGTCGAGCGTGGCGTGCGTTTCGTCACCGTGAACACCTTCATCACCGTCTTTGGCGAGATCACCTGGGACATCCACGGCTCCAAACCCTTCACCAGCATCGAAGGCATGCGCGACATCGTCGCGCCGATGTATGACCAGGGCTACAGCGCCCTCATTGAGGACCTTTTCCAGCGTGGCATGCTCGACGACACCATGGTCACCTGCCTCGCCGAATTCGGTCGCACGCCGAAGATCAACCCCGCCGGCGGTCGCGACCACTGGCCGAACTGCTGGACCGTGAACTTCGCCGGCGGCGGCGTCAAAGGTGGCGAAGTCATCGGCAAGTCCGACGACATCGGCGGCTACCCCACCGAGCGCCCCGTCGCCCCCAAAGAAATCGTCGCCACCATTTACCAAGCCCTCGGCGTCGATCTCCACACCGAACTCCCCGGCCCGCAGGGAAGACCGTATCCCGTCGTCGATTTCGGCACGCAGGCGATCAAGGAACTGTTTGCGTAAATCATCGGAGCACGGGTGCGTTCACTCGCCAACCCCAATCGCGTTTCATTCATGTTGTCTCGTTATCTCATCATTCTGTTGGCTGCGTCTTCATCGCTCGCCGCCGAAGCTCCATCCTTCCGCAACACCATCCAGCCGATCCTCACGCGCTACGGTTGTGCGATGGGTGCGTGCCACGGTGCTGCGGCCGGGCAGGGCGGATTCCGGCTTTCGCTGCGTGGTTTTGATGACGAGGGCGATTGGATCTCCATCACGCGCAGTGCGAATGGGCGCAGGCTCACGCTCGAAGATCCGGCGCGCAGTTTGTTTTTGCTGAAGGCGGTCAAGGCGGTGCCGCACAAGGGCGACAAGCGTTTTGAGATGAACTCGGTGGAATACAAAGCCATCTCCGAGTGGATCGCGGCTGGAGCACCGGGGCCGAAGGCGGATGATCCGCGCATCGTGTCGATCAGCCTCGCGCAGCCGCATCTCGTCACTCAGACGGGGAAGAGCATTCAGCTCAAAGTCACCGCGAAATTCAGCGATGGGCACAGCGAGGACGTGACGCGTTGGTCGAAGTACAACGCCACTAACGCCAGCGTGGCCACCGTTGACGACACCGGCCTCATCAAAACCACCGGCAGCGGTGAGGGCACCGTCAGCGCGTGGTATCTGAGCCAGCTCGCGCTTGCCACCATCACGATTCCAAACGCCAGCAACGTCGATCCCGCTGCCTTCGCCGCGCTGAAACCGCGCAACTTCATCGACGAACTCACGCTGAAAAAACTGCGTGAGCTGAACATCCCGCCCTCCGGCCGCGCCGAGGATCATGAGTTCATGCGCCGTGCGTTTCTCGACACCATCGGCGTTTTGCCCACGCTCGATGAAACTCGAGCTTTCCTCGCCGACAAAGCCGCTGACAAACGCGATCGCTTGATCGACGCACTGCTGCAGCGTCCCGAGTTCGTCGATTACTGGTCGCACCGCTGGAGCGATCTGCTGCTCGTGAATGGCGACAAACTCGCGCCCACCGCGATGTGGTCGTATTACAATTGGATCCGACGTCATGTCGCCGCGAACACGCCGTGGGACGCCATGGTGCGCGATCTTCTCACCGCCACTGGCAGCACGCTGGAAAACGGCGCGGGCAATTTCTTCGTCCTCAATGACGAACCCACCAAGTGCGCCGAAACCGTCAGCATTGCCTTCCTCGGCACCTCCATCGGCTGCGCGAAGTGCCACAACCACCCGATGGAAAAGTGGACCAACGAGCAGTATTACGGCTTCGCCAATCTCTTCGCCCGCGTGCGTAGCAAGAACGGCACACAGGCCGACGAGCGCGTTCTGTTCTCCGACACGCAGGGCGATCTCGTCGCGCCGCTCACCGGCAAACCGCCGTCGCCGCGCCCACTCGATGTCATCACGCCGATCTCAGTGACCTCCACCGAAGATCGCCGCATCGTGCTCGCCAATTGGCTCACCGGCGCGGATAACAAACTCTTCCAACGCGCCATCGTGAACCGTGTGTGGGCCAATTTCTTCGGTGCAGGTCTCGTCGAAGCAGTCGATGACCTCCGCGTCACGAATGCTGCCAGCAACGAGCCGCTCTTCGCCGCCGCGTGCGATCATCTTGTGCAGCACAAATTCGATCTGAAGGCTCTCATGCGCACCATCTTGCAAAGCGAGACCTACCAGCGCAGCAGCATCACCCAGCCCGAAAACATCCACGACCTGCGCTACGGCTCTCATTACGTTCCGCGTCGTCTGAAGGCCGAAATCCTGCTCGATACCATCAGCGAAGTCACCGCCGCGCCCACCACCTTCAAGATCGACAAACGTAACGCCAACCGCGGCACCAGCGAAAGTTACCCCATGGGCTTCCGTGCACTGCAATTGCCCGACAGCAATATCGCCAGCTACTTCCTCAAGAGTTTCGGCCGCGCCGACCGCGTCGCCACCTGCGAATGCGAGCGCACCAACGAACCCAGCATGGCCCAGGCCCTCCACATTGCGAATGGCGAGACCTTCAATCAAAAGCTCGCTCAAAAAGACAACCGCCTCGACGCCCTGCTCGCCAGCAAGCAACCCGACGCCAAGATCATCGAAGAAGCCTATCTTGTGACGCTGACTCGCGAACCCACCGAACGCGAACTCACCAAAGCCACCCAACTCCTCGCCACCGCCAAACCCGACGACCGCCGCACCACGCTCGAAGACATCTTCTGGAGCCTGATGGGATCGAAGGAGTTTTTGTTTAATCACTGATCGCCGCGATCACGCTCGCTAAGTGTGGTCCTCAAATCCTCGGGATTCCTCGCCGTATGCCACAGCAACGTCACAACCACCCAGTCATGATGAATGCGAAAGTAGATCGCATACGGGAAGGGCTTGGCGAAGACGCGGCTGAACTCCTTGTAAACTTTGCGGTGAGTCCCAGCGAAACGGACGATCTCCGGCAACTGTGTGCGAAACGCTGCCAAAAATCGGTCACCAAGTTCGCGCCCGCCTTTCTTGTCATACCACGCCGCCGCTTCATCAGCGTCTTCCCAAGCTTCCGGGAGGATGCGAAGCTGTTTCATCCGCGTTTAGCTTTCACCAAGGCATCGAATTGCTCCAGCGTCAGTGCTCGCGAAGGGTCGCGTTCAAATCGCGCCCAACGAGAGTCGAGTTCCCGCTTTTCTGCTTCACTGACTTCCAGCTCATCACTGGCATCACCAATCGACTGCCAGAGCACTTCAACCATGAGCAGCTTCTCGCTCACGGGAAGCGCCTGCAATTTGAGGACATCTGCTGGATTCATGACGCAATTATCCAAGCCGCCTGCCTTTTTGCAACCCCGCTCTCATCACCCCTTCGCCTCATGAACCTCCTTCGTTCCATTCTCTTTCTTCTGGTTGCCCTCGCCACCACCCACGCCCAAAGCGTGGACTACACGAAGCAGATCGCCCCGCTTTGGGACACTTACTGCATCGACTGCCACAGCGCCGATGATGCGGATGGCGAGTTCGTGTTGGACACCTTCGCGGCGCTGATGAAAGGCGGGAAGGAAGGCGTTGCCATCGTCGCGGGCAAGGGCAACGAGAGCATGCTGGTGAAATTCCTCGAAGGCCGCTCGGGTCGCGGTGGGAAGAACGAATTCATGCCGCCGGGCAAGCGCGAGAAGCTCAAGCCGGAGGAGATCGCGCTGATCAAGGCGTGGATCGATGCGGGCGCGAAAGGTCCGATCATTGCGGAAGGCAAGCCGATGCCGAAGGAAGTCATCACGCCGAAGATCATGCCGACGGTGCCGCCGAAACGGTCGATCCAAGCGGTGGCGTTTTCGCCGAAGGTGCAGCTCATCGCGGTGGGGCGTTACGGCGAGGTCGAGTTGCTCAATCCGGTGACGCGGGCAGTGATTCGCAAGCTTACCGGCATCAAGGGCAAGGCCAACGCGGTCGCGTTTTCACCGGATGGCGACGCGGTGTATGCCGCAGGCGGCGAGGCGGGCATCGTCGGCGAGGTGAAACGCTGGAAGACGAGCGACGGCAGCCTGCAGCGTTCGTTTGAAGGTCATCTCGATGCTGCGTATGCGCTCGCCGTGTCGCCCGATGGCAAACTGATCGCCACCGGAGCCTACGATCAAAAAATCCGTCTCTGGGACACGGCGACGGGCAAGGAAGTCGCCCTGCTTAAAGGCCACAACGGCGCGGTGAACGGCCTCTCGTTCCGCCCCGATGGAAAGGTGCTCGCCAGCGCCAGCGCGGACCGCACGGTGAAGCTCTGGAGCATTCCGACGGGCCAGCGACTCGAAACGCTTTCGCAGCCGACGAAGGAGCAGACGAGCGTCGTTTTCAGCGCCGATGGCAAACAACTCTTCGCCGCCGGTTCCGACAATCGCATCCGCCTCTGGAACATCAGTGCCGATGCGAAGGAAGGCACGAACAAGATCGTCACCAGCCGCTTCGCGCATGAAGGCGGCATCTTGCGGCTCGCGCTGTCTCTCGACGGCAAACTGCTCGCCTCCACCTCGACCGACAAGTCTCTCAAGCTTTGGAACACTGCCGATCTCACCGAAAAACTCCCGCTCGAAAAACAACCCGACTGGTCCTCCGCCCTCGCCTTCACCGACAAAGCGCAGCTCGTCGCCGGACGCATCGACGGCAGCCTCAGCGTCTATGAATCCACCACTGGCAAGACCGTGATGGCTCCCGTGCCTGCCAAGCCAGTCGCCGCGAAAAAAGCCGCGATGGCAGCCAAACCAACGATCACCACCATCACTCCACGCGGTTTGCACGACGGCATGGAGCAGCAGTTGATCATCACCGGCAAAGAACTCGCGAATGCCACGGTGCAATTTGCCGATGCACGTCTCAAACCTGCCGTCGATGCCGCCGCCAGTTCACCGACGAAGCTCGTGTTCAAAGTCAAAGTGCCCGCTGACCTGCCACGTGCCGGTTACGAAGTCTCCGCACGCACGGCTCAGGGCGAGACTGAGAAAGTGAAACTCTTTGCCGATGACATCGCGCCCACGACCTCCACCGCTGCTGATTTCAAAGCCGCGCCCGTCCTTGTGGCCAAATTGCCCGCGAGTCTGTGGGGCACGCTGACGGAGATCGGCCAGCACGATGCGTATCGATTCACCGCGAAGGCAGGCGAGGAACTGGTGCTCGATCTTGCCGCCGCACAGGTCGGCAGCACGGCGAAATCGCCTACGCTGGAGATCATGGACACGAACCACACGGTGCTCGCCGTGAATCGCGGTCTCGACAGCGGCAGCGATCCCTTCCTCGCGTGGAAAGCACCTGCGGATGGCGATTACATCGTGCTCGTGAGCAACACGACGATGGATGGCAGCGCGAATCATGTTTATCGCCTCACCATTGGCGCACTGCCGTATGTGACTGCGTGGTCGCCACTCGCCGCACAGGTTGGTCAGGACACCAAAGTCACGCTCATCGGCCATCATCTCGGCGACAAAGCCACCGTATCGATGAAACCCGACAAAGAAGGCATGATCAACGTGCCGCTTGATGTGAAGGCGTTGCGTTTTCGCTCGATGCCGGTGCTGCGTGTGAGCGGACTGACGCAGATCGAAGAAAAAGAAGGCAATGACGACGTGAAGACGGCGCAGATCGTGACTTTGCCAGCCACGGTGAATGGCAGGCTCATGAAGCAAGCTGTCGCCGACACCGATCACTTCGCTTTCGATGCCAAAAAAGGCCAGACGTGGATCGTCGAGACCGTCGCCGATCAAGCGGGCTCGCCTGCCGACACAAAGCTCGACATCCTTCACACCAACGGCCAGCCGGTGCAGCGCGTGCTGCTCCAGGCCGTGCGCGACAGCTACGTCAACTTCCGCAGCGTCGATGCCAACAACCCGGACATTCGCCTGCAAAACTGGGAGGAGATGGAGCTGAACGAGTTCGCCTATCTCAATGGCGACGTGATGAAGATCGTGCGTATGCCGCGCGGGCCGGATGGTGGCTGCTTCTTCTACATCAACGGCGGCAAACGCCGCGCCTACTTCGACACCAGCGCAACCTCCCACTCGCTCGATGAACCCTGCTACATCGTCGAGCCACGGCCCATCGGCAGTCAGATCGTGCCGAACGGCCTTCCCGTCTTCACCTTGAACTATAGCAACGACGACAGTGGCGACCGCAAGCTCAGCAGCGACTCGCGTCTTACCTTCACCGCGCCTGCCGATGGTCGTTACGTCATCAAAGTCACCGACACCCGCAGCTGGAGCGGCGAGCGTTTCGTCTATGCCCTCACCATTCGCCAGCCGAAGCCCGACTTCAGCGTCAAACTCGCCGGTGCGAACCCCACCGTCATGCCCGGAGCCTCCGTCGGTTTCTCCTTCCGCGCGGATCGTGTCGATGGCTTCGATGATCCGATCCAGATCGACATCACCGGCCTGCCGCAGGGTTATTTCGCCTCCTCACCGATCCTCATCGAAGCCGGACACGATTTGATCAGCGGATCACTCCACGCAGCACCCGATGCCAAAGTGGATGCCGATTGGAGCAAGCTCAAGATCACCGCGAAGGGCAAAAGCATCACGCACGACGCCGGAAATTTCGGCAAAGTCACGCTCGGTGCCGCGCCGAAGTTCATCATCGTCATGGAGCCCGACAACGGCGGCAAAGCCATCATGCGCGAGATCAAAGACGAAACAAAGCCCCTCGAAATCACTCTCGTTCCAGGCCAGACCGTCAAAGCGTGGATCCGCGCCGTCCGCCAGGGCAACGACGGCCTCATCAATCTCGATGTGCACGGTCTTCCGCACGGCGTCATCGTCGATGACATCGGCCTCAACGGCGTGCAGATCCGCGAGAAAGAAAACGAACGCCCCATCTTCTTCCGCGCGGCATACTGGGTCCAGGATCAGGACAAACTCGTCCACGCCGCCCTCAGCTCCGCGCGCAACGAACACGACAGTGCGGGCTTGCAGACGAGCTTCCCGATGCTGATGAAAATCCGGAAGGCTGCGGGTATGGCGACGCGGTGAATTGACGAGAGACAGCCGTCGGGTGTCGCGTTCAGTCCGGCACCATGAATCGCCGCCGTTTTCTACAGAAGTACCTCGCCGCTTCCGCCTACGTTTCCGCACCCGCCATCCTGAGCGCGAAGTCGCCGAACTCGATGTTTCAGGTGGCTTCCATCGGTGCCGGCGGGATGGGCGGTGTCACGATGATGAGCGTGCTGCAGCATCCGAAGGTGCGCCTTGTCGGCATGTGCGATGTGGATGCGAAGACGCTCGAACTGGCGCGTGGTGGCAACGCGACTCGTCGCAAAGAGTTGCAGAACCCCGATGTGGCGACGCGATTGGCGGATGCGGCGGTGTTTCGTGATTATCGCGAGATGCTCGCCAAGCTGGGAGACAAGATCGACGCCGTGACCATCGGCACGCCGGATCACATGCATGCGGCGATGGCGGTGAGCGCGTTGCGGGCGAAGAAGCATGTCTATTTGCAGAAGCCGCTCACGCATCACATTCACGAGGCCCGGATTCTCGGCGCAGAGGCGGCAAAGGCAGGCGTGACGACGCAGATGGGCACGCAGGGGCATTCGAGCATCGAAACCTCACTGGCGGTCGATCTCATCAAGAGCGGGGCCATCGGCAAGGTGAAGGAAGTCATCTGTTGGGAGAACAAGAAGGCCAGTTGGTGGCCGAAAGTCACCGAACGAAAAGCACAGGCCGATCCAGTGCCTGCCAACATCGACTGGAACCTGTGGCTGGGTGTCGCGAAGGAGGTGCCGTTCCTCGAAGGCGCGTATCATCCGTCCATGTGGCGCTCGTGGGTCGATTTCGGCGTTGGCATGATGGGCGACATGGGCTGCCACTACTTCGACGTCGTCTTCGCCTGCCTCGGTCTCGCCGCGCCGAAGCGCGTACGCTGCCTCGACGAAGGCAGCAAGGGCGACCTGTATGCACAGAAGCGACATCTCGAACTCGTGTTCCCTGGCACACCACTCACGGCGGGCGACACGATCAAGATGACCTGGAGCGACGGCGGTTATCCGTATGACAGTCGCGTCATCAAGCCCAGCGTGCTCACGAAAGACACGCCGAGCGGCATTTTCTTCATCGGCGAGAACGGCGGCATCTTCAAACCGCACAGCCAGCGCCCGTGGCTGGTGCCGGAGGAGAATTTCACCGGCTTCACCTACCCGAAGACCCGCGTCGCCAATCACTACACGGATTGGGTCGATGCCTGCATGAACGGCACAAAAGCCGCCGCCGACTTGCCCATCTACGGTTGTCCCGTCACTGAGGCCGTCCTCCTCGGTGTACTTTCCGAGCGCAATCCTGGCGATTGGATCGAATGGGATGCCGCGTCGGGCAAAGTGATCAACAAGCCCGAACTCAACGCCCAGCTCACGCGGAAATACCGCGATGGGTGGAGTGTGGAGGGCTTGGGCTGAGTGACCCAGGGACGTTCGGCGGAAGGCTGACGCCATCCGCTACAGTAGCGGCGTGCGTGAGCACGCCTTCCAAGCGACTGATTAACATCCACAAAGCAACCGCAAAAAACAGCGCAAGATGATCATCGCAGACGTTGCGCTTATGCAATGCCGCCGTAGCATCCGGTGTCCATGAGCGCGCACGAGCACAAACCAGACTCACGTCTGAAGCAGGCCGAGAAGATCGCCACCCATCCCGAGCAGTACAAAGTCTGCGAAGGCTGCGGTTCCATCGTGGTGACGCGCGCCGTCACCTGCCCGAGCTGCCATGCTTACATGTTCGACAACACGCCTGTGCGCGTGATCGCGCAGGCAAAGGAATTGGCGCTGCGTGCCGCGAATTCGGTGCTGGCGTCGGACTTGTCGTGACGGAGCGCGAGTATTCTACTCGCCTGACATTCCTGCCGTGCGGAAGGCTGCCAGAAGGTGGAAAAGGGAATGGCGTGAACAAATTGTACACGCTGGGCGAGACAAGTGGCGAGCAGGCTTTGCCATACTCGCGCTCCACGATTCAACGCGCTGGCATTTTGTTCGATGCTTCACCACGCAACAGCTTGCCGAGCATGCCTGTGAGCCAGAGATAGTGGTCATTTGGCAGATCCGGCTCGGCGAGGAATCGACTGCCGCCCACAGGTAGCTGATTCATGGTTTTTAAAATCGCCGTGCCTTCGTCCAACTCATCAAACATGGCGACGTAGAGCATCTGCGCGTCGGCTTGTCTCGCGGCTACGGCTTGCGACCAGAGGAATTGGCCACCAAGACGCGGAATGGCATCGAACTTCGCTTCCTGGCCGCGTGACCTGGAGAGATTCTGCCAACTGAAGCCGGGGAAGATCACGGGCAGGTAGTCGATCTTGCGTTCTGCGCACCATGCCGCGTCCGGCTTCAAGATTTTATTGATTCGATTGGCCGCGTCCTGCTGCGTGCCAAGTCTTCCGACGGCCCACGGGCTGACGATGTCGGCACGGGCGATGAGTTCGTGGAGCTTGGGGTCTTTGATGCAGTCATGATCAAGCGTGCGCCAGTAGTAGGGGACGCCAAGCATGATGACGCAGCCGCCGAACTCCGGATCATCGCGCAGGAAGGAGATCAGGCGTGACCATTCATCGAGCATTGGCGCACGGTCATTGAAGCCAAGGCCCCAAAGGGCGACAAGTGGCTTGCCGTGGTGCTTGAAGTAGGCCGAGCCATCGCGGTCGAGGCGCTTCTCGGTGATGAGGCGCTTCCAGTCGTCGATCACGAGTTGAATGCCGCCTTCTTTGATGCCGCTGAGGTCATACATGAGCGTCCAGCCGCGTCCGTTGGCTTTCGCGGCGGCCTGGCAGTGCGCGAGCACCTGATCCATC
>Ga0114966_10001897_pt1 | contig 18978 bp, 17 predicted proteins | sample M_130207_XF_Meta_FD_87029 | JGI IMG/M metagenome (GOLD analysis project Ga0114966, IMG submission 87029) | Freshwater microbial communities from Lake Montjoie, Canada to study carbon cycling - M_130207_XF_MetaG | ecosystem: Environmental > Aquatic > Freshwater > Lake | place: Lake Montjoie...
AAGCCGTCCGGGTGTGGACGTCGCTGCCCGCATCGGAGCGTACGGCCGAGCGTTGCGACCAACTGATGAGGCTGTGGAGCGAGGCCGAGATCCTGCGGCTCACCAACATCCGTGCCAACGACTCCCGCAAGATGGGAACCCCAGGCCCCGAGGGCTCAATCGCCAAGTTGCACATGGCAGACCTGAACAAGAAGATCTACGAGTTCGCGATCGGTCTCTCGGGCGCCGAAGGAATGCTCTACGGCACGTACGAGATGATCCGCCCGGAAATCGCGATGGGCCACGAATCCCTCACGAAGGCGTTCCTCCGCAGCCGTGCCAACTCGATTGAGGGGGGCACCTCCGAGATCATGAAGAACATCCTCGGGGAGCGCGTGCTCGGCCTGCCCGGCGACGTTCGGGTTGACCGTGACCGTCCGTGGAGCACAGTGCCCCGCAACTAGCGGGCAACGACCACCAGGTTTGCGGGATCTCGGTCTCTCCGACACCTTTGTCGGAGAGACCGAGATCTCTGCTTTTTGCCGCAGCGTCCTCAGTGCGCCGAGGTGAGCAGGATCCCGACAAACACGGCAGCGAGTGATGCCAGCCCGGAGAGTGCGCCACCCACGGCGAGCACCACCTTGGACCGGGTGTTGCTGTGCACGACTGCAGCGAACCCGGCAACGCCGACGATGACCAGCTTGAGGAACACGGTGAGGTTGTACGCGTTCGACTGCGAGGCCATGTCGTGCCTCAAGAGGCTCCAGATCCCTGTGGCTATCAGCACCCCGTAGGCGGGCCAGGCGAGTCGGTTGAACTGCCGTGCGACCTTCTTGGGCAACTCTGCATCGTGAGCCCGCAGTGTTGGCACGAGACCGGCGAGGGTGAACTGTCCGCCGACCCAGATCGTTGCTGCAATGACGTGGAGCGAAAGTCGGACGGTGTCCCAGTTGGGGGAGAGCATGAGCCAACCGTACGCGTGGCGTCAGGCCCGCAGCGACTCGAGCACGACGCTGGCTGCCATGGAGCGGTCGTCGAGGCGAGCGGTTGCGGCACCACCGCCCAGCATCGTCGCCGCAGCCATACCGATTGCTGACTGCAGTTCCCGAAGCTGACGCGGGGGCGGGAAGTACTCGTCTTCGTCGGTCACGCGCAGCGTCTCGATGCCGTGTTTCGGGTTGAGCCGGCGGATGACATCAAGCACGAGTTCCTCTGGCGCCGACGCTCCGGCTGTCACGCCTACGGTGCCGTTGAGGGAATCGGGAAGCTCGTTCGCCCCATTCACGCGATAGACGGTGTCGCAGCCGGACACCCGTGCCAACTTCTCGAGCGCAACGGTGTTGGACGAGTTCGCCGAGCCGATCACCACGATGGCGTCGCAGCGCGGGGCCATCTCCACGAGGGCGGACCGGCGATTGGTGGTGGCGAAACATAGGTCGCTGTGTCCTGGTCTCCAGAGGTTCGGGAAGCGAACCGCCGTGGCGGCTGCAACGTCCTCCCAGTCGCGATGGGAAAGTGTGGTCTGCGCGAGGAGCGCCACCGGCTCGTCGAACAGGGGGAGGCGAGCAACGTCGTCCACGTTCTCGACGCGGTGAATGCGGGTGGGCGCAACCGCCATCGTCCCGACTGCCTCCTCGTGACCCTCGTGGCCCACGTACACGATCTGGAACCCCTTGCCGACGCGCACCTTCACCTCGTGGTGAACCTTGGTGACGAGCGGACAGACGGAATCCACGACATAGGAACCCCGGCGGCGCGCCGCCTCGACAACCTCGGGCGCCGAGCCGTGCGCCGAGAGCATGATCGGACGGCCCTCGGGCACATCACCCACATCGTCCACGAACACGACACCGAGGTTCTGGAAGCGCTCAACCACGATCTTGTTGTGCACGATCTCGTGGTAGCAGTACACGGGTGGCTCGAAGGAACGAACCATCCAGGCGAGCGCCTTGATGGCCATCTCCACCCCGGCACAGAAACCGCGGGGTTCGGCGAGCAGGACCCGGTCGACATCCATTGGCTTCCGAGGATACGGCGACACCGGGTGGACCACCGGGCCCGTCGGGACTCACATCAGCCGGGAGTGGCCGGTGACCTCGTAGCGCCAGACGGCGACCTCCTGCAGGCGGACGGACTTGAGCCCGGCCTGAAGTGTCGCCATGTGCGGCATCTGGAAGTGCGCCTTCAGGGCTTCGTCGGTCTCCCAGCACTCGCCGAGGCGATATCGACCCGCTACTTCGAGATCCTTGCTGAACACGTAGGTGACGCATCCTTCCTCGGCGTTGCTCGCCTGCTGCATCGGCACCACGAGCGCCTCGTAGGCGGCGCAGTCGTCGGCATGGACATCAAAGTGGCCCTGAATCACGATCATCTTCGTATCATCGCCGCTCACAGGCACTCCTGCCAAGTGCCACCGGTAGCCTGAAGGGCCATGTCCGCACCGATCGTCACCTCCATCGCGCCAGGCTCTCCGGCCGCGGCCGCGGGCCTAGTGACCGGCGACGAGGTCCACAGCCTCAATGGCCAGGTGCCCCGGGACATCATCGAGTGGCGGATGCTGGTGGACGAACCCGACCTCGAGATAGAGGTCCGGCGGGGCGGGCTCACCCACACCGTCGAGGTTGCCAAGCGAGCCGGTGAGCCGCTCGGGGCCGAGGTGGAGAGCGCACTGTTCGATCAGGTCCGCACCTGTGACAACCACTGCGAGTTCTGTTTCATCTACCAATTGCCCCCCGGCATGCGTAAGAGCCTGTACCTCAAGGACGACGACTACCGACTGTCGTTCCTGTACGGCAACTTCACCACACTCACCCGGTTCACCGAGGCCGACCTCGAGCGGGTGGTCACCGAACGGCTTTCCCCGCTCAACGTGAGTATCCACGCCACCAATCCAGAGGTGCGCGCCTCGATGCTGCGGAACCGGCGTGGTGCAACGAGCCTGCGGTGGTTGCGGGCGCTGCTCGACCACGGGATCGACGTGCGTGGGCAGGTGGTGGTTTGTCCCGGCGTCAACGACGGTGCTGTGCTCGACGAGACCCTGGCCGGGGTGCTTGACGGTTTCCCGGAACTGGAGTCGCTCGCCATCGTTCCCCTCGGCGTCTCGCGCTTCAACCCCGAGGCAGCGATGCGTCCGCATACGCGCGAGGAGGCCAAGGCGGTGCTCGACACCGTGCACGACTGGCAGGACATCTTCGCCACGGTGCTCGGGAAGCGACTGGTTCACGCCGCGGACGAGTACTACCTCCTCGCCGGCGAACCCTTCCCGTCGCTCGAGAGTTACGACTCGTGCTCGATGTACGAGGACGGCATCGGCATGGCACGGACATTCGAGCAGGAGTTTCTCGGTCTCGTCAGCGAGCCGTCTGGCCCGCAAAGCGGGTTCTTCGCCTGGGTGGACGGCGCTCCAGCAGAGGGGTACCGGGCCCCGAGGAACCCGGCCGGTGACACCGGACTGCGCCAGCATCACGCTGGGGAGGCGAGGGTGTCGCTCTCTCCGAGGCGGGATGCACCCATTGGCATCCTTACCGCCCCCTACGGTGCTCTCGTGCTGGCCCCGCTCCTCCGAGATCTCGGTCGGACCGATGTGCGCGTGGTGGAGGTGCGCAACGAGTACTTCGGGGGCAATACCGCCGTCACCGGCTTGATGGTGGGGGCGGACCTCGTGCGTGTGCTCGCGGCGCAGCCCGAGGGCCACCGGTACCTGCTGCCTGATGTGTGTCTGTCCGAGGGCCGGTTCCTCGACGGGCTGACGGTGGACGACCTTCCTCGTCCGGTCGAAGTCGTGGCAACCGACGGGATCGCACTTCGACGTTGCCTGGAGCGAACCCGATGAGCGAACAATCCCTTCCCGCGGTGGCGATTATCGGTAGACCTAACGTGGGCAAGAGCACCCTGTTCAACCGGATCGTGGGCGAGCGCGTCGCCATCGTGGAGGACCGTCCCGGCATCACGCGGGACCGCAAGACCCTCGAGGCCGAATGGCTCGGATTCCGTTTCCTCGTCATCGACACGGGCGGTTGGTTGCCGACCGGGGGCGAGCTGGAGGCAAAGATCAGTCGACAGGTGGAGGCCGCCGTACGGGACTCCGATCTCGTGCTGTTCGTCGTTGATGCCTCAACGGGCATCACCGACGAGGACGAGAACGTGGCTACCTGGATCCGGCGCACCGGCAAGAAGGTGCTGCTGGTCGCCAACAAGTCCGACAATCTCCGTCGCGAGACCGAGATGTGGACTTTCCTAAACCTGGGCTGTGGCGATCCGATACCGGTGAGCGCGTTGCACGGACGCCGTGCCGGCGACCTGCTCGACCAGGTCATTGCACTGCTTCCCGCCCCCGGCGAGTCGGTGGCTGGCGACGTGGAAACCGACGAGTTCGGTACCCCGATCAACCTCGGCGGTGTGAAGGCACCCAAGGTGGCCATCGTTGGTCGCCCGAACGTGGGCAAGAGCACGCTGTTCAACCGGCTGGTCGGGGAGGACCGCTCGGTCGTCCACGACCTCGCAGGTACCACCCGTGACGCCATCGACACCCTCGTGGAAACCGCCGACGGTCCCGTGGTGTTCGTGGACACCGCAGGTATGCGCCGACGCTCGAAGATCGACGACTCCGCCGAGTACTACTCGATGGTGCGTGCACTCCGTGCGGTCGACGACTCCGACATCGCCTTCCTCGTTATCGACGCCACCGAGGGTGTGACCGGTCAGGACCAGCGCCTTGCCGAGCGCGTAGATGCAGCCGGCTGCCCGATCGTGGTGCTGCTCAACAAGTGGGACCTGCTCGAGGACGCTGAACAGCGTGCCGATATCACGGCTCAGTTGTCGGACAAGCTCTCGTTCGTGGGCGACGCGCCCGTGCTCAAAATTTCGGCCAAGAGCGGCAAGGGCGTGCAGAAACTGCTCCCGGTGCTCCAGGAGGCCATCGCGCAATACCACAAGCGGGTGCCCACACGGGATGTCAACCGCGTGCTCGCCGCCGCGCAGCAGAAGCAGCCCGGACCGCACGGTGGCAAGGTGATGTATGCGCTTCAGGGTGCAACCGATCCGCCGACCTTCACGCTGTTCGTCAACAAAGAACTGCCGCCGGCCTACGCGCGCTACCTCGAACGCTCCCTTCGCGAAGCCTTCAGCTTCGGCTCCACGCCGATCAAGCTGCGCTTCCGGCGTCGCGCCGAGTAACCCATGCCGTTCTGCGAGGACTGCGCGAAGTACTGGGCCCCGTCCGCCATGAACGACGACGGCACCTGCCCGACCTGCGCAAGGGTGCTTGGTTCGCAGTCGACGCCGAACCCATCAAGGACAGTGGCGCCCACGTCGATCAACGCAAAGGGCCTGCGTGAGCTCGCTGGCAAGGACGCCAAGGCACCGTGGCACTTCAAACTGCTCGTTGTCGCGTTGATCGCTTACCTCGGTTGGCGCCTCGTGTCCCTCATCGGCCTGGTGTAGCGCTAGGCTTCACAACCGCCACGGGCTGTGGCGCAGCTTGGTTAGCGTGCTTGACTGGGGGTCAAGAGGTCGCAGGTTCGAATCCTGTCAGCCCGACAACGGGAGCCCGGACCTTGACGGTCCGGGCTCGTTCTTGTTCCGGGTTGGTTTCTGGCTCTCAACGAGCCAGAAACCAACCCGGAACGCAAGGCGAAGGGGAGGGACTGAGACCGACGACACAGACCACTTACTTCTTGTAAGAAGCGTCCCTGCTCACGCATCGGCTCACCTAGGTTCGCAAGAGTCATGCGGAGTGACCCTCAGGGCCCGGCCCGTCGTCTCGTCATCCATTCGATCGGCCCGGATCCCCGGGCCGAGTCGGTGCGAGCGGGCGCGAAATCGTTGCTCCTCCCGGATCTGGGTGCGGTTCGGGTGGCCCAGATCATCTGGTGTTCGGCGCCCCTCGCGGATGATGAGCGGTGCAGGCTCACGGACTTCCTCGTGGACCCGCTCTTGCAGACGGGGCAATGGGGTTGGGACGAGCCGCTCGGCCAGAGCGTGGAGGTGGCGTACCTGCCCGGTGTGACCGATAGCGAAGCTCGGGAGGTGCAGCGCGCCGCCACGATCCTCGGTATCGAGGTGGGCGAGGTGGCAACTGGACGGCTGTACGAGGTCCAAGGCCCCCTTGCCCCCGTTGCACTTGACTCGCTCGTCCGCCGCCTGCTCGCCAACGCGGTCGTCGAGCGCTGGTCTGTCTCTGGCCCGGTCCTGCCGCCTCTCGGAACCCTGGGGGCCACTGCGCCGCCGGTCGATCGTTTCGTCCTCGGGGATCAAGCATCACTCGCCACCCTGAACCTCGACAGGGCGATGGCCCTCGATCCCGAGGAACTGCTTGCCGTCCGGGACTACTTCACCCTCGAGGGTCGCGACCCATCAGATGTCGAGCTGGAGATGATCGCTCAGACGTGGAGCGAGCACTGCGCCCACAAGACGTTCCGCGCCCGACTTCTCGACGAGAACGGGGTGGAGTTTCGTCCACTGCTCCAGCGCATCCGTGACACGACGGATCAGATCGGGTCCCCCCACGTCGTGTCGGCATTCGTCGGCAACGCCGGGATCGTCACGTATGACGGCGTGACCACGCTCGCCCTCAAGTGCGAGACCCATAACCACCCGAGCGCAGTGGAACCGTTCGGGGGCGCGAACACCGGGGTTGGTGGCGTCATCCGGGACATACTCGGCGCAGCCCACGACCCGATCGTGTGCACGGACATTCTGTGTTTCGGCCCGCTAGACCTCGCCCCTGCACTGCTCCCCACCGGGTCGCTACACCCACGACGCATCCATGACGGCGTGATCTCCGGTGTGGCGGACTACGGCAACAAGATCGGGTTGCCGACAATTGCCGGTGCGGTGCTGTACGACGAGGGGTACGTGGCGAACCCGTTGGTGTTCGCGGGTTGCATCGGTCGCTCCACTCTCGATGCACCCGTTCTCAGCGGTCCTCACATTGGCGACTCGGTGATCGTGATGGGCGGTCGAACCGGTCGCGACGGAATCCGCGGGGCAACATTCTCCTCGCTCGCGATGGACGCAACGACGGGTGAGGTGGCAGGCGCCAGCGTGCAGATCGGCGACCCCCTCACGGAACGTCTCGTCATGGAGGCGTTGCGGGAATGCGTGGGGATGTACTCCGCCATCACGGATTGCGGGGCAGGCGGTCTGTCCTCGGCGGTGGGGGAGATGGCCGAGGGGATCGGTGCAACCTGCGAACTCGACCGGGTTCCGCTCAAGTACCACGGACTCGCGCCGTGGGAGGTCTGGCTGAGCGAATCCCAAGAACGGATGGTGCTCGCAGCACGGGACCCGGAGCCGATCGGTAGGGTCTGCGAGCGCTTCGGCATTGACGTGGCGGTCATCGGCACCTTCACCGGGAGCGGAAGGATCGTGGTGACCTCCGGGGATGCCGTGGTCTGCGACCTGGACACGTCCTTCCTGCACGACGGCCGCCCTCAGCGCACCATGGTGTTCCGGCGCCCACTGCGTTCGCAGGGTGCGCCGAGCGAAGCACCCGTCCCGGTTCCCCTCGCGAAGACACTCCTGTTGCTCCTTGCCCACCCGAACATCTGCTCGCGCTCGAGCGTGGTTCATCGATACGACCATGAGATCGGCGGTGCCACCGTCGTGCGTCCGCTCACCGGGCACCGGAACGAGGGACATTCGGACGGCACCGTTTGGATCGACCCTCGTGCTGACGAGGGTTTCGCCATCGGCATCGGGGTGAACCCGTGGTACGGCATTGCGGACCCGATGGAGATGGGTCGCCTAGTGGTCGACGAGGCCATTCGCAACGCTGTCGCGTCGGGTGCGGATCCGTCGCGGGTCACATTGCTCGACAACTTCTCCTGGGGCGACCCTCGTGACCCCGAGGTGCTCGGACAGCTCTGGGCCACGGTGGAGGGCATGTGTGAGGCGTCGAGCGCCTTCGGCGCCCCCTTTGTGTCCGGCAAGGACTCGCTCAACAATGCGTGGACCGGCACGGACGGGGTACGTACCTCCATCCCCCCGACGCTCGTGGTGACGGCCGTCGCCGCCGTTCACGCGGATCACGTGGTCACCTCGGACCTCAAGGAGTACGGCAACGCGTTGGTGCTGCTCGGACGCACCGAGTCGGCATTCGGCGGTAGTCACCTCAATCTCGTGCTCGGCATGGCCGGGGGCGCAGTTCCGCGTGCCGACGAATCTGCGCCTGCTCGCTATCGGCGCCTTCACGAAGCGATGTCCACCGGTCTGGTGAGGTCGTGTCACGACTGCTCCGAGGGCGGTCTGGCCGTAACCCTCGCCGAGATGTGTATCGCCGGCGGGTTCGGTGCCCACATCGACGTCCTCCCCGCCGACGATGCCATCACGGCATGGTTCTCCGAGTCGTCGGGTCGGCTTGTGGTCGAGGTCCGCCGTGACGACCTCGAGCGTTTCCTTCACCTCATGGGGATGGACGCTCTGGTGATCGGCGAGGTCACTGCCGACCCTGTGCTACGCATGGCAGGGGACGTTCCCGTTCCGCTGGTGCGCCTTGCCGCGGCATGGAGCGGGGGCACGTCGTGAGCATTCCGACCGCTCTCGTCGTGGGTGCCCCGGGCACGAACAGGGACGCCGACGTCATGCTCGCGCTCGAACTTGCAGGCGCGCGCTGTCGCCGGGTGACGCCGGGCGAACTCGGTGCCGATCCCTCTCCGCTCGACTCGTCGCAACTGCTCGTGCTCGCCGGAGGCTTCTCGTACGGCGACAACACGGGGGCGGGTCGCCTCTTCGGCTTGGAGATCGACTCACTCGCAGGGGACTCGATCCGCCGTTTCATCTCCCACGGGCGACCCGTTCTGGGGATCTGCAACGGCTTTCAGGCCCTCGTGCGTGCTGGCCTGCTCCCTGGTGCACCGGGCGCGGTTGCGCTCGGCCACAACGATTCCGGATCGTTCGACTGCCGTTGGGTGCGAATCCAGCCGGTGTCGGCCCGCTCGGTGTGGACGCGAGGACTGATTGAAGATATTGACTGTCCGATCGCGCACGGCGAGGGTCGGTTCACGTGTAGCACCGAGACGCTCGCAGCGCTGGAGCAGTCCGGCTCCATCGCGTTCCGCTACGCGGGATCGAATCCGAACGGCTCCGCCGGTGCTGTGGCGGGAATCTGCGATCCATCGGGTGTCGTGCTCGGGCTGATGCCGCATCCGGAGAACCACGTTCTGCAACGACAGAACCCCCAGGCCGTGCGGGGTGAGCGCGGGGGCCTTGGCCTTGCGCTCTTTCGCGCTGGCATCGACCATGCAAGGAGTTGTTGACATGCCGGTCATCCCTGACGGTGTTTCACCGTTCGCCGATATCGACCTCGCGCTACCGGATCGCCGGTCGGGGAAGGTCCGCGTGTCGTACCGCCTCGACGGCGGGCACCGGCTGCTGATCACCACCGACCGACTGTCCGCACTGGACCGGGTTGTTGCGGCGGTCCCGTTCAAGGGACAGGTCCTCAACCAGCTCGCGGCGTGGTGGTTCGACCAGACCCGGCACATCGTGCCCAACCACGTGGTGGCGATTCCGGACCCGAACGCACTGATCGCCGTTGAGGTGACACCCCTGCCGGTGGAGGTGGTGGTACGTGGGGCCATCACGGGCAATACCTCCACGTCGTTGTGGCGCCTCTACAGCGAGGGTGCGAGGACGGCATACGGTCACCGCCTGCCTGAGGGCCTGCGCCGGGACTCGCTGCTCGACCGCCCGTTGATCACCCCAACTACCAAGGCGGAGGCCGGGGCCCACGACGAGCCGTTGTCTGTCGATGACGTGGTGACCCGTGGTCTCGTTGCTGCCGGTCTGTGGTCCCAGGTGCAGGAGGCTGCGCTTGCGCTGTTCGCCTTCGGTCAGCGCACTGCGGAAACGGCCGGCCTGATTCTTGCGGACACAAAATACGAGTTCGGGCTCGACGCGAACGGGCGACTCCTGCTCATCGACGAGATGCACACACCGGACTCCTCCCGATTCTGGGAGCAATCGTCCTACGAATCGAGGCTGGCAGCGGGTGAGGATCCGGAGAGCCTCGACAAGGAGCCGATCCGGCGTGCGCTCTCCCGAGTCGGCTACACAGGCGAGGGCAGCCCGCCCGACCTCGGCGCAGAGGTCGTGGCCGAGACGACCCGCCGCTACGTCACTGCCTATGAGCGGATCACCGGCTCGGCGTTCGTGCCCGCCTCGTATCCCGTTGCCATCCGCATCACGTCCGCACTTCGCTCCCGGGGGATCTTGTGAAACCGATTGTCATCCTGCTTATGGGCTCACCGGCAGACTCGGAGCACTCAGCTGCTATCGAGTCCGCCCTCCACGGATTCGGCGTGGAGACCGCCTTTCGCATCGCGTCCGCGCACCGTACCCCCGAGCATGCCCTCGCCGTGCTTGCCGAGTACGAGGGGAGCGGCAGACCCCGTGTGTACATCACGGTCGCTGGTCGATCGAACGCCCTCTCCGGCTTCACGGACCCCCAGGTTTCCGCGCCGGTGATCGCCTGCCCGCCGCCCGGCCCCGAGGTGGATCTGTGGAGCAGTCTTCGCATGCCCCCCGGCGTGGCCTCGGCCGTGGTTCTCGAACCGATCAACGCTGCGCTCTTTGCGGCAAAAATCCTGTCTGCGCACGACCCGGCGGTGGCCGAGGCGGTTCGCGCATTCCAGATGGCGCAGCGCCGTCGGGTGCTCGATGCCGATCTCGACAGGCAGGGTGGCCCGGCCGGTGTCTGATCATCAGGTAGCCCTCGGGGGCGATAGTCCCCGCGAGGAGTGCGGTGTTCTGGCTATGTCCACACCCACCGGTGATGGGCTGGCGCAACTCTGTTTCTTCGGGCTCTTCTCACTGCAGCACCGTGGGCAGGAAGCGGCCGGCATCGCAGTGTCAGACGGTCAGCGAGCGAGACTCCACAAAGAGAGCGGCATGGTGTCGCAGGTGTTCACCCCGGAAGTGCTCGCGCCGCTCACCGGCTACCACGCGATCGGCCACACTCGCTATTCCACCACCGGCGGCAACTCGTCCCGGAATGCCCAACCGTTCCTCGTCGAGACGATGAGCGGTCCATTGGCCGTCGCCCACAACGGCAACCTCGTTAATGCCATGGCCCTGCGTGACGAACTGCTTGCGCGAGGGTTCGCGCTCACCGCATCGTCGGACACCGAGGTCATCACCCTCATGCTCGCCGCTGCAGGTGGCAAGACCTGGGAGGAACGCCTCGAGCGCTCGCTGCCCGCGTGGAAGGGTGCGTACTCCCTCGTGATCCTCGTTGCGGACCGGGTGTTTGCCGTGCGAGACCCCTGGGGCTTCCGACCGCTCTCCGTCGGTCGGCTTCCCGGCGGCGGGCACGCCGTTGCGTCAGAAACCTGCGCGCTGGAGACGCTTGGCTGCACGGAAATCTCCGAGGTGGAGCCCGGCGAGATCGTGACGCTGCAGGGCGAGCATCTGCACCGTCGTCAGGCCATGCAGCCCGCACCCAAGCAGGCGCGGTGTGCGTTCGAATTTGTGTACTTTTCGCGTCCGGACTCCACGTGGGACGGACAGGGGGTCCATGCTGTGCGCCAGCGACTGGGCGAGGAACTGGCGCTTGAGCACCCGGCGGAGGCCGACATCGTCATTCCTGTGCCGGACTCTTCGATCCCGGCGGCAGTCGGCTTTGCGAGGGTGTCGGGCCTGCCGTACAACGACGGTCTCATCAAGAATCGCTACATCGGGCGAACGTTCATCGAGCCCACCCAGTCGATGCGCGAACGAGGTGTTGCCATCAAGTTCAACGCACTCGCGTCGAATCTCTCCGGCAGGAGGGTCGTCATGATCGACGACTCGCTGGTGCGGGGCACGACAGCAGGCCCGCTCGTTCGACTTGTCCGTGATGCCGGTGCCACCGAGGTTCACCTCCGCCTCACGTGTCCGCCCATCGTGAATGCCTGTCACTATGGGGTGGACATGGGGCACAACGAGGACCTCATCGCTGCACGTCTCGATCTCGAGCAGTTGCGACTGCACATCGGATGCGACTCGATCGGCTTCCTGAGCGAGCCGGGCATGATGCGGGCAATCGGGCGTACTGATGGGTACTGCACGGCGTGCTTCTCCGGCTCGTACCCCGTTCCGGTGGGCATCGGGATGACCAAGACCGCGTTCGAGGGGACGATCGCTTGACCGTCGGGGCGATGCGGGTACTCGTGGTGGGTTCGGGTGGGCGTGAGCATGCGCTCGCGGTGTCCCTGCAGCGATCCCCCGCCTGCGAGGCGCTGTTCACTGCGCCGGGTAACGACGCCATGCCTGGCGTCAGGCTCGATGCCGCAGCAACCGACGTTGCGGGAATCGTGTCGGCGTGTCGCTCACTCGACATCGGCTTCGTGGTGATCGGACCCGAGTCGGCCCTGGAAGCGGGCCTCGCCGACGCACTCATCGCCGAGGGCATCGCGGTGTTCGGCCCGACGCGAGAGGGCGCCCGGCTCGAGTGGTCCAAGGCATACACGCGCTCGCTCGCGAGCCAGCTCGGAATCCCGTCACCCCGCTCAGCCACGTTTGTGGCCGGCTCTGCGGAGGCGGCCGTCGACTGGACGGCAGCCCTCGGCCTGCCCGTGGTGGTCAAGGTGTCGGGCCTCGCTTCCGGCAAGGGGGTAGTGGTTCCCGAGGGGGACAACGAGACCCGCTCGGCAATTGGCGCAGTGGCCGCCGCGGGCGAGTTCGTGATCGAGGAGCGGCTCTACGGCCCGGAATATTCCTTGATTGCCCTCTGCGACGGATCCACGGCTGTTGCACTGCCGCTCGCACAGGACCACAAGCGGCTGGGGGAGGGGGACTCCGGCCCCAACACTGGTGGGATGGGCGCCTACGCGCCGGCCCCTGCGCCGGGGATGCCCGATGCGGACGAACTGCTCGCCACGTTCGTGCAGCCGGTACTCGATCACCTCGCCTCACTGGGTACCCCGTATCGCGGCGCACTTTTCGCCGGACTCATGTTGACTGCGCACGGGCCGCGCCTGCTCGAGTACAACTGTCGACTCGGCGACCCCGAGGCTCAGGTGTTGCTTCCCCTCGTACAGGATGATCTGCTCGTGACGCTGCACCGCTGCGCAACGGGCTCGTTGGGCGACGGCGCGAGCCTGACCATCCGCGGAGCAGCGCTCGGGGTGGTTCTTGCGGCACAGGGATACCCGACAAGCCCGCGTCGTGGGGACGAGATCTCGGGTGTCGAATCGGTCGATGCGTCCCGAGGCATGGTGTTCCATGCGGGGACGAGGACGGTGCGCAACGATGGGAGCACGTCCTCGTTGGTCACCGACCAAGGGCGCGTGCTGACGGTTGTCGGTACCGGGGCCAATCTCGCCGAGGCTCGTGCCAACGCGTACGCATCCGTCGGCCACATTTCGTTCGACGGCATGCAGTGGCGTCGGGACATCGGCTGGCGATCCCGGGGGGCGTTGCTCACCACGTACGCGTCGGCCGGTGTAGATATCGACGAGGGCACGAGGGCGGTCGACCGGATGCGCTCGGCCGTCGAGGCCACTCACGGGCCGGCAGTTCTCAGCGGTGTCGGTGCGTTCGGAGGGGCACTCGATGTCTCTTCCCTCAAGGCTTTCGACCATCCGGTTCTCGTGGCCTCCACCGACGGCGTCGGGACGAAGGTGGAACTGGCGGCCCGGACCGGCCGGTACCGCGGCGTCGGTATCGACATCGTGCATCACTGCATCAATGATGTGCTGGTGCAGGGCGCCCGGCCACTGTTCTTCCTCGACTACGTCGCGTCCTCGTCGCTCGACTCAGGAATGGTTGCCGAGATCGTCGAGGGAATGGCGTCTGCATGCGGGGCAGCCGGCTGCGCATTGCTCGGCGGAGAGACTGCCGAGATGCCGGGCGTGTACGCACCGGGGGCCTTCGACATTGCCGGCACGCTGGTGGGGGTGGTGGACCGCAGCCGACTGCTCCCTATGTCGCCGCCGCAGCCGGGCGATGTGCTGATCGGGCTCGCCTCGAACGGGCCCCACACGAACGGGTACTCGCTCCTGCGCCGGGCGCTCGAGTGGATCCCCCTCGACGTGGTGGTGCCGCCCCTCGGTATCTCGTTGGGCGACGCACTGCTCATTCCGCACCGTAATTACCTGCCTGTTCTCGAAGGCGTGCTCGAGCTCGGTCTCGTCCGCGCACTGGTGCACGTAACCGGGGGAGGTCTCCCCGAGAACACACCCCGGGTGCTCCCCGAGGGGGTGCGTGCCGTCTACGACCTGGGCTCGTGGCCCGTTCCGCCCCTGTTCCAGTTGATTGAGGAACTGGTGTCCCTCGACCGGGTGGAGCTGTACCGGACCCTGAACATGGGGATCGGCATGGTGCTCGTCGTGGAACCACACCTAGTGGAGACGGCGCGACAGGCCATCGGTGAGCCCACGTGGGTCATCGGTCACCTCGAGGATGGCGAGCGCGGGGTGGACCTCCGTTGAGTATGCGGTTCGTCGTGCTTGCATCGGGTGGCGGGACCAACCTGCAGGCGGTGCTCGACTCGTGTGCGGCCGGAGTACTCGATGCAGCGGTTGTGGCAGTCGTATCCAACCGGCCGGCATCCGGTGCGCTGGAGCGTGCGAGATCGGCGGGCGTGACCGTGCGTTGTGTCGAGCGGATCGGCACCGAAACACGCGCGGACTACGGCACACGACTCGCGGGCGCAGTAACGGCGCACGCGCCGGACGTCGTGATCCTTGCCGGTTGGATGCTCGTGCTTCCGTCGACGTTCTTGGACGCGGTTGGCTGCCGTGTGATCAACCTCCATCCAGCGCTACCGGGGGAACTCCCCGGGCTTCAGGCAATTGAGCGTGCCCACGCCGAAGCCGTACTTGGCCTGCGAACGCGGTCAGGGGTGATGGTGCACGAGGTTCCCGACGAAGGGGTGGACGATGGGCCGGTTCTTCGGACCGTCGAGGTGCCTGTCGATCCGACAACGCCCCTCCCCGAGTTCGAGCGGGCGATGCACGAGGCGGAGCGACACCTGCTGATCTCGGTGCTCCACGAGCTCTGCAGCAGCGAAAGGAAGGGATAAACCTATGACCACTGAGGACATCTTTAGTCCGACCGAGGGGCTCACGTTTGATGACGTGGTGCTCGTGCCGGCATGGAGCGATGTGCTCCCAGCAGACGTGGACACGAGCGCAACCTTTGCTGCTGGCATCCGCCTAGCGATCCCCCTCGTCTCTGCCGCGATGGACAAGGTCACCGAGGCCCGCATGGCCACGGCCCTTGCGCGCGAGGGCGGCATCGGCGTGATTCACCGGAATCTCTCCTCGGAGGACCAAGCCGGGGAAGTGCTCAAGGTGAAGCGATCGCAGTCGGGAATGATCCTCGACCCGATCTCGCTCGGGGTAACGGCGACGCTGGCCGACGCCGAACGCTTGATGAGTACGTACAAGGTTTCCGGAGTGCCGATCACCGACGGCGAGCGGCGCCTGGCCGGAATCCTGACGAACCGGGACACGCGCTTCTGCTCCGCAGCGGACATGGGGCGCCGGGTTACCGAGTTCATGACTGCCTCGCCGCTCGTTACTGCGCCCGTGGGTACGACGTTGGACGAGGCGAAGGTGCTGCTCCAGCGCCACCTCATCGAAAAACTCCCACTGGTCGACGACGACGGTCGGCTCGCCGGCCTGATAACGGTGAAGGACCTGCTGAAGCAGATCGAGCACCCGAACGCAACGCAGGACTCCGCCGGTCGCCTTCGGGTAGCGGCCGCTGTCGGTGTGGGGCCAGATCTGCTGGAGCGGGTTCAACGGCTCGTCGATGCGGGCGTCGATGCGGTGGTGCTCGACACCGCACACGGTCATTCCGGGGGAGTGGTTCGTGCGATCGAGGCCATCCGCTCAACCTTCCCCCACCTGCCGATCGTTGCCGGGAACGTGGTGACGGCCGAGGGAGTGGATGCGCTGGTGGACGCCGGAGCCGATGCGGTCAAGGTGGGCATCGGGGCAGGATCGATCTGCACCACCCGGGTGGTTGCCGGGTCGGGCATGCCACAGCTTTCCGCGATCTGGCATGCCTCGAGGCAAGCGCGCCGCCGCGGTGTGCCCGTGATCGGCGACGGAGGGATCATCTACTCGGGGGACATCGTGAAGGCGATCGCTGGGGGAGCCGAGACGGTCATGCTCGGGAGCATCCTGGCCGGAACCGACGAGGCTCCTGGGCAGCTGGAGCTCTACGGCGGCCGACAGTACAAGTCCTACCGCGGGATGGGCTCGCTCGGGGCGATGCAGGGCTACGGCGCCGATCGGTACGCGTCTGCCCAGGAAGCGGGAGGGAGCCGCAAGCTGGTACCCGAAGGCATCGAGGGACGTGTTCCGTATGCCGGCTACCTCGCGGACGTCGTGTACCAATTGGTCGGGGGGCTCCGGTCGGGTATGGGCTACGCCGGTGCGGCCCATCTCGAGGACCTCCGCACCCGCTCACGTCTGATGCGGGTCACGGCCGCCGGGAGGGAGGAGAGCCACCCACATGACGTGACGATCACGACCGAGGCCCCGAACTACCACAGCTAGTAACTCGTTAACCTGCCGCTGGTGTGCGGACGGTTCGTGTCAGCTGCTCTGCCCGGGGCGATCGCCTCCTACTTCGAGACGGACCCACCGGAACTCGACCTCGGTATCAACCTGAACGTGGCCCCCACGAACGATGTGTACGGGGTCATCGTGGGTGCCGACCACCACCGGTTGCTCCGAGCCTTCGGGTGGGGCCTGATCCCCTCTTGGGCCAAGGTGGCGAAGATCGCGAATAACCCCATCAACGCGAGGGCCGAGACAGTGGTCGACAAGCCCGCGTTCCGCAACTCGTTCGCCCACCGCCGTTGCCTCGTTCCCATGTCGGGCTTCTACGAATGGCGACCCGGCGATCCAGCGGGTCCGCTCACCTCACGCGGTGTCCCGATGAAGCAACCCTTCCTCATCGAGCGGGCTGATCATCAACTGCTTGCCGTTGCAGGCCTCTGGTCTGCGTGGAGGCCGCCAGGGTGCCCCGAGAGCACGCCGTGGCGGCATACCTGCACCGTGATCACCACCGACGCGAACGCCACGGTGAGGCCGGTGCACGACCGGATGCCGGTGTTGCTCGATCGGCAGGACTGGCACGAATGGCTCGATCCGGGGAACTCGCACACCAGCAGCCTGATGAGCCTGCTGCGCCCGGCACCTGAAGGCCTGTTGCAGATCCGCCCGGTTTCGCTCGAGGTCAACAGCGTCCGCAACCGTGGGCCGTTCTGGTGACTGTTAGTCGCTGACCTCGGTACGCCCCAAGCGTACCAATTCTGCACGAATCGAGTTGGCAGAAGCGCCCAGTTCCTCCCGACCAACGGAGGCTGCAGCGTTCGCGAACGACAGGTCCGCCATCGAGCGCGTGGGGATGACGTGGATGTGGGTGTGGGGAACCTCGAACCCCGCAACGATCAGCCCGACCCGTTCGCAGGGGAATGCTGCCTGCTGGGCGCGACCGATCACGTGGCTTACTCGGTAGAGGTGGGCGACGAGATCGTCCGGGCAGTCGATCCAGTGATCGATCTCGGCCCGCGGCACAACGAGGACGTGGCCCGGGGCGATGGGGTTGATGGACATGAACGCGACACAGTGCTCATCCCTCCAGACGAAGGTCCCGGGAATCTGGCCGTCGATGATCTTCGTGAAGATGGTTGCCATGCGGTGAATGGTACGGATGACACGACCGGCGCTGCTAGCCGAGCCGGGTACCATCCACATCGTGAGCAGTACGGATCAGGGTGAGCAGCAGTCCGCAGGCGTGTGGACGATCCCCAACCTCATCACGATCGTCAGACTCGGGTGTATCCCGGTCTTCCTCTACCTGCTGTTCGGCAGGGACAACCGGGTGGCAGCAGGCTCGCTCCTCGCCGTCCTCGGCGCCACCGATTGGGTGGATGGTTGGGTGGCCCGTCGCTTCAACCAGGTGAGCGAACTGGGCAAGGTGCTCGACCCAACGGCAGATCGCGTGCTGTTTATCGTAGGGATCGCCGGGATCATCATCGACGGCTCTGCGCCGCGTTGGTTCGCCGTGCTCGTCGTCGCGCGAGAGGCTGTCATCGGTGGAGCGATGGTGGTCCTTACCGCCCTCGGCATGAAGCGGTTCGACGTGACGTACCTCGGCAAGTGCGCAACCTTCGCCCTGATGTTCGCCTTCCCGCTCTTCCTCGCCCACGCTGGCTTTGAGTCGTCCAGAACTGTCTGGCTCGTCCTCGCGTGGGCCTTCGCAGCGCCGGGCCTCGCCCTGAGCTACTACACCGCGTTCGCGTACGTCCCACAGATGAGGAACAACCTGCGGGCCGGTCGTGCCGAGCGCGCCGAATCCCAGAGAGAGGTCGCCCAATGAAGGGTGTGATCATGGCCGGGGGTGAGGGCACCCGCCTGCGCCCCCTCACCTCGACGACGCCCAAGCCGCTGCTCCCGGTAGCGAACCGGCCGATGATGGAACACGTCATCGACCTGCTGCGCAACCACGGCATCGAGGACATCGTGGTGACCGTTGCGTTCATGGCGAACTCCATCAAGGAGTACTTCGGGGACGGCAGCGACTTCGGCGTGCGCATCTCCTACGTGGACGAACCGGTACCCCTCGGGACGGCGGGCAGCGTGCGCAATGCGATGGATCTCCTCAAAGATGACCGCTTCGTCGTGATCTCGGGCGACGTGATCACCGACATCGACTTGTCGGCAATTGTTCAGTACCACCAAGACAAGGGTGCGATGGCAACGATCGCGCTCACCCCGGTGGACAACCCGCTCGAGTTCGGGATCGTTATTACTCGCGACGACGGCACGATCGAGCGCTTCCTCGAGAAGCCAACGTGGGGCCAGGTGTTCTCGGACACGATCAACACGGGCATCTATGTGCTCGAGCCAACCGTGTTCGACTACATCGAGCCGGGTCGCTCTGTGGACTTCAGCAGCGAGGTGTTCCCGGCACTGCTGGCCGACGGGCGGCCGCTCTACGGTGCCGTGGCCACCGGCTACTGGGAGGACGTCGGCACGCTCGAGGCGTACCTTCGTG
>Ga0114966_10001900_pt1 | contig 18960 bp, 34 predicted proteins | sample M_130207_XF_Meta_FD_87029 | JGI IMG/M metagenome (GOLD analysis project Ga0114966, IMG submission 87029) | Freshwater microbial communities from Lake Montjoie, Canada to study carbon cycling - M_130207_XF_MetaG | ecosystem: Environmental > Aquatic > Freshwater > Lake | place: Lake Montjoie...
ACCCTTGGAACATCTTAGTTGATGACACAGAACACGTAGTTGACAATTATCGTAAAGCTGGTGGTACTGCTATCTTACATAAAGATATTGACTTCACTTTAAAAGAACTATCACGCTTGCACTTGGAGTGGCAGGGTGGAGAATGAAACTAGTTGCTGCAGTTACGATTAGTAATCATAAAATGGTGCAAATGAAAGAAGATGAAATAAAAGATTTTGTTATGAATTCATTAGCGCATGAAATCAGTACTGAGGTTGCAAAACATATGGAAATTGAAGAAACTAAAGATGTTTATAATGATACCACTCGTTATAGCGGCACTATAACGAGTACTCCTCTACAAGGTCATCTTACAATTAGACCTTCTTCTATTGTAAACGGATCCATCTATACAACAAATGGAAATGGATCTTCTTCTTACAAAGACTATTCACAAATAAACCTACGTGTGGTAGAATATACTAAGAACGGTAAAGTCACTCGAGTGGAACTTCAAAAATACGATGAACATGGTGATGAATGGTTCAAAATACCAAGAATTCAAATTGAGGAATAAGCATGTACAACTACGTACCTAATGTAGCACAAAGAGTAGACAGCCAACCTTTGATGTCTATCACAGCAGCTCAGACAGTAACTTATCAATTTCAAGTAGTAGAATATATGAAAGACGATAAAGTAATGAAAGTCGAACTTCAAGTTCAAGCAACTAATCATGATTCTAGTGGTAATGTCTTACATTCAAGTGGATTTATGCCAGTTCCTCGTGTTCAAATTCCTTTTATCGATCACAAATGAATATCTTCTATCTGCATAAAGATCCTGAAATCTGTGCTCAAATGCACAACGACAAACACGTCGTCAAGATGATTTTAGAATACGCTCAACTATTATCAACTGCTCACCGCGTTCTCGATGGTACTCATGGTATTGCTTTATCGAAGAGTAATAGAAAGAAACAAGTATGGGAATTGTCTGATGATCGCGAAGGTGTACTTTATGCTGCAACTCATATTAATCACCCATCAGCGAAATGGGCACGACACGGCGAGCAAAACTATCGTTGGTTGTTTAATATGTGGACGTGTCTTCTAGACGAATATACATATCGTTATGGAAAGAATCATTCTGCAGGACGACTATTAACTTTTTTAGCTCGTCCTCCAAAGAATATTAATATGGAAGAACAATATACTGCTCCTTGGCGCGCTATGCCTGAACAATATAAACTAAGTCGTTCTATTGCTCAATATACTGTTGAATCGTATCGTGCTTATTATCTAGGTGAAAAGGTAAAAATGTCGCGCTGGACTAATCGTCCTATGCCTGAATGGTTTGCTGATGGTATAAATACATTATATGAAGATGCTTGTTATATGGAACACAAGCCAAAGATTAATCGTATTATTTCAATGCCACTACAGTATGCCAACGTATAGATTCAAAGACACCAATACTGGTGAAGAAATCGAGAAGTTCATGTCGATTGCATCACGTGAACAATTCATGCAAGAAAATCCTCACTTAGATCCAATGATTGCAGGAGTACCCATGATTGGAGATCCTGTAAACATGGGCGTAACCAAGCGCGATTCAGGCTTCAAACACGTGCTGCAACAAATTCATGAAAGGACTCCAGGCAGCGACCTTAAGAAGATGAACGCTTTTTAAACTAACCGGAGAATAATATTGGCCAGCAGAAGCAAAGCAACACTAAAGAGCGTAGATAATGAATCACTTGAGAGATCACCAAGAGTTGCAGTAAACAACTCACTTAAAATAAGGATTGATGATTTAAAAACTTTCGAGCCTCTTACTGATAATCAGAAAGCATTCTTTGATGTTTATAAAAGAGGAGATTACTTTGTAGCATTGCATGGAGTCGCAGGTACTGGCAAAACATTTTGTGCAATGTATAAAGCACTAGAAGAAGTTCTAGATAAGAATAACCCCTTTAAGAAAATCATTGTAGTGCGTTCTGCAGTACAATCTCGAGAAATTGGTCATCTTCCAGGAGATGTATCCGAGAAGATGGAGATATACCAACAACCTTATCGTCAGATTTGCGAAACATTGTTTGGTCGCAAAGACGCTTGGGATAGATTAGAAGAACAAGGCTATATAGAGTTTATCTCTACTTCTTTTATTCGCGGCATGTCGTTTGATGATGCTATTATCATAGTTGACGAAATGCAGAACTTGACATTTGAAGAAATTGATACTGTTATGACTCGTGTGGGTTATCGTTCTAAAATTATTTGGTGTGGTGATTATCGCCAGACAGATCTAAATAAAAAGAAGAATGATGTTACTGGTATTTTGAAATTCTTTGATATCGCATATCATATGCATGCTTTTACAAAAATTGAATTTACTGTCGACGATATTGTTCGCAGTTCACTAGTCCGAGATTATATCTTGGCTAAATTACGCTATGAAGACAGCATTCCATCACATTAAACATGACATCGATAAGATCGTACGAATCGACACACCCAATGGTAGAAGATATCAGACACCGTCGGGTAGAGCATATCCGTCAGTTACGTCTGTATTGGGAATACTTGGAAAGGCTGAAATCCTTGCGTGGAGAGCGAGAGTTGGAGAAGCAGAGGCTAATAAAATATCATCACGCGCAGCAAGAAGAGGTACAGCTATACACTCGCTATGCGAAGATTACCTCCTCAACAAAGAAGTCGACCCTGGACTTTTTGATCTAGAAACATTCAGATCAATTAGGCCTTTTCTAGACCGTATAAATAATATACACTGTCTAGAAACACAATTGTATTCTGATTACCTGCAAGTTGCGGGTACTGTAGATTGTATTGCTGAGTTTGATGGTAAGATGTCAGTCATTGACTTTAAGACGTCTAAAAGAATTAAAACTCGCGATGATATACATGGGTATTTTATGCAAACTTCAGCATACGCAGTTATGTTTGAAGAAAGAACAGGTATTCCTGTGGGAAAATTGGTTATAATAATGTCAGTAGACGATGAACAACCACTAATCTTTACAGAGAAGAGAGATGATTGGATAAATATGTTTATAGATCTTAGGGAAGATTATTCTAAAATGCTTAATAAATAATCTTAGAATATAAGAGGAATGTAAATGTCAACAACTTTAACGGCTAGTGGAGTAACTTTTAATGATGGTAGCACGCGTAGTAGTAGACCATTAACGATATACGCCACTGGTTCTTTAACTAGTAGTATTAATTCATCTGCTGCAGCATCTACTGATTATGTCAATATTTCGGCAGGTGGTGGATCGGGTACAAATCGTGGATTGCCTGCCGTTTACGTATCATTTGATTACTGGACTTATTGGGGTTACGCAAACTGGCCTTGGACTTGGTATGTGCAACTTACTGAACGACACTTAGATACTTCCGGAAATAACTATATTAGAATCGGTATGTATCATGGTGCTTATGGGGGCGCTCATGTGTATAGCATCAGTTGTCTTGGATACGATTTTTCATGAGGACTAGATAGCATGTCAGTACTTTATTCATACGGTGTACAATACGGCGCTAGTGCTGTAGAAAGCCAAACACAATACGGTTATGCCTTAAGATACAAGGGCAGTTTTAGTGCTTCAAGTAGTGCTCAAGTTCGAGGAGCTGGGGTGGATGAACCAAATAGTAGTGGAACTGGTATTTCGGCTCAAGGCCAAGGTTTAGCGATATTGGGTTTTGATTATTGGATGACTTTTAATAGAGTTGATGGATACGGTAACTTTACTAGTTACTGGGATTATGTGCGTCTTAATATGCAAAGAGTTCAAAGGCAATTTCATGATTCTTATGGTAACTATGTAAAACTATACGTATACCATGAGGCTGACGGCGGTGCGCATGTTTATATTATAAAATATTTTACAATGGAATGAGGAAATATAAATGGCAGTTACTCTAACAGGCACAACTATTACTTTTTCCAATGGTACTACAGATTCATCGTCTTCATCAGAACCGATAATACGCTACGAGGCGTACGTTTCCGGAAACTCTAATACGTATAGCTCTCAAACTAGTCAATACCATGATATAACATGTTCTGCCGGCGCCCCTTGCCCTATAATGATCTTAAATTACGATTATTGGACTATTTGGGGCGGATGGTCTGACATATGGTATAGCACAGTTAATTATCAACAAGCTTATGCTGATCGCTTTAAGACACGACCAGATAGTAGAGATTTTATAAGATGTCAATGGGCACAAGGTGCTCTTGGCGGACCCCACACGCTTAGAATAAAATTATTTTATTAAGGATACTCAATTATGATTTTAGCAAAAGTTGCTATAGGAAAAATAATTTCACATTACGAAGGTGATGAAACGGAAATTAATTTAACTAAAGATGAAAAAGGACTTATTACTGCAGAAATGCCTGCATGGGCAGTTGAGCTTAGAGAGAGTAATCTTCAGGCTAAAGTTGCTACAGAGTACTTAGAGTGGAACTATTCTACTAATGAGTTCGAAAGAAAACAATTTGAACCAGATTGGACTGAGTCTCTAGCTCAAACTTTACGATGGACTAGAATGAAAAGAAACAAATTGTTAGCTGAATCTGATTCTTATTTTACTACTCCAGATAGACCAACTGATGAAGCTACTAGAACAGCATTGATTGAGTACAGACAAAAACTTAGAGACGTTACTCATAATCCAATATTCTCTAGTGTATCAGCATACGAAAGCTATTGCAAATCAGTTGGAAAGTTTCCAAGCGAAGAAGACTTTTTTCCTACATACGATGATAACGTTAAACGAATTATTGCAGGAGTAATAGATTATAATCCGGTGTTAGATAATGGTGAAGCTACATTACTATATTCGGAAGTGTTTTACCCTGGCGAACTCGAAGTTTAATATTCAAATATTTGAAATGGAATTTATGTTATGACTAATAATGAAGATTTGCAAGCAACTGTAGAAGCACCTGGAATTAGAATTTCTTGTCTTTCAAATGTATATGTAAGACAAATGCACTTTGAAAAAGCTGGAATAGTAGAACTCGGTCATAGACATCCATATGATCATGCAACTCTTCTTGCTGCTGGCTCTCTAAAAGTGCAGTTGTACGATGATGACACACAAACATTATTGGATGCAGTAGAGTATAAAGCACCAGCAATGATCTTGATTAAAAAGAACTTTGCGCATAAGATAACATCTGCTGAAGATAATACAATTGCATATTGTGTGCATGCATTGAGAGATGAAACTGAAACAATTGTTGCACCGGAAATGTTTCCAGTTCCAACTTCAATGTATGATATGCAATACCAAGCATTCATGAATGGCGTACAATTGATTCCTCCTCATCAACAATTTGATGAATTAACACCTTTACGAATTCCAAGAGCGTTTAACGCCGCTGATAAATTTTAATGTAAATGCATTATTATGATCATGAGAGAACTTATGCTTCTAAGATAGAAGCATTAAAAAACTCTACAAATATCAAGTTTTATTATTATGATCATATGTATGATCTTGTAGACTGGACAAAAGAGCCACCGCATAATTTAGATTACTATTATCTAGAACAAGCAAAGAGAATACGTGATAAGTATGATTATGTGATCCTATGCTATAGCGGTGGTTTCGATTCAACTAACATTCTAGAAACTTTCTATTACAACAATATTAAGTTAGATAAGATAGTTATAGTTGGTGCTTTTGATCAAGACTCAAAACAAGGCGTTGATGAAAATCACAATGGCGAGTTATATCATACCGCTTTTCCGTATCTTAAAGAATTAAATTTAGATACCATCACTCAAGTCTGCGATTACAGTAAACTATTTTCAGATTTAAATAATTTTTCAATTTGTAGCTACCAAGAAGATTGGGTTGACCACGTTGGTGGTTGGTTTAGTCCTCATCATTGGTTCTGGAGAGATATTGAAAAATATGTTATTCCAACTGAATGGCATAATAAATCTGTAGCATTAGTATTCGGTAAAGATAAACCCGGACTATTTCCACATCCAATAACTCACCAATTTACTACATTTTGGTTTAGGGATGTTGCTATAAATGCTTATGGCAATTCCAAGGGTTTTGATAATTGTGATAGAATAAACTTTTACTGGGATCCAACATACCCAGAAATTCTAGTGAAGCAATTGCACATGTTAAAGAAAGTGCAAGAGATAAAAAATGAATTTCGTTATGATGCATATCATGGAGTAAACAGATATGGAGATTTGAATGTCAATCAAATAGTTTATAATTTAAAACGTCCTATATTATACAAATCCCCCAAAAGCCCTAGTAACATATTAAGTTTACGCGACGCCTATCTTAAGCATAAACAAAATTCAGATGTATATGAGCTATATTCAAAAGGTCTTAGTAAAATACAAAGTATTATTGACGTAAATAAAATACCAAGTATAAAATCAAAATTATATTCATTAATATAAAGTGAAAATGTTTAAAAATAAAACACCTAGATTTTTCGCTCATATATCTGCTTTAAATGATGGAAACTTTGTTTTACCAGATTTTATACTTAATAAAGATACGACTGACGTAAATCTTTTTCATAGATATTGTCCTCATAGAATGTATCCCATGCATATGCCTGGAGAAATCGTTCAAGAAATTAAATGTAAATTTCATAATTTTAAATGGGATAAGAACGGAATTGCGCTAAACAACGACAAGAAACTTCACTGCGGAAAAACAACAATTGGCAGAAGTGGTGTTTTATTTAAAGATTTTATCGAGCCAAATCACAAGTGGGTTGACGATTTATCTAATGAAAAGAATTTAAAATATAGTCATTCCTTTGAAGGCACAAGTGAAGGTAGTTGGCTATGGTTATTAGATGCTGAAGCAGATCTTTTACACCTGTACGAAGATGGTATTCACCCATTCTTATCTCGACAAGTTAAGATAGAAGATATACAGATGGATCAGGGTGATGGCTGGATTTTACAAACTCATCCGACAGGTTGGTGGCTTTACGTATTTCCGTTTCTGTTTATTGAACATTCTCCAGGATGTCTTATGATTAACACCGTTATACCAAATGATGTAAAAACAGAATTTGGATTTAAATGGATATCACAATATTATTATGATGATAGTGTTGATGTTTCAACTAGAAGAATATTTGAAACATGTGAAGAAGTATTTAAAGAAGATGTGCATACGGCAGAGTTACAAAAAGGAAAATATTTTCCAGTAATGAAAGCTGTGAATAGATACGAAGACCATTGTGTACATCTAGGTAAATGGTATAAAGAGAATGTTAACAAAGAATAATTGGTTGCACACAAATCTTGCAGATAGGTTTACTAATCCAGCATCAGATTTTTATATGAGCGTTCGTTTGTACCCATTTCAAGAAATGAGTTTTCAAGCAGCAGCAGATTATACGTGCTTAGAAATTGCAAAAGACTATGATAACTTTTTTCTCGCATTTAGTGGAGGAATGGATTCAGATTTTGTATTACGTTGCTTTCATAGAAACAAAATACATATCAAACCTGTGATTGTAGCTTGCGGAAATGAAATAGAAAATGAATACGCGTATAGGCTATGTGATGAATTAAAAATAAGTCCTATTATTATTAAAGTTACTGAAGAAGAATTCTTATATTTTTACCGAGAGCACATATATGAAAAATTCAATGGAGTTGGATATAACTCAACTCATGTACTGATTGCTTCTCAATTTGTACAAAACGAAGGCGGAACACTAATTACTGGAAATCATTTCATAGGTGATGGAGATGATATGATTTGCGATGGAATTTATTTAATGTCTAATGAATGGGATTTTTATACTGCTTATTGTTTTCCTGGTTCTAGGAATATAGACTTCTTTTTATATACACCAGAGATTGCTTATGCAATAATGCCAAATGAAAATATTACTTGGAATAGACATAAAGAAAAAATATACGAAATACAATATCGCGATAAAATGAGACCAGTTTATACTGATGAAACTGTTGCTGAAATAAAAAGAATGGCTAGGAATAGAGCAGTCCCTCTGAAAAGAATAGGTGAAGTATGGAGCAAACAAAATTTTATAAACACCTTTAATAAATATAAACTTTAAAGGAGATTTTATGTCTAAAATGGTTAAAACAATTATAAACACGAGTCCGAATGGCACTAAGCCATGGATTCTCGATAGTCAACGACAAGAGTATTTTACACAAGAAGAAATAAACAATATAATTATTCCATATACTGAATATGTGAAAAATCTACCTGGTGCTCTTTCGATTGATGTTCAAGAAGTAGATAACACTCTAGTTGTAAAACAAGAGTTTGATACACAAGAAAATCTAAATAACGCAGCTGTTGCACAAGCAAAAGATACACAAAACAATATCGTTAAATTAAGAAACGAGTTGTATGAGAATAAGATGAAAGATCTTGGACTCACTTCTAAAATAATAATTTCTTTTGAATAAGACTGAGACAATATTCGTAAACTTGAAATGAAAAATATAATTATTTTATTGAGTGTGTTTTTCGCACTCAACGTCAGTTCTGCCGAACGCATTGAAGTTATTGTTTCCGCATCTCCTGGAGGACCAGCTGATGTGATCACACGAAAAACCATAGAGAGGTTAGAAAAACAAACAAACTTGCAATTTATTGTTTTAAATAAACCTGGTGGAGAACGTGTTATAGCCTATAACTATCTCAACAATACGACAAAACCAACACTTATATTTGAAACACCAGAAATCGAAAAACATGAAGTTTTTACGCAGATTGATGAAATCTTCAATCTTGGACATTTTTATAGCATACTTCTTGTATCAGAAAAATCACAAATAAAGAATTTAAATCAATTAATAGACTTATCTAAACAAAGAGAAATTATTTTTGGTCATGCCAGTATAGGCAGTTATAGTCATTTAGCTTCTAAGCAGTTGTGTGAAAAAACTTTACGTTGTTTAGGTATTCCATATAAATCATCCGCTGAAGGTATGATTGGCTTAATGGCTGGAACTATTGATGCATACGCTATAGTTTCATATGGATCAAAGCAATTTGTAGATAATGACAAGTATGTTGCTATTCACAATATTAGATTTGATAGAGAAAAGAGCTGGTGTAAATTATTCGGTAAAAACTTATCAAAAAAAGATATACAATCAATTGAGCATGTGTTAAAATCAACTGATTCTAGATTCTTTACTGAAATGGGTTTTGATAAATGAAGAGCCAAATCAACACGCAAAAGTTTAATGAACGATTGGGCATGTATTATGTCAATAATCAAAAATATCATAATGCATTTGATGCTTTAATGGAAGCAAAAAATCAAAACACAAATGTTCGTTGGGATTTTAATGACTCAACATTTGCAAATATTAAGTGGGACAATCCAATAAACATTTCGCTAGACGAATTATACAGGATAAGATTATTTCAACTAAGAAATGAGTATGATCATTTAATTTTATTCTTTAGCGGTGGTAGAGATAGCACTAACATTTTAAATACAGCGATAAAAAATAAAATTTTAATAGATGAAATTGTTATGTTTTATCCATTTGAATATGCAAAACAGTTTAATAAAAATGATACTAGCAGTGATAATATGTTTTCCGAAATTGAATATGCTGCTAAACCGTTCTTACAGAAAAAATTTAATGATCTGGATATTCGCACTAAAATTCGTTATATAGATTTAGCAAGTGAAAACATAAAAATGTTTTTGCATGACGATTGGTTTGAGAAAGCTACACCAAATCAATCGATAGCTGTGGCTAGTAGATCTACTTCAATATTATTTGATCCTGGAATTATAGATTTAGCTATGCGCGGCAAGCACGTTGGATTAATTTTTGGCATAGATAAACCAAGAATCGTATATAACCAAGGAAATTATTATGCATCATTTGTTGACGCGCCATTCTTTGCAGCGTCTAGACCAAAAATAAAAGATAAATCTGAAATGCTTGATAAGTTTATTTTTTATGAAGCATTTTATTGGACACCGTATTTGCCAGAATTGGCGGTGAAGCAAGCTCAAGTAGCTCTTGCGGCAATTAATTCAAATAACGATTATAAAACATTATTTCGCAAAGATAACACTTATGAGCTAGGCCAAATTAAAGAAAAAATACTTTGTGATTATTTGTATACAGATAGGGAAAACCCTTGGCAAACTGAAAAACCAGATGGAAGACTTGATAAAAAAATGAATTCATGGTTTTCGTACTTAGCTCCAGAGAAAGCAAAAATCAATCTAATAGATGGAATCAATTCTATGACTCATATGTATAATATGGATCATTTTATCGATGGGAAAATAATAAATGGAAAAGTCATGAGTAAGTCTAAACGATACTTTATAGGAAGAGAAACATGAGAAAAATATTTTTAATTTTGGCAATCTTTTGTTCTATAGCTCAAGCAGAGACATATAGAGTTTATGTACCTTTTGCAGCCGGAAGTTCTCCAGATGTTTTAGTGAGAAAAGTGTTCGATACTGCACAAACAAAATCGAATGACATATTCATCATTTTAAATAAACCTGGAGCAGATGGTTCAATTGCCTATAAATCATTTTTGGAAGACGCATCTCCAAAAATTTTAGCAACTACTACATCATTACTTTTAGATACTAATTTAAATGTGCCAGATCAAACAAAGAGTTTGATATATTATTACAAACTAGGATTCCTGCTCGTTGCATTAAAAGATTCTAATCTAAATAATATCAACGATGTTAAAGGTAAATTAAATGTTGGTAGTGCTGGTAGAAATCAAGATGTTTTACTAAAAAGTTTAGTAAAAGATTCCGATGTTCAGATTATAAGATACACTTCTGATAATGATGTTGTCAGCGGCCTTCTTAGAAAAGATTTAGACTTAGCCAATATCTCCGATGGAAACTTTGCATATAAGGGTAACAAGGACAAGTTCAAAGTCATTAGTAATTATGATGTTACAGGTATAACTTTCGGAGGTGGTTTTTCTGTGCATAAATCTATGCCTCAATCGGAGTTAATGAGATTGAATAGTGTCATCAACGAAGCATTTCAAGACGAAGAATTTAGAAAATGGTTATTTGATAGACTTGGAAAAATACCAGTTGGAGGTAAGCCAGAAGTTCAAGATAAGATAGTGAATGATATTAGATCATACTATGAAAAACATAATTATGTACAATAATTCTCAAGTAATATATAATAGAGATATTGCTGTATGAAGCAAAGAGAAAAGTGTTCTGGACGGGGGTGCGAATCCCCCCAGGTCCACCATAAAAGGATTATATGAGATTACCATCGTTGTTGGCAATAGTAATTTTTATAGTAGTATTATTAATCTTTTTATGATGGGCCTGACCTAGATTCGACAGGGCAACAAGTAAATTAGTGGACAGCACGGGAATGTGAAACCCGTAGGGTTGGGGGAACTCGGCCAAAGAAGCAAAACAAAGTAAACGCAAACGACTCACAGTTCGCATTAGCAGCCTAAACGCCGCTTAGGGTTTCGGTAGGTTTCCTCGTAACAGAATAACCTACCAATTACGTTTAACAACAAGGAAATTTTTAATGAAAAAACTTACACTGGCCGCTTTAATGGCCGTAACAACAACTGTGTCAATGGCACAAGTTGAAATCTCTGGTAAAATCGGCACTTATTATGAATCATCAGAAAAAGCCGGTGTTAATACAACTAGTCTTCAACAAGAAGGAACAAATAACATAGCATTCAAAGCTAAAGAAGATCTTGGCGGAGGATTGAGCGCACGTGTTGTTGTTGAGACTAAACTATTTTCTAATGATCCAAAATCTGCAAATACGCAATTAGGCGATCGTCAGTCTACAGTTGGTTTAGCAAACAAAATGGGTAGTATTGATATGGGCCGCAATAATCATAGCGCATTTAATACTCTACGTTTCACAGATTCCTTTGGCGCTTTATACGGCACTATTGCAGATGATGTTCACAACTTCCGTGCAAACCGTTTTAGTAATGGTGTTTTCTTAAAGGCTACTCCTTATAATGGAATTGGACTATCATACGATCGTGTACAATCTGCATCAGCTGGTCCTGACGGTCTTTCATACGGTGCAACTGCAGAGTTAGGTGCATTGAAGCTAAATGTATCTCGTTGGGAACTAGGTCAAGATACATCTAATGTTCTAGGTGTTGTTGCAACTATTTCTGGTTATAGATTGAATTTCTTGACAAGTGAAGATACTACATCTAATGTTACAACAAAAGGTACAAGCGTTGGTATGTCTAAACAACTAGGAAGTTCGCCATACACAATGATGACATCTTATGGTAAGAAAACAGGCGTTGCATCTTCTGAATTAACAGCGTATAATGTTGGTATGGATTATGCTTTCAGCAAGCGTACATCTGGTCAAGTTATTTACCGCAAAACTGATGCAGTAACAGCAGCACTTGATTCACGCATGGTTGCAGTCGGCTTGATTCATAAGTTCTGATTATATAAATATTAATATAGGTTTGGTGGAGCCTATACAAAAAACCACCAATTACACACTCAACAACACAGGAGAAAACTATGAGTTTAACACCATTTGAAATCCGCCTTGAACTTCTTAAAATGTCTAAAGACATGCTTACAGAAGAATACCATGGCAAACGAGAACAAGCCACTAATGATTGGCAAATCAAAGTAGAAAGTGCTCGTCACGCAGGTATGACTCCACCCGAGCATCCACCAATGCCTGCATATCCCACTGAATCCGATGTGATTAAAAAAGCCACAGAGCTTAACGGATTCGTCTCGCAACACCCTCAAGACGCTAAGACTAGCAAAAAGTCCTGATATGGGATAGAGGGCCTTGTGCCCTCTTCTTACTAAGGAGATCTATGCCAAGAATCTTATTACCAGTAATCACTGTGGTGATTGCGTCTCTGATGTTAGCATACAGTAACATCTTGAGTACGATTATGGTACCACACTTACTCGATATTAAGTATCACTCACTTACAGCTCCAGTTCAGAAACAAGTAAAATGTCTTGCTGAAAATGTTTACTTTGAATCTGCTTATGAACCAGATCAAGGAAAAATGGCTGTAGCGTTTGTAACATTAAACAGAACACGTAACAAAGATTTTCCTTCGAGTGTATGTGATGTTGTTACACAAAAAACTAAAAGCACTTGTCAATTCTCGTGGTTTTGTCTTGTAAAAAATCACACTCCACAGAATGACGAGATATATTCAAAAATATTAGATATGGCATCTTTTGTTTATGTCAATTACGATAAGATTGACGATCCAACATTTGGTGCTCTATACTATCACGCAGATTACGTAAATCCAAAATGGAAGAATCTAAACCACACGACTACGATCGGAAGACACATCTTTTACATACCGAAGGATTCAATATGAAAGATTTTATAAAAATTGACTCAGTTCTAATAATCTGTGTTACTATTGTATTTTTAGCTGCAGTTCTATCTTTTGCAAATTACCAAATGAATGATAGGAACCTAATGGCAAATAATATTAAAGATGCAATTCAAGCTGGAGTAAACCCACTTACGGTTAGATGTTCTTATGCTAAATCGGATGATGCAGTTTGCGTTGCTTATTCGTTTTCCGGAAATACTCACACTTCACCCTCGAAAAAGTAATATATAGCTAAACAACTGGAGGATATCATGGCAGAAACATTTGAAATTGGTAAACAAAAAGCGCACTCAAACGGGTATTTTCCTCCAAAACCCGTTTCCTCAATTCACGAGTTTTATCTCGTTGGAGAGATCGGTCCAGCCGAGGAGTACTTAGAGTGGTTTGATACTATTAGACATGCCAGTGATACTGATGCTATAAAGATATACATCAATTCATTTGGCGGTGATTTGTTTACAGCTATACAGTTCCTGAGAGTTCTTAGTGAAACTCCAGCAACTATTATTTGCTCGGCTGAAGGAGCATGCATGTCTGCTGCTACAATGATATTCATGTGTGCTGATCACTTTGAAGTAACTCCTCACTCAGTGTTTATGTTTCACAATTATTCTGGTGGAGCAATAGGTAAAGGCGGAGAGATGATCGATCAATTGCAACATGAGCGCAAGTGGTCGGAGCGTCTGATGAAAGAGATCTATAAAGATTTTATGTCTGCAGACGAAATCAAATCCATGCTTGACAATAAAGACATTTGGATGGATGGCGAAGAAGTCGTTAAGCGCATCAACGCTCGAATTGAAAAATCTAAAACTCCTCCTGCAGCTAAAAAGCCTAGGGTACCGGCTAAGAAACGCGTAAAAAAGCCTGTACAATAAATCGTCCATTTGATATAATAGATCCATCTGGCGTTCGTTCAATGGATAGGACAAGATTCTTCTAAAGTCTTTATAGAGGTTCGATTCCTCTACGCCGGACCAGAAAACAAAAGTATACAGTTTACAATAAATCGTTTTTGTGATATAATTATATTATGAGTAATGTACACTTCCAGCGAAAGATAGCTGGTGACGAGTTGCGAGATACACTTTTCTTTGCAACTGGTCACCGTGCCGAAAAAATCAAATGCCCAGAATTCGTAACACTTCGTGTTCCGCAATTTGAAGTAAAGATCGTCAATTTTAAAAATATCAAAGTGAATGGCGATAAGTGCCGATCTGTTTCTGAAGCAAAGTTTGTAATACAAGAATCTATCGCATGATTTATACTTCTATTCCAAAGCGTAAAAAACGCAAACCTAATGCTGCCCAACGTCAACTAGCTGCTGATTGGGAAGCACTTCTTAAAAAATACGAACCTAAGAAAATCATTAGATCTAATGTAAAGGCATGGAATCCTCCAGCGCCGTATGTTCGTGAAACACCAAAGATTCCAAGTTTGAACACGGGCGATGGTATCGCTTCGTCAAAGCCACGTATGCAATATACTGGTGATAAAATGTTGGGCATCGGCACTTTGCACAAATCAAACGCAGTTCCAGTGTTTAGTACTGATGAGGCTCAAGAAATGGCGCGAATGCGTCGAGGTTGATTTACTTTTAAACGTAATTGGTATATAATAAACTATGAACAGAAAACAAACAGAATATGACATTGTGAATGCTCACATTTATAATGACAATGAAAAACTTACATCTATATACATGGATCTAGTGAATCTTCGAGCTAAATTAGATCGATGGTTTAATAAGTATTTAGATATGTTTGACGATAAAATGAATTCGTCTAAGACCACAGATCCAGTTTGGAAGTTATATCATGCAAAGTCACATGAATACAGCGATGTTGTTCAAACTATTAAAACAGCAGAATACTACATAAGAAAAAATAATGTTTAAAAACGCGGCCTCTTTCTCACTTCATATCGAAGAACTAGCACAAAAACACAGAATGTCTCATATGGATGCAGTACTAAAATACTGTCAAGAAAATTATCTAGAACCAGATGACATTAAGAATCTCATTAACAAAACTTTAAAAGACAAAATCGAAAATGATATGAGGGAAGCGAACATGCTTCCCAAGCAAGCAACACTTGACGTATAGGAGTACCAATGAGTAATGAATTGACGAAAGAAAAGAGAAGTACTCGAATTTATGATGAAGAAACTAAGATCAAGAAGCAAGTAAAGATTGCTAAAGCACATGGTCTTACAGATAAAGATACTGAAGTAAAACAACCTCATCGATTAGCAAAACGCCATGCTATGGATTGTGGTAATCCACATTGTTATCTTTGCGGCAATCCACGCAAGACACACAAAGATAAACTAACAGCTCAAGAAAAACGATTGTTTCAAGACAAATTATATGATGAATCCAAACCCGACATGCCAGAGTGAAGACTGCAGATTTAACTACGGTGTAAGTATGACTACTGCCATGTATTATCCTCCCGTCTATGATAAGAATGGTAATAACTTAAATCCAGATGCAAATATTACATCAGGAAAAGTTCAGTGTTCTACGTGTAATAAGACATGGTACTATAGTACACAACTCGGAGAAACTGTTTTTAAGGAAATACAAAATGGATGAATTTAACGAAGAAGAAACATTTCACATCAACTATCAAAAAGTAATCGATGAGAAAAGTATGCTTAGTATTACTCGATTACTAGCATCAGAGATGTCTAAAAATCCATATACGAGTGTTGGTGATTATCTGAAAAATATGTCTGATGCTGACTTACACTTATTGAATTCTATAATTGAGTATGGAGAACATCATCAGAATTTTGAAGATATTATGTTAATTTCAGAAATGCTTGCGACTGGTGAAGGATTAGAGCGAGGTAATTTAAGCGCCATTCATCAGCGCACTAATCAGTTTCTTATGTTTATAACATGTGAATCTCTTTTCCGCAAAGGATTGATTAAGTTGCATCGTGAAAATATGTCATTTGGTGATGATATGTCTCATTTGATTGTTGCAGAAAAACTATGATTGATTCGTTTCAGACGTACAAATACTTTATGGCGATTAAGTTGCATATGACTACAGATCGCTATAATGTGTTTGAATCGAATGGTAGAGTTTCAGGTACTAGAGTAACTTTTGAAAAAAGAAACGATAAGTTCTTGTTTGAAAAACTAGGACATAAGTTTAGTCAACCACGAGAGCTCATTGAATATTTCGTTGCTAATTTTGCTTATGGTAATAAGAACGTGATTTATTCATCTGAATCAGATGAGTATTACGATACATGGAATAAGCGTAAAGAATCACGTACATATATTTTTAAACAACAATTAGAATATTTAAAATCATATCTAGAAGATAACAATCTTTCATATGAAAGTCTATTTGAAATACATAATAATGTACCAGAACTCTTGAAGTTATACGTTGGTGGTCATATTCATTTAGAAACAATGGTGATCATAGATGAAGTTGAAAACTTTCTTCCAAAATGGAAGTCATTAGTTATGGTATGGGGAGATCAACTTAGAATTTTAAATAAGATAAAAAAATTTGTAAAGTATGACAAAGACAAGTTACAATCAATATACATGATCTTTAGGGAAGAATGTTCAGAGAATTAAAATGGGCCGTACAATTAGTAAGTTTCGTGACGAGGAAGACGAACGTCGTCGATTGGCAAAAAGTGCAAAACACTCTAAAAATATTCCCGGTAAGGGCATGCGCGTTATAAATAATTGGTCGGAGGAAGAAGAGTACGATGAGTACAACGATTCTGACGACGAATACGACGCTTATATTTCGCAAACACAACGCAAAGGAAAATAAAATGGATATTAATACACTACGTAAAATGCGCAACCAAGACTTCGGTAAAATCTCTTCCGAATTCGAAAAGATTGCTAATCCGCAATCTGAAACCAAATCCTACCAAGACGATCGCTTTTGGAAGCTAGAAGCTGACAAAGCAGGTAATGGTACGGCAACTATTCGATTCCTCCCACGTGCAGAAGGTGATGAACTACCTTGGGTTAAAATTTTCTCGCACGGTTTTCAAGGCCCTACTGGGAAGTGGTATATCGAAAACTCTCTTACAACACTTGGCGAAAATGATCCAGTTGGTGAATTGAACTCGCGTTTATGGAACACTGGTTCTGATGCCGATAAGGAAACTGCACGTAAACAAAAGCGCAAGCTTTCTTATATTGCAAACGTTCTTATCGTTTCTGATCCTAAGCATCCAGAAAACGAAGGTCAAGTCAAACTATTTAAGTTCGGCAAGAAAATCTTTGATAAGATTATGGATAAAGCACGTCCTACTTTTGAAGATGAAACGCCTGTAAATGTGTTCGATCTTTGGGAAGGTGCAGACTTCAAACTTCGTATGCGCAAGGTTGATGGTTATCCTAACTATGATCAATCTGCATTCCAAGAGCCAAGTGCTGTTACTGAAGACGAAGACAAAATGTTGTCTATTGTAAATTCTCAGTACAAGCTTTCTGAATTCTTAGATCGCAAGAACTTTAAGACTTATGAAGAACTTTCTCGCAAATTGGTAACTGTATTGTCTGGAGATTCTGGATCTTCTACAACTGCAGCATCTCTTGCAGAAGACGACGAGCCAGTACGCCAAGTAAAGGCTACTGCACCTAAGACTAAAGTAACTGTTGCATCATCTGACGATGGTGATGATGAAGCAATGAGTTTCTTCAAGAAGATTGCTATGGAAGAGTGATGATATCCGCGTAGGTACGGATAGATATAGGAGGACTTCGGTCCTCCTTTTTGTTGGAGAGAATATGGAAGAAGACGGAAAGACTATATTCTATACAGTTCTTAAAGATGGCGCCAAAGCTGGAGAATTTAAAGTGCTATCGCTTGGTATAGAACAAATAAAACGTACGTGCGACGTATGGGGATTAGACATCTTTAGGTATCAGATTGTAAGAAATGATACCCGAGAAGTAGTGTGGGATGGAAGATCAATAGACAGCTCGAGCTGATAAGTAACGCTCTAAAGAAGAGTCGCTACTTCGTACAGGTGCTTCTATTCTAGCAATCTGTGTTTGTTTCATATTATTACTTACTGATGGAGCGACAACAGTTGTAGAAGAAACTCCAGATTTTTCTTTCATTGAGTTTACTTGATTGGACATATTAGAAACTGTGCTTCCATCGACAGAGCTAAATCCTTTAAGACCTGCACTTAATTTCTCAATACCAATTCCAGCTTGTTGTAAACCAGGACCTAGTTTAGCAATATCTTCTAGTTGTTCAACAGGACTCTTCTGACCACTTAACTTTGATAGCAAACCTGTTGCAAGATTTGATAAACCTGCTACTGCATTTCCTGCTGCAAATGCAGCCATACCAGCACTTACTGCAAGTAAGCCAGCACCAACTCGAGCTAATGCAGTTCCATCAATCTTAGATAATCTTTCAATGCTTGTAGTAACTTGATCAATGATATCTACTATACCTTCTGATATAGTTTTAATAACACCCATGATTACATCACCGATCTTTTCAATAATTGCTGGTATTGTTTTAATACCTTCAACAAATACGT
>Ga0114966_10001901_pt1 | contig 18952 bp, 22 predicted proteins | sample M_130207_XF_Meta_FD_87029 | JGI IMG/M metagenome (GOLD analysis project Ga0114966, IMG submission 87029) | Freshwater microbial communities from Lake Montjoie, Canada to study carbon cycling - M_130207_XF_MetaG | ecosystem: Environmental > Aquatic > Freshwater > Lake | place: Lake Montjoie...
GTTTCTTCGTAGGTAATGACGCCACTGATATGCTTGTTCAAATTGGGTGCGGTAAACAACAAATCGCGATACGTTATACGATTCTCGTGCGTATTTTCCAACTTGATACTATCAAAACGTTTTCCGATAGTTCCCGTACTTTCATCCGCCGCCAAAATACCCTTTCCCGGTGCGCAAATTTTACGAATAGTATCCAGCAACTCTGCCTTGTTCATTATATATTTTGTATTTACGTTCATGTCTTTATATTTCTTTAAATTACACATACATACAAAATATATAATCAATTTATAAATGCGTTATAGCCGTGCCAAACCTTCCTTTGCTCCGCCCTGGTAATGCAATGTTAGTAGTCTGATCCGATTTCCTGTGTTTGTAGTTGCATAATATTTATTGTTTTCTATCTGTATTTTTTTCACCTCACACCATCTACTTATATTGCCATTCCACTCGGTTTGATACGTATTTACTCCAAGATATCCGTATGGATCGTTTATATTATGGTCAAACGTACATTCCTCGCCGTCAATCATAAATATGTCATTCATGTTTGTTATTGGCTCGCCGAAAATCTTGTTTGTATAACCCAAATAACCTATCGTCATGTCGCAAATTCCGCCTGAGTGCATTTTATGATGATTCACTTTTGGTTCAATTAAATGGAACTTTGTTCTTGTCTTGTAAATGTCGAAACAGAACTCAATATATTTGTTGCAAAAATCCAAATTAATAACGGAATTGTGAATACATCCCGACATGTGGAACGGATTTCTCTCTTGTGTAAATGTTTGAATAGAATATCCAATCTTTATACTTGGCGACTTTCGCATTATTTCACTTATATTGTCTAACACTATGCAGTCGCTGTCTACATAAAATATTCTGTTTAATTTTTTCAATAGGATTAATTGTTTTAAATAAAACACGCGAAGAAAACAATTTAGTTCAAACGTGTGATCGTTACTACTATAATTTACGAAATGCTTTTTAAAGTCGGTTATTTCTTCGCTATCCAAGTCATTTATATGTACGTGCTCTACATTCTTATTATCCGCATAGGCTGTTTTGTTTACATCATCCCCAATTAAATATACCTTGTTTTTTTGGGAATTTATTTTAACACAGCTTTGTAAATAATCTTGATTACCTCCCGTATGATGAATTATTACAGGTATTTCTTCCATATTTTATACTAGTAAAAATTATTTATATATTTAACATATACTAATTATAATTAGTTAAAAATTTATTATTATGTTGTTGTTGTAATATAATTTATGGAGCAAGCTCATTGGTGTGATGGTGATAAAAGAGGGATGTTGGAATGTACTCAACAAGGAATCGGACAAATTTCACAAAATGAGTTTGCAAAGGAAATAGAAAAGTACGCTACAGATACTAACAATAAGACATTTTTAGAAATTGGTACGTGGAATGGGTTAGGAAGCACAAAAGCATTCGTTAATGCTTTATCCAAACGAACAGATAATTATGTTTTTTATAGTTTAGAATGTAATAGGGACAAGGTCCATTTAGCACAAAAATTATATAGAAATTTCAATAACGTGCATATATTAAATGAAGTTATATGGAATAAAACGCCTAGTGATTTTTATCAAATATTTCCTGAGTGCAAAGTAGATGCCACATATAAAAGATGGAATGAAATAGATATATTGAATATGCAACAATGTGAATTATTTTTAACTAGAACTAATCTACCTAATATATTTGATGTATTATTGCTTGATGGTGGCGAATTTACCACATTTTATGAATACCACATATTAAAAAATAAATGTAAAATTGTTATGTTAAATGGCACTAATACCAATAAATATAAATTAATAGTGAATGACATCCGACTCAGCAAACAATGGAACATCCTCAAGGAATCTAACGAGCAAAATGGCTATATGATCGCACAAAAAAAATATATGTAATTCAAATATAAAATACTATTATACTTGAATTTGGTTTGAATTTGGTTTGAATTTGGTTTGATTTTTATTGTAATGATGAACTACGCATTTTCTGGTGCATATTTACATACATCTGTTTCATAGTCTCGTTATAATCAGTCGTTTCTTTGTTTTTGTAGGCAATCAGGCATTTTCTAACGGCTACCTTGATATTATCTATTTCTGAAAACAACGCCTCTATTTTGCTGGTATCCAAATAATTGTTTGACCTGTCTGCCGCAAGAATCGCGCGTTGCTCTTCCAAGTTGAAATTGTTCCATTGAAATGATGGATTTACTATCTCCTTGTACATTTCAAGTATCACATTGTGGGTTATTAAGCCCGGGTTGGTTAGGTTAATGGTTCCGGTTATATTTCGTTGCATCATCTCCAAAATATAGGGCAGCAATTCTGGCAATACTGACATGGAGTTCGGTACAGAACAAACCTTGGGGTATGTAGCAATCTTTGTTATGAAATTGCGACCATTCTTCTCTCCAGTAATTGGCATTCGTATCCGTAAATTCAACACATTTGTATCAAACAAGTGCATTAGTTTGTCAGTGAATCCCTTGACAATGGAATAGGATGACCCAAAAAAGTTGGGCTGGGAGTCTTCGCAAAACCCATTCTCCTCCTTGCCAAACGGATGTTCTTCGTCAAATTTAAATATGCAACCGGTTCCTAAATACGTGTAGTGGATATTTTTCTCTCTGCATACAACCGACATCAATAAGGGCGAATATAAATTGTCGCGGACATTTTCCACCAATTTTCCTTCTTGTTCAAGATAATCAATCGTCGGGTAGACTTTTTCACCAATTTTTCCATGGGTTCTTCCAATAAATGAAACTACGTGGGTTGGGCTTACGTCCGTTATCTCTGCCATCAAAGTCTCATAATTGTCTGCTCTGGAGACGCCTGTAACAAACTTGGTGTTTTTCGCTTTCAACACATTGATGAATTGCTGTCCGATCCAGCCTTTTGCCCCATATACCAATACATTCATTGGATTCATTGGATTCTCTATATATTCATGCATATAAAATTATCTACAAATGTTCTTTTTATGCCTTTATTATTCAAATCGGTATAATCCACTAGATTCAAATATGGATTTTTATATTTCAATTCTGGGAACTTGTTGTTTAATCTCTCGCCAAATTCTTTACGAGGTTGATGTATTCCAAAAAAGTCGTCTTTGTAAATTGAATGTAGCGCGAAATGCGCGGAGTCTTCGTCATCGCCAATTTTCAGACCGAGCTTTATGCAACCTATTGCAAAATAAACATCTTCCGCATCTTCTGACAGCCCCTTTGAATCCAGGTTCGACCAAGCTGATGGCATTGGCGGATAGGCTTCTATTACTTTCAACATATCTGCTCGCTTACGCAAAGATAATCCACCATTCAAATTTTTGTGTGTCAGGTGAATATTGTCGCGCTCTAGTTCGTACCAGTCATAACACATATTTCCAGCAATATAACTTACATTCTTTTTTATGAAATAATCAATCGTATATTTTCCCTCGTTTATTAACCAACAATCTGCTTGTGTTGTTAAGATAAACTCACCCTCCAACGATTCCCATAATTTTTTTGACTTCAGGAAATCACTATACTCGCAATGATTTGGGAAATTGTTTACGTCCAAGGCGCGGACTTCTACATCCTTGTGTAAATCTGTCGACGCCCAATAACCCTTTGCGTCCTTGCCACAATAAAATACATAGTTCCAGTTTTTACCCAACGTCTCTCTGAATTTATTTATTATAGATGCTAAACCCGGCAACTTTCTCGGTTCTACTATCAACATGGTATTTTTCGCCATTGTTTTAGTTTTATTATTATTATTGGATATATTCTATTTTAAATTTGTACGATGTTGTGGGGGGTGTGGGTTGTGGGTTATGGGGTGTGGGTTGTGGGGCGTGGGTGCAATGGCGTATTATTTTCTTGCAATAAAAAAAATGATTTCAATTTGTTATATTTCCATAGGGAGCATCAATTATTTATCAATTATGAAGCTTATTCGGTTCCCACTTATGTTGGAGAGGTCCCAGTTGGACCACAAGGATTACCAGGAAGAAGGCGTTTCCTGGTGCTGCGACAATGAGCTTGCCGGCCATGCTGGAGGCATCATTGCCGATGAAATGGGTTTGGGCAAAACCATTACCATGATTGGCGTGTTGCTTGAGAACTTTCGCACACGCACCCTCGTCGTATTGCCTGTTGCGCTTATCGAGCAGTGGGCCGCACAAGTATACAAACTTGTGGGACACAAGCCCCTCATCTACCACGGGCGTGGCAAAAACGTGGATATGGAGACTATTCTCAAAGCACCCCTCGTGCTTACCACCTACGGAATGATTAATATCCACCCAAAAAAAGCGGAGGTTGAGCGTGCCGCCTCGCTCTTGCATAAAATCCGTTGGGATCGCGTCATCTTTGACGAGGCGCATCATATGCGCAATTCTCGTGCTGGACGCCATGTCGGTGCAAGCTTGTTGCAAACCGAAATTCGCTGGCTTGTCACTGGCACCCCCGTTCAAAATAAAAAGAAGGACTTTTATAGCTTGTGTATGCTATTGAAAAAGACGCCTGATGAGGTCGTTGAGCGTTTCATGTTGCGACGCACCAAAGCGCAAGTCGGCGTTTGTATTCCTGACTTGAACGTGCATAGCTCTTCTGTCGCTTGGTCGCACCCAGGGGAGAAGGAATTGGCTGAGGAAATTCACTCAGCGCTCCACTTCAGCAACGTATCCATGGAGAAATCTAGTTTGATTGGACGAATGATTTGCGATACGGATGATGACAATAAACGTCGTCTTGTTATGCTTATGCGTGCCAAACAATCTTGCACGCTACCGCTTCTCATTGCCCCGCAAATTCAGCGTCTGGTTGATACTGGGATTATTGACCGCGAACATCCGTTTTCACAGGCGATGCAATGCAGTAGCAAGATGGATGCGCTTGTGGATTGCGTTGTTGAGCGTAAAAGCAATGGGAATGGAAAGCTCATCTTCTGCACGTATAGGCAAGAGATTGAGATGGTTGCAGAATTGTTACGCGAAGAAGGCATGATAGTTGCAACACTGGATGGGCGCACCAAGAAGAAGGCACGTGCTGAAATTTGCAGTGGCAATAGCAAGTATCAGGCCGTTGTCTTGCAAATCCAGACGTGTTGCGAAGGCCTCAATCTTCAGGCACAATTCAGCGAGGTCTATTTCATGACACCACATTGGAATCCGTCCATTGAGGACCAAGCTGTTGCAAGATGCCACCGAATCGGGCAAACCAAGTCGGTTGAGGTGTTCCGCTTCGCCATGTCGGCACACGCGTTTATGCCTGTGAAGGATTCTGTGTTGCGACCCATTACATTTGATAATCATGTTGTCAGCGTTCAAGATAGTAAACGCGTCTTGTCTTGTGAGGTTTTGCTTGCGTAGCTAGTTAGTTTATAGTTTATGGTTTTATAGTTTGTAGTTCGTATTTAAATATCTCTTTTCTCTTGTTTTTTCCTTTCTTAGAATGGTAAAAAAATTGAAATGAATTGACTGGTTATTCAAGTATATAACTATTATTACGCGTTTATACCAATTTAATTAAAATGTCTGCCGCTGCTACCGCTACCGCAACCCCTGCCCGTCAGCCATCATCTTGCCAAGTCTGTTTCCAGCCAGGGCATTGCTACCGAGCTTGCGACGATCCCGCCATTGAGGCGTCGCATCTTCAAGGCATTGAAATGTTCCGGCAGTTGCTGATGTCTCATAATGACGCGAATCGCCAAGCGCACGTGACTATTTGGGCGATGAATCTGTCGCGTGGCATGATGCGCATTTTATTGGCTCGGTATACTCCTCCTGAGCTTCTATCCGAGTTTGAATCTATTCAAGCCTGGCGTGCATGGAGAGACGGCGCCAGATTGACTGACCTGATATATATTCCTGCACGCCCCTCCATTCAGGGACTTGCAACCAAATATGAACTTCAATGTATGATTGATATGGTCTATACCAAGTTGGCGAATGAAATTATCATTGCTGATATTGATTCTATGGAAATCATCGCGGCGAATGACCATGTCGCGCAGATGCGCCGTGGGTTTATCCAGCTCAGCAGAAATTTGAGAAATGCAAACCTTACTGGTGATGGTGTGCGAAACTACGCGCAAGATGCTATTGATTATTTGCAGGTCATTATTCAGCAGCAAGAAGCGCGTGCTGTGTTTGAGCCTGTTCCCGTGCCGGTTATGCGCGAGGAATATCTTACCGCGCCCTTGCTACGTATGGTGCACATTCCCATGCCACGCCCGACGAGAGTTGTGGAAGAACCTGACTTTATGCCTTTACGCGTTCGTGGCGGGACTATTCCAAGACAAAATCAGAGACAGCCCACATTCACGATTGATTTGCGTCTTGCTATGCCTGTTGTCGCGGCGGACGATGTTGCAGTGGATGCTGTTGCCGCGGACGCAGTCCAGTGCGGCATTTGCTGGGATGAGCTCAACGATGAAAGTCGTATTATTACCAATTGCAACCACAACTATTGCGATGGATGTATTACTTCTCAGCTAGATTCTATACGTGCCAAATATCGCAGAAGCGGTGATATTTGCCGGTATTTAGACTTGAACTGCGCGTTGTGCCGTCAAAACGTGCATACATTGTCGCACAACATGTCCGATGACGCCAAGATCCGCGGCGTTAAGGATGTTCTTTATCGTGCCTCTGACCCGCAGATTGATGTTGCTTTGTAAAACTAAAACAAAAACAAACAAACAAAAACAAACAAAAACAGACAAACAAAAACTAAATTAAAATTGGGTGATTGGGGACCCTTTTTTTAGCGTCGTCGTCTGGTCGCATATTTGCGTATGCGCTTTCGCATCGTCCTCTTCTTATATGCACCACCACGTCTGCGTTTAGTTTTTTTATTATTTCCACCTTTTGAAAAATGACTAGCCGCCGCAGCAGCAGCACCAAGACCGACCGCACACACACCCAAAACTTTGCACATGTACGAAGCGTATTCAACATCTTCCTTTTTCTTCATGGCCTCCGCATCCATCTTATCCATCCTATCTTTACGAAATTTAGCTATATCAGCATCTGTACGTCTAATTGTATCTCTTAAGAAATTATCTAATCTTCTATCTCCTGCTGCATCTTTTTCATCTAAACGATCAAGCTCCTCACTAAGACTTCTAAGCATAGGGCGATTCACGCTATTAGTTTGCAATCCCGCCCTATTAGTCATATCTCCACTAACACGCATTCTATCAGCATGCGCTGATGCCATATTCTCAAGTGCTGGATTATATCGACGACTTCCTCGGGCGTATCTTGTTGACATTACTATATATATATAATTTTATTATATATGTAATAAAATTATTCTATCCTTTTTATCTTCTTCTGTTTTTGTTTCTTCTGCTTCTGCGGCTTCCGCGGCTGCGGGTGCTTCTTTTGTTTCTGCGTCTGCTTCTTTTGTTTCTTTTTCTTGTTCCGCCTTTTTTCTGACTTGGGGATTTGGCCTTAGAGCGGGGGGCTACAGGTTTCATCATTTCTCGGTACATATCATCGAGCATATCATCAATTTGTTTTTCTTCTGCTTCTTCTTTTTGCTGTTCATTGAGCACTAAATTTGTGGGATCTTTCAAGTGGCTGTCATCTATCCCTGCATTGCGGAGAGCTTTAGCTGCATCTCGGTACAACACGCGGGGTTGTTTTAACTCTATATCTGGCGACGCCCCCCTACCAGTTGGACCAAACATTAATGGGGAAGTTGGCATCTCCTCCTCCTCCATCTCCCGGGCCTCACGAGCGTCTATTTTTTCGTTAAAATCTATTATTTCAGCATCATCTAAATAGTCCCTCTTATCGCGATTCATTATATATATATACAAAGAGAAAATCCCCATTATTAAGACTTGTTTTGGTTGTTGTATTGCTCAATATTATACGCGTCTTACTTTCTGCGCCTTCTTGTGCTTTTTTTGTTTTTACTGCTTCGTCGTCTTGAATTTCGTCGTGTTCTTTTTCTTGCTCCACCTTTTTTTACTTCTTCGTTTGATACCCACATTCCACGCTTCTTTAGAATCCTTATGACACGTTGTTTTACGACATCTGGGTCCGTAGCTAACATGCTAGGTGTTATTTCTGACGCCATCAGATCGAGCATTTCATCCACGGCTTGTTCTAGCTCAGCATCGCTCATTTTATGACACTCACTCATTATATATTACACAAGGATAAAACAATTACGACGTTTTTTTATTTGGTTAACCAATCTATTATCTCTTGTATCGTCGCATTCTTATTGACGTCGGGGCTCAATATCTCCGCAACATAGGACGCATTTAATTGTCTTAAATCTCCTTTTACTGAAGGGGGCATATTTTTTGGGTCGCCCTTTGAGTTTGAATGTTGTTTTTGGTATTCAAGTAATCTACGTTTATTTATGTTGTCGATGAATGCCTTCACTTCTGGCTTCATTTTGCTCCTATATGTCATACTATTTGGTCTGGTAAGTAGTAGCATGGCGTATGTATTTAAAATTGCGGGAGATGTTTGAAGAGTTAGTTCGTTGGGGGGCGATCCCTCTATCATTTTCTTTATGCATTCTTCGCTCGAATGACGATACGGCACTAGTAAAATACTTGGTACTTTGGTTTGGGTTGTTGGGGTTGTTGGGGTTGTTGGGGCACCACCTCGTTTTTGTTTTCTACGTCTTTGTTTTTGTTTTTGTTTTTGTGTCCGTGTTCTTTTTCTTCGTGTTTGTTTTTGTCTTTGTTTTGTTCTTCTGTATGTTTTTGCCATATATAGTATGTTGTTAAAAAATATTCGTTTGTTCCGTTTGCTAATTTTATAGTAAAATAACAAATGAGCGAAAGATTGGTAGAATCTTTATTGAAACACATGAACATTAAGAGTGTTCATTACTATAACTCAAATTTTAACGAGGCTGGTCGCGTTGATGATAAATTTCTGCCTCAATGGACTAAATTTGTAGCAGGAAACAATGATCGTCCGCTTATTGCCAATAATGCATGGTTAGGAGATCCGATATTGGGGGTTGTTAAGCAACTATTTATTAATTTTACGTTGTTCGATGATCCGGATGATAATATGTTTACTCTTATATACAAGGAAGATGAGGTTATTGATGCGACAACGTTGCTTACACATATCGTTGAAAACCGACCCAAATTTGTTGATATGGAGAAGCTTCACAACAGACTCAAGTGTGCTCCCTATCCATTTCCACATGTAGTTATTGATGGATTTCTTCAATCAGATACGTTGCCCAAAATATTGTCTGAAGTAAACAAGTTGCAGGATGCCGACGCCCAGACCAAATATATTGACGCGTCGTCTCCGTATGAATTCAATAAGTATGCGTTCAATTCTAACTATGGTCCGTATCTCAGAAAGCTTTTTGTCGAGTTAAATAGTCCCGACTTTATAAAGCATATTGAACGGATTACAGGCGTTGAAAACATTATTTGCAATGACCTTTCTTTGCACGGGGCTGGTATACATAGAATTAAATCAAATGGGTTTTTGCAGCTCCATACGGATTTCAATACATATTATTCCAAAACTCGCATGCTTGACCGACGCATAAATCTCTTGATCTATTTGAATCCTGACTGGAAGGCGGAGTACAATGGAGAATTATGTTTATGTGATAAAAATACGAACATGTGTGCTAAAAAGATTGAGCCCATTTTGAATCGTTGTGTTATTTTCAATACCACGTGTTCCAGTATACACGGACATCCTGAGCCATTTAATGCACCCGATGATGTTGTGCGTCAGTCTATTGCGGTATATTATTATACAGAAAATACGCAAGGTGATAAGGAGATTGACTTTGAGGGATGCCCTCCGCGTGGAACAACATGGTATCCAAATATTGATGTCTCCGCCAAGCCGAAGCAAATCTTTTATGTCTAGTGCCTTTTTTTCAGTAGAGCGGGATCACGATGATGTAGCGAAAATATAATAACGTAGCATGGATTGTTAATACGTTATTATAAATCTGACAAGGCCGAACGAGATATGTCCCCTGGATTTTGTCCGTAATACCAGGGGATATTCCTGGCTTGATTTTCTTTGCATTTGTTTACACACTCTTTACACCACAAATTTTTCATCCCATGTTTCTGACAAGACTTCGCATAGCCCAAGCATAAATCTTCACAATATGGGCCTTTGCCTCCGCGTTTTTTAGTATTACGCGTTTTATATTTTCTTGCGTAAGATTTTCGGCGTTTACCTAAATTTATTTTTCTAGACATTCGTTTTTTAGTATACCGCATCTATAACATAACACAATATTAAATAAGACGCTGTCGTCTTGTTTTATTAGTTAATGGATTGTTGTAGAGAGAGAGAGAAGTCTGAGAAGACGCAATTACATAATATCATATGGGTCTTGTCCGGAGTCCCAAGCGAAATTTTCTTTTAGATTTTTCTTACAAATATATACACATGTTTTACAATGCGGATGGTCCACCCCACGTGTTTTACAAGAATTTGCACGTCTCATGCAGTTACCTTCACAAATATTTTGGGGTCCATAAGTACCTCCACGTTTTTTAGTAGTACGTGCTTTATATTTTCTTGCGTAAGATTTTCGGCGTTTACCTAAATTTGTTTTTCTATACATTCGTTTTTTAGTATACCGCATCTATAACATAACACAACATTAAATAAGACGCGGTTGCATTGTTTTATTAGTTAATGGATTGTTGTAGAGAGAGAGAGAAGTCTGTATTGCGTGGAAAATATTATACACCTAATATAATATGCTCTTTAGAGTTGTTGAACATTATGATAATTTACCTCAAGAAGATATAATATACATTGAACCGACAAATGAATGCTTGCTTTGTTTGGAAATTAACACAGATGACAAATTGGTGCCTGTGAATTTGAAAACACAGCAAGTATATTTAAAGGTGTGTAATTGCGGGGGATGGTTTCATATAACATGTTTACATGAATGGTATGACGTATCTAAAAGTTGCCCTATATGTCGCGTGTGTATGAAAAAACGTTATGATTATGATTATGATTATGATTATCAGGTTGGTCATTTTCTGTGGATACTTGTTGTATTCTTTGTGCGGTTTTGTAATATATTTTGGTTCTTTTTTGTGTGGGGTGTAGTTGGCGTATTGGGTAGTTATAATGTTTACCTTACATATGCCTCTTAGCTCCGCCTTTTTTGCATTCTTCTTTTGCTTCTTCGTGTTCGTTTCGTTTTTCGCAAAGTCCGCCTCCTCCTTCGCGTGCGTCGTCCGGTTTTTCGTGCCCCCCCCGCTAGGGTCAGTCTAGAACCAGCATTATCCAAATCATAGAAATCCTTTGATTGATGTGGGTCGCCTATGGTTAAAAGAGATATTGACTTAGTCACATATGTTTTTAAAAAGTTTTGAAGCCCCATTCTTTTTACTCGTTTCATAGAGAAGACTGGTTCGGGATTATTCACCAGGTTGTCTATGTCTGCTTTAGTGCAACCATCAATATCGGCATGTACCTTCTTGCAAATCATTTCCAACGTCTTAAATATATCATCGTCAACCGATTGTCTTAATGCCATCTCTGTGAGAGGCAATCTTTCTTTAACTACACTAAAAGGCGCGAATGGTTGAACGATGACGCAGTTTTCTTTATTTGCTTTGTGTGTTATGTTTTTATGTAAATCGTCAACAATAAACGTGTTGAAACTGCTAAGATAAGGGAACATATGGTAAACAACGTTCAAGTCCTTGGGGTGGTCTGTCATGTCTTGATCGCTTAATAGAAACAAAAAGAAGTTGGCAGGCAAGTCTGCATATTTAATTATTTCACTTGCAATACTTTTGCAATAGTCTGCATCAGAATACGTCCATAGCCCAACTTGGATTCGGCTGTGATTTTTCTTGAAATATGCGAACAACTCTTTCAATTTAGGCCGGAAAATGATAATATGGCGGTCCTTTTCTACATATTTGAAGTTTTCCTTTTCGTCATCAGATAATATGTCCCATACACGCGCCCTATGTCTTGAGTGTACGAATTGGATGAGTGTTTCGTCAATGTCAAATACGACGCACATTTTTTTTCTTTCATCCATAGTTGTATATAATACGTTGAGAATATATTTGTTTTGTGTGTTTTATTTCGTGCAAAAAGGAGAATAGAATTTGAGTTGAAGAGAGAAGTCGGGGGTGGGGTGGGGGTGTGGGTGTTTAGAAGGCCGATCAAAATGTTTTCTGCGTATTGTATATAATTGATGTTGAAACGGGGCAATAAGGTATACATGGCTCCTAATCCTTTGAATACTTTCAGAGCAAAGATCGCCGCAAAAGGGTCGCACGCTGAACGCTTTCAGTCTGCCGTTGATCGTGCCGTACAAGAAACCATGCGGGCGAAACAAATCAAGCGCGAATATTCTCCCAATCCGCGCAGTAAGGGCGGGCGTCGTCGCACTCTTAAACGTGGTGGCAAGTATTGCAAGAAATATGGGGGGCGTAAGTCCAAGAAGTGCGGATGCTCATTGTTCTCGTTCCGTTAGACGACGAGACTCTACCCTCTCAATCTTCGTTTGGGATTCTTATGAGATTTTCTATTTATTTTTTGCCTTTTATTTATTCGTGTTCGTCCACCACTTGGTGGCTTCTGTATGGTTGACATGGCATATTTATACGCTGAACCTACTACAGGTGCTTTATCATTAGTTTCTAGCCTTTTATATAACTCTTGTACTTGATTAACTAATTGATTAATCATATTATAATTTGATATATACAAGGTCTTCACTGCGTCATTTAAATTATAATTCATCCTTAACCCTATAGCAAAAAAATCACTATCTATTTCAACCAGGTACTGCCTAAAATTTGTTAATAATTGTTTTACATCATCAGGCGGATTATTACCTAATTGTTCATCAATTTCATCAATGCGGGACGAGATTTCTTTCAATTTATTGAATACATTAATATCTTTAACTACATATGGTTTGCCGTCTCTCATTAATAGAGTCTGCTGCTGCACTATGGCATTTCCCCACCTTCTAGCCTGCTCGGAATGTATGACAGAATTATCTTCATATGTTTTTCTAGTTGTTTCCCAAGTCATTATATATATTATAGTCATATAATATTTATACATTGATTTAGTTCTACGACACTCTGCACTCTGTACTCTGTACTCTGTCCCCTTCCAACAAGCATCCCGACCCATCTCCTTTTTGAATTCAGATAGTAGAGAGACAAATACCCCCTATTATCCCATATAACCCCACACCCCACACCCCAGAAATGAGTGGCAAATTGAGATATGAGTGGCATTATGTCATCCTGCTAATATGCTTATAATATGCCGCGTCTATGAAGATCGCCAGGAGCATCGGGAACTGCCAGCTGTTGTAAAAGCCCGCGTAGGATGTATCCTTAAAGATGATGGTCGCTACAAAAATATATCCTGTTCCAATGACTGCCGCCAATAGGGCCAGCAATATCAGACGCACCAAGAGATTTCTAAACCGCATATAACAATAGTTGTTAATATATTTTCAATCAGGCGTAAATATATTAACCCATTACCCCCTTCCACCCTGCAATCCATACGGCACTCTACAAGTATTACCTCTTTGGCTTTGGCCTTCTCCTTCTCAGTTCAAGAGAGACAATAATACCCTGCTATTTGGCCCATATCGGCTACTCCAGAAATGAGTGGCAAATTGAGATATGAGTGGCAAATCGCCCCCCCCGTAATTTACGCACTTGAGTATAAAAAAATTGAAATGGATTTTCTACTTAGCAGTATAAGTATTACAACAATGAGCACAACAACCGAAATAGATATCAAGACAACAAACATGACAGAACACGAACACGAAATGACTGAACTAGAGCAGGTCAGGACTGAACTCGCGCAGGTGAAGGCCGAACTCGCCGCATTGAACGAGTCTCGCAAAACTTCCGTAGTTGAATCCTACGCAGAGGATTCCGTATACGGAAAACTAAAGCAGCTCGGCGACGAGTTGTTTGCAACACAGAACGCCGCAAATGTCTGGCGCAATACACCTCTACAGGCAATCAACGAACTCAAGGCCGACCCCGCCGGCAAGGTCGGAGAAGAATTGATGAAAACAATCTGTCTTGCATGCGAGATTCCCAATGAGAGCACCGGAGACAAAAATTCAAAGGATGGCACATACGACCAGAAGATTGGCGATGCCTTGAAAAAAGTGGAAATCAAGACCGCTCGCCTTGGAGGCAACAAATATCAGCACGAAACACTAAAAAATCAAGGCTGCGATTACTGGCTATTTATTGATCTTAAACCCGACGGAGGATGCATTACTATTCTCCCCCACTTTGACTTGACTAATAAGCACCCCATTACAGGAACCACACCATCACTTCGTAAAGGCACAACCGATGTCTTCAAGTGGGACTTCGCTGAAAATCACCTCAACAAGTTTGTAGCTGCCGGCAAAGCAATGAAGTTTGACAAAAATACGCCGATGCATCAACTTGGCGAGTTTATCAAGTTAAATATCGTCTAGCAAAACTGATTGAATACGAGCGACGTCCTGAGATTGTAGGCCGAGTTCGTTGAAAGGAACGCGACTGAGCTCCAGTCCGTCTTTTTTGCTTTTGAAATCATTTCGTCCTTTTCTTTGAAGAAGACTACACCATATCCCTTCTTACCAGGCAACTCCTCAAATGAACTATATAATCTCATGTTCTCCTTTCCGAAACAAGTTGACGGCAAATATATGTCGCATTTCCCTATCATGTTTTTATTCCTTGTTGATGATACCGATCCTCCATCCGAGAGAGAATACACTTTCATTTTCTCTTCCGATTGCTTTACTATGTCGTATTTTGAATTATTTGTAAATTTAGACCATATCTGGAACACACCATTCACTTTTACCTCCTGGTTATCCGGCGAGTAGAACATGGCTGATAGCACTTCGCTATGGATTAGATTATACCCGTTTACACGCTTTCTCGGCGAACCCTTTCCGTCGCTCTCAAACAATTGGGGCAGAATGAAACACACATAGTCTGCAAACTCGTACGAATGGTTTATAAAGTTCAACGCTAGATGCCCTCGTAGCCCGAAGGGCGGATTGCCAAACGCTATATATTTTTTCGTTAGATCTGACGGCTTCCAAGTTAGATAGTCTTGCTTTATTATATTCTCCCCTCGCGGTTCTATATCTAGCCCAATAGAACCGCTTGGCAGTATCTTCATAAAGCTTCCATCTCCTGCCGATGGCTCTATAAACGTATAGTCAGATATATCAACCTTGACTATTTCATTGAACGTATTCCAGCATCGTTTTGATATGAGACTCGGCGTAAAGAATTGGTCCTTTGACGAAGAACTATATTTTGAATAGTCTATCTCTCTTGATAAGATTTTATGTAAGTCAAATGTGTATTGAACTGGAACATCCTTTAGGTCCTGCCATCTCCGTATTGTCCCTACGCATATATTCAATTTTACAGATAATTCTTGAATAGAATATACTTTCATGCATTCCTCAAGTAGATCCAGATTCGTTTCCTCCTTTTTTTCACTCGTTATTGCCTTTGGCAAGCATTCAACCGATGGGATCGCTTTACCTATTTCAATCAACTTTTCCTTCACCGCATTATCTATCATCTCTTTTATTTTACTATCTATCACGCACGGATTCTTTTTATTCATGTGTGTTGTATAGTGAGATTTTTGGTTAAACTCCTTTCCGCACTTATCGCAATTGTATTTACCCATATTTAGTTATATATAACCGCCTGTAATATGTTTAAATCAATTTTTAATGATAGTGTGCACTCACCCATAATCACCCAAAAATAGTTAATACCAACTTCCGCACACGATCATACATAGTTCTTGTCAATCGTCGTGCTCTCCGCTACCCTGCGGATTATCCTTCCAAAATCCCTCTTCACTTCTCCGTCATCCACTGGGCCGATGGCCTCCATATTTATTCTCAAGTATTGGTCGTTTTTTCTGCTGTTGTATTCCGTGCAACCTTGATTCGCCTTTTTCCAGTCGTCCACCCTCAAAATATTCTTCAGGGTCAATTGCTTGATTATCTTTCTCAGTCTGTCTAGGTTTGCATTATCGCGTTCCCACTTGTTGTCGTCCTTGATGTGGATTATTTCCCGCTTGACGTCGCTGCAATGAATCGGTCTCTTGGTTATATCCAGTTGGTTCAAGCGGTCTACAAAAAGTCTAGACATGCCTTCGGCAAACCCCACCTCGCCCATCTTTTCTAGTTCAGGCAGACTCATCTCTAGTGATTGAATGAAATCCTTCATATTCATCGCATCTTTGCACGTCTCGTTCAAGAAGAAATTGAGGTTGAATGTCTTATTGTGGCTGTTATTATTGCTCAGTGTATTGTGGTTATTATTGCCTTGGTTCTTTGATACATCTATCATCGTCTTGCTTTGATCCATCAATAATTGTTTGAACTCTTGATTTTGCTTCACAAGTTCCAGTATGATAGTTGTTTGCGTTTGTATTAGCATGTCTACTGAATTCACAATGCCTGTAGATACCTCTAATGGGGGCTTTTCTTGGGGCGACTCGGGGACCACACATTTCTTCTTGTGATGCCATAATCCAACTCTAGAAATATATATTTTGTTACATTTTTCGCAAATATGCTGTGAGCAACTTTTAGCAACTTCTGTGTTACATTTGTTAAATGTCGCATTGATAGTATGTTTTTGCGTTGATAAATGTTTATCATAACTACTTTTTTTACACGTTGTATAATCACAATGCGAACATATATATTTTTTAGCAACTATAGAGCAACTTTTTGTTTCCATTTGTTATATATATATTTAACATAAAAAGTTGCTAAAGATTCCGCGTCCAAAAAATAAAAATTTTAGCATCACAAAATTTTTTATTTTTTTTCAGTCGCCAGACGCTAATTTTTCATTATGCTCTCAAAACATCGAATTCCCAAAAGTATTTTAGGATATTCAAAATTGGACATTTATAAATGTCCAATTTCCATTTCTTGAAAAAGGATTTGGAGTGAAAAATCGTAAATTTGCAATGTTGGGGCCCATGGCCCACACCCCCCACAACCCACAAATGGCACCCTATCATCTTCTCTCTTGATTAATCGTTCAAGAAAGAAACACTATATACTCTTGAATCTTGACAGGGTGCACCCGACACATTCGCGGCATTCGCCCCCTTTGATCGCCCTTCCACGTCTCTCTTCTATACTCGTTCAAGAGAGAAAATACCCCTTCCTGGGGAGTCCAGAAATGAGTGGCAAATTGAGATATGAGTGGCAATACGTTAACACCATTCCACCGGTGCATTTACACATCCATCGCCTTTTGTTCGCCCTTATTTTCTCTCTTGAGTTGTCGTTCAAGAGAGAAAACTATACACACGCCATTATACCCCTTTCTGGGAAGTCCAGAAATGAGTGGCAAATTGAGATATGAGTCGCAAATCATTTTAAGATATTACCCCCATATTATACATGAACTCTCTCTTGAACGACCTACTACTACCGCACCATGCAAAACAATCCCGTTGGAGAGACAAACAGCTCCACATCTTCTATCGCACTGGACGACCCATCTTCAATATCGACGAAAGTACTATGCATATTCGTGCACACAATAATCCCTACTTCTTTCCTGATCCTCATATCGTACAACGCACACCTAAACCTATCAAACGCGACGACAATGACGAGAGAAAAAAGAATTCTTATATGATTACTAATAAATTTTCTAATAAAACTAACTAACTAACTAACTACTCTTGCACCTAGTGGGGGTGCGGGGGGAACCCCTGCTTTACTCGTTCATTACGATTGTCTGCATCTCTTCGTTCCAAACGCCCACCTCTTCTTGTGTCTCCATGTTGTAGATGACGCCTGTTGAGTCGCGCAACCACTTGACACCATTGTGCTCAAAACGCTTCACCTTCACTTCCACCTCCTCCTCTGCAGGGGAAACCCCCGCACCCCCATCCTCATCTATCTCTTCCTCCTCCAGCTCTCCTGCAATCGGTTCTTCCGTTGCAGGGGAAACCACCGCAATACCATTTGCCTTTTTCTCCTTGGGAGCCTTCTCCTTCTTCTCCTTTGGCGCCTTGGGCTCCTTGGGCTCCTTTGCGACCTTCTCCTTCTTCTCCTTGGGAGCCTTCTTTGCAGGGGAAACCCCCGCACCCCCATCCGCCTTATTGTCCGCTTCCACCACGACGTCGGGATGGGACTCTTCGGCTACCACGACGTCGGCCTTGGGTGCCTTCGGCTTCTTTGTAGCCTTTCCCTCTGCCTTCTTTGCTTCCTTTGCTGCCAAAGCCTCCGCCTTCTTCGCTTCCTTTGCTGCCAACGCCTCCGCCTTCTTCGCTTCCTTTAGGGCTTCCTTTGCTGCCAAAGCCTCCGCCTTCTTCGCTTCCTTCGCTGCCAAAACCTCTGCCTTCTTCGCTTCCTTCAGCGCTTCCTTTGCCGCCTCCGCCTCCGCCTTCTTCGCGGCCTTTGCTGCCTCCGCCTCCGCCTTCTTTGCCGCCTTCGCCGCTTCCTTTGCCTCTGGCGTATTCTTCAAAGCCTTCGCCGCCAATGCTTCTGCCTTCTTTGTTTCCTTTGCTAACAACGCCTCTGCCTTCTTTTTTTCTTTTGCTGCCAATGCCTCTGCTTTTTTTGTTTCCTTTTCGGGGGATACACCCGCACCCCCACCTCCGTCCACCACCACCAATTCTAACTCCGGACGCACCTCCAAACCTACTGACAAACCTTCGCTCAGACCCGATAACCAGTCCACCTCCTTTACCACCTTCCCACGCGACGGACGACCCCTCTTTGCACTACCACCTACCACCACCACCTCTGATACTGATACTGATACTGATGCTCTTGACATTATTACTTATTACTTATTACCTTTACTCACTCTCCACACTTTTCTTTTCAATTTTTTTTTCA
>Ga0114966_10001902_pt1 | contig 18945 bp, 16 predicted proteins | sample M_130207_XF_Meta_FD_87029 | JGI IMG/M metagenome (GOLD analysis project Ga0114966, IMG submission 87029) | Freshwater microbial communities from Lake Montjoie, Canada to study carbon cycling - M_130207_XF_MetaG | ecosystem: Environmental > Aquatic > Freshwater > Lake | place: Lake Montjoie...
AGTATCGATGTCAAACATCTTTCCTTTTCCTGTGTAATGATGTATCTTTTGTAAAAAGAAGACAAATCATTTCAATTTTTTATTTGCTTATATTTTTATTGTTTATTGATTACGTTGCATATAATAAACCCGCATTGCCACCTATAAACACCACCATGTTGATTCTCTCTTCCATAACGTACAAATCAAAATTGTAATCATAGATTCTCCATGTAGGTTTGTTGATTCCTACCAATTCTCCCGTATTGGGATCACAAATGGTGAGCACCTGTGCCAATGGATCAAACGGCGGACTAATCGTCGTAAATTCAAGCTGCACATTGGTAAAACGACTCATGTTCATCGCACCCGAAGGTTGCTGTTGAAACGGTGATGTTTCCAACGCAAAGTTGTAACAATAAAGCCCGCTTGGGGCAAACCCTGCGGTTCGCGTATATTTTTGCACATAATTAAACACGCCGGATGGTAGCGTGTTTTCTCTATATTGTCCATCAAGCAAGATTCCCATGGCGACCAAAATTTCCTTTAAATTTTGCGGACTATAGACTCCTGTAACGTTCAACCCATTATAAGTGCCATCGGGATTCAACCCAGGACCCAATGTGGAAGGCTGATTCGGTGCCGGATTGGGGTAATTGCCTTCGACGGGTGCCGGTGTTACATCCAGAGGCATGTAATTGTAAGGCCAATTGGTGTAATTCGACCACTCATTTCGCAAATTCGCATCACTTCGTTGGAAATAAAACATCCAACTTGAAATCATTCCTAAAGATTCCAAATCCACTTTATTTGCTCCCGTGACATTGTAAAATTTTTTCTCATACACTTGCTTGAACAAATACTTTTGCTCGTTCTTGGCAAAGAGTTTGGATTCGTCGTTCGAGAGAAAACAATAGGTGCAATTCAAATTGATATTTGCATTCCAATTGGTTCTTGTATCCACATACGAATTGACGCCCAGTTCTTCGTCTGGAGGTGTTTGCAAAAATCGATACATTTGCATATAATATTGGTTGAAGTTCGGAGATACATAGGGAAAATTATTGGAGTAATCTTTCACATCACGAATGCGAAACCATTCGAATAGAGGTCGAAAAGAAATGCTAATGTGCAGCTCGTTGTATTGCAAAGATACTAAAGGAAATGACATTTGTGTGTTCAAGTTGAACCAAGCGTTCAAGGGAATATACAGGGTTTTGCCCATGATCGATGGTTGTGCTCCTGCGGGGCTAGATGTGTAAAACGCATTGGGGTAAGAATTGACGCGGGTGCCATAATTGGCAGGATCTGCCAGATCCGGTGTATTGCCAATCATTTCATTAAACAATCCCAATTTTTGTGCATTGAAATCGCGTTGAGCCGCCGAAAGCAAATAATTTCCCGTAAATTCTTGCAGCTTTTGGTTTCCGCACGTAATGCTAATACGGCTGATAATTTTGGCGCCGAGGTTCTCTATCCATTTGAATTCATACGGCGCCCAATCGGTATAGACGGTAGAACCGTTGAGACCAGTTGTCGTCTGAGGAGGAAAAATCGGCGACCAAATGTTGGGAAGATCGATCGACAAGTAAGTGTCCATTAAAATATCGGCGTAACGAGGAATCTTAAATGTAAAAGTGGATTCACTTGTTAAATTCAGCACTGTGCTGCCTTCGTAATCTACACGGAAATTTTGCATACCAAAATTGGTGTATTTTGCGTAAGTTTTTTTCCAAAACGTCTTTGAAGGATTCGAGTTGAGAATTACATTCGTTTGTCCAGATGCAACTAAATTAAGCAATCCACCCGGCATGGTAAGTATATAATATATAACTTTTTAATTCTTTATTCATCATAATATAATTTGATTATTTCTAATAATTCATTATTTTCTTCCTTTTCTATTCTGTTGATTTGCTTTTCTATTTCTTCTTTCAACCTATGCAACCGAGTGTAAAGCATTGGATTCATAGATTTACCATTTTTATCCTTAAATTTGTCTGGATTAAAACGAATATAAATAAATTTGCCACCATGCAACATAAATAAATCATCATATCTAATTTCCTCATCCTTGCCATTATAACCTTTATGCTGATTTTCATCTGTTTCTACACATAAAAGAGTGTTATTAATCAATTTCCTATGGTCAATTCTTCTTCTGTGAATGCAATCACAACCACCAGTCCATAATGGTTTATCATGGTGAAACTCATCAAAATTTGCATTTATGAAATCTCTTACAGCAATTTCTTTCGTTTTGCAGCGAATTTGAAATGTCAATGGGTCAGTTGGAAATAAATGTTGATAGCAAGACGCACAATATCCTTTGTATTTTGGATTTCCTCTTGTTCCTAAACATAAATTTGCCTTACATAATTTGTGTTTAATGTCAATCATTCCATCTAATTTATGCATTGAACACCACACCCCTGTCGCTTCTCCATCATAATTATAAATTGGAAGAGTTTTGCAATTTGGATATTGACAAAAATTATTTGTTAAACTTATCATTCCATCTAATTTATGTTTTACACAGAATCTTCTTTTAGACTCTCCTTCATAATTAAAGTGAGGTTGAGTTTTGCAATTAAAATGTTCACAAGGTTTATCAATGACATTTATCATTCCATCTAGTTTATGCGATGAGCAAAAAAGACCTTTTTTTTCGCCTTCATAATTAAAGTTAGGATGAATTTTACAATTAGGATGCTCACATGTTTTATCAACAACGTTAATCATTCCGTCTAATTTATGCGTGAAACAAAATATTCCTTTTTGTTCTCCTTCATAATTAAAGCGAGATTGAATTTTACAATTCGCGTGATTGCATTTTTTAGATTTTACATTTATCATTCCTTCTAACTTATGAGCTAGACAAAATTTTCCACTTTTTTCACCATCATAGTTAAAATTTGATTGTTTTTTACAATTAGGATGCTGACATGGTTTATCAACAACGTTAATCATTCCTTCTAATTTATGTGTCAAACAAAATTTTCCTTTCTTTTCACCTTCACTATTGTAAACTGGAATTATTTTGCATAAAGGATATTCACATGTTTTAGATTCTATATTAATCATCCCATCCAACTTGTGTGTGCAACAGAACCTGCCTTTATTTTCACTATCATAATTGTAAACAGGAATTTTTTTACAATTCATATATTCACATATTCTATTTTTTAAATTTATCATCCCATCTACTTTGTGAATAGTGCAATATTTCATCTTCTTTTCACCGCAATAATTATAACTTGATAAAGATTTGCATTCATTAAACTGACACAACGTGTATGCAATTTTATATTTTTCTTTATGTTCACTACACCTAATTGGTCGATTAAAAAATTCACCATAACTCGCTTGTTTACGGCAGTTTTCAAATTCACACAACTTGGGCATTTATACTATAATAACGTATTCTTTTTAAGTTATTTATCCCCACTTTTAATTCTAAGGATAAATCTCCTAAACATTTTGCAAAACCACCATTTTGTAAAAAATACTATATTATTATTATATTAGATAAAGTAATGTCGGCTGAAATTTCAAACTATTTCAACAAAATAAAGGCTATTTCACAGAATGCAAACGAAGATTTCATATCTTATCTAATCATTGCTTTCACCATTATTATTATAGTTTGTATTATCTCTTATATTTTGCACTTAAGAAATCTCGATAGTAGCGAATGCAACAACATGAATAATCTTTATCCCTCCGTAGATGGAAATCTCAAATCCATTAATAAAAATGATCCCGATTGCAGCGGCAACTTGTACGATTATTATGTAAAAACCGCATACAATGCCTGTTCAGGCGGCAGTTATAAAAACGATTATGTGGATGTATGCAACTTAAAAGCGGTTCTTAAACAGGGTGTTCGGTGTCTCGATTTTGAGATTTATTCGGTAGACAATCAGCCGGTTGTTTCGACTTCCACGATTGACAATGTCTATGTAAAAGAAACGTATAATTCCGTGAATTTTTCGGATGTGATGAGCATCATAAAAGATTATGCTTTTTCCAATGGAACATGTCCGAACCCGGCGGATCCACTGATCATCCATTTGCGGTTCATGAGCAACAATCAGCCCATGTACTCTAGTTTAGCCAATATTTTCAAATCATACGATTCTTTGATGCTTGGCGCCAACTACAGCTATGAAAACAATGGACAAAATTTGGGAGCACAACCCTTGACCAGTTTCATGGGGAAAATCATTCTAATCGTGGATCGATCTAACAATTCTTTTATGGAAAATCAGGATTTATTGGAATACATTAATGTAACAAGCAATTCCGTTTTTATGAGAGCTTATGACTATTACAATGTGAAAAATAGTCCGGATATTAACGAGCTTACGGCCTTTAACATGACGGGAATGACGATTGTTCTCCCGGACAAAGGTGCCAACCCAAGCAATCCGAGTGGCATCTTTTGCAGAGCAGCAGGTTGCCAAATGGTTGCGATGCGATATCAACAAGTGGACAATTTTTTAGAGGAAAACAAGACCTTTTTCGACGAAGCAAGCTATGCCTTTGCTCTAAAACCGGCCGATTTGCGATACAATGTGGTGACCGTGCCGTCACCCACCGCACAAAATCCAGAATATTCTTATGGAACGCGCAATACGTCTGCGGATTATTATAGTTTTAATTATTAAAAAACAAAAAAAATTAATTTAAAGATTTGAATATATATATTTATATATTCAGAATGGGTGCTTACGTTTCAGCAAATAGAGTAAAATTTCTAGGAAATACAAACGTCAATTACGATTGCCCGACATGCATGTCTTCCGGTCGTTTACCAAACATAGCAGGAAAATTTTTTATTATCAACGACACACAATGCCAGTGCAACGGTTGCAACACGATTTACGAAAAATCAAGGTTTTACAAGTCGTATACGGAAAATGCTGTAAATGTAGAAAGAGTGCTTTAAAATAACCACTCCGCAGTTAGAATAACCACTCGTCCAAATTCACGTCCTCAATGAGGTATTTAGATTTTATTTTGTCAGCATAAAATTTATTGACAATGTCTCGTTTGCATTTGCGAAACATGCGAATTTCGACAATAATTTTACCAAGCTTTGCAACCGGAGTCCAATTTTCGCCACATAAAAAAGAATTGCAACACAAACAGTTCATTTTTGTGATTTTTTTTAACAGGGTTAAAAAAGTCGGACTGTGTATCCTTAAAAAATCATTATACAACATACTGTTTACCACGACTTTTGGTGCGGAAAAAGGATAAGTATTGGGCAGGTGAAACTCGTAGACAGCTATATTGTCCGTGTTACAATCTGCCACCGTAACAATGGGATGCCCTTTATTATCGTAAGTAAGGTTGAGAATTTGGAGAAATTCATCATCCAACAACAGGACCAATTCACGCATAATGCGTGTTTTCATAGAGTTACTTTTTAGTTCGTTAATGGAATCACGAATGCAAGGATCTATGTCTGCCAATAAATGAGACATCGCAATATAATAATTGTATATTGCAATGTGTTTTTAAGTCCTTATTAGGGGAACCAAGGTTCCCCTATGACCCCTCCTTAATAGGGAACCAAGGTTCCCCTATGACCCCTCCTTAATAGGGAACCAAGGTTCCCCTATGACCCCTCCTTTCCACCTTTAGAAAAGGTGGAGCCAAATTTAAGCAATCTTTGGCTCCACCTTTTCTAAAGGTGGAAAAGGTGGATTTTATTCTTATTATACTATAGGAAGACAGATGAAATCAAAAAATGAATGCAAAGGGCTTACTTTTGCCGATTGCGAATTGGCAATTTTACGTATGGCAGTAGATGAAGCCGGTGAAAAAATAGGAAAACGCATTGTCAATTCTGACGATGTGCAAAATATCATTAAAATAGTAGAAAACTTTATCAAAAAAAAATCATTAATATGCTATGGCGGGACTGCGGTCAACAATATTTTGCCATTAGAAGACCAGTTTTACAACAAAGATGCAGAAGTGCCAGATTACGATTTTTTCACTCCCGATGCACTGAATGACGCAAAAGAACTAGCTGATGAATATTTCAAAGTTGGATTTACAGATGTGGAGGCAAAAGCAGGTCAGCATTATGGCACTTACAAAGTGTTTGTGAATTACATGCCGGTGGCAGATCTTACCCAACTTCCAAAAGAGATTTATGGAGTGTTAAAGAGAGAAGCCGTTCGCGTAGCAGGTATTTTGTACGCCCCGCCCAATTTTCTAAGAATGTCTATGTATTTAGAATTGTCACGCCCAGTAGGTGACACGTCTCGATGGGAAAAAGTATTGAAACGTTTGACCCTCTTGAACAAGCATTATCCACTTACTTCATCTCATTGCGACAAAATTGAGTTTCAACGAAAAATGGAAGACACTGGGAACCAAAAGGTCATTTATGAAACTGTCAAAAACACTCTTATCAATCAAGGAGTCGTTTTTTTTGGCGGCTTCGCAATTTCTCTTTATTCGCAGTATATGCCGCATCACCTGCAAAAGCAGTTGCAAGATATTGCCGATTTTGACGTATTGTCCAATGAGCCGGAAACCACCGCTGAAATTATCAAGGAACGTTTGAAAGATGAAAATATTACAAATGTAAAAATTGTAAAGAGAGAACCGGCGGGAGAAATTGTCCCGGAACACTATGAAATACTCGTGGGAAAAGAAACCGTTGCGTTCATTTACAAACCGGTTGCCTGTCACAGTTACAATACAGTAGATATACACGGACAAAAAATAAAAATAGCTACGATCGACACCATGTTGAGTTTTTATTTGGCATTTTTATACGCAGACAGACCTTATTACAATCAGTTTTTGGACAGAATTTTATGCATGTCAAAATTTCTTTTTGAGGTGCAACAAAAAAACAGGCTTCAACAAAAAGGGCTGTTAAAAAGATTCAGTATTACTTGTTATGGACACCAAGAATCGGTGGAAGAAATACGCGCACACAAATCGAAAAAATACCAAGAGTTAAAATCAAGCAAAGATAAGAAAGAGTTTGAAAAATGGTTTTTAAATTATAGGCCGGAAACTATATTACTAAATAAAGGGGTAAAAATGGAAATACCAGAAATGCATAATGCGCGAAAAATATCAAAGACGGTGAAACCAAAGAAACCAAAAAAAACAAAAAAAACAAATAAAACAAAAAAAACAAAGAAAACAAGAAAATCCACAATCAAGTCACTATTTAATATTTATTCAAGACGAAGAAAGCAACGCATTTACTAACAAGTAAATTATATTATGATTATTATTACCATAATCATAATAATAATAATCATAATAATAATCAAAATAATAATACAAATGCAAATATAAAAATATTTTGTATTATTAATTTATAACCTTATATTTATAATGATATTAGTTCTTGATAATAGCGTTACAAAAGATGACGATTTGTCTTACGCAGATCACATGATTGAGGTGTTAGACAAATACAAGATTAAATATATAAGAGTGAATAAGATTCAATCTTTAGGCAATATGGAAGATAAAATCAAAGGAATTATACTTACGGGAAGTTCTATGAAACTCTCGAAACTTACCAAAAATGGAGGCTTGCATGGATATTTATTCAATATTTATTACTTGACAAAATTTGACGTTCCTGTTTATGGTTTGTGTTTTGGCTGCCAATTGTTGAATGTTATTTATGATGGTAGATTGCACGATCATAAGAAATACATATGTGACGATATCCCTTTTTTTAAATGCGACAAAAAAAATCCATTGTTGAAAAATGTCGAGACGAATACTTTTGCATACTGTTTTTCTGACATACCTATCCCATCGCAAAAATTAGATGTTGATGTTTTTGCAAATTTTAAAATAGACGGTAAAATTGTAAGTTGCGGGTTTGAATTTGAAAAAAACAAAGTATTCGGAACCATGTTTCATCCTGAACTTCACGATAATACAGATGTTGTTTATTTCAATTTTTACAACATATGTAAAAAATACAAAGCAAAATAAATGACAGGAGATACAATTAACTATCTATATCTATATCTATGTCTATATCTATATATATTCTATATATTCTAGCTAAACACAATACGTTTTAATCATTAAAAAATATAATTCTTTTATCCATTCTTGCAATATATGGGCAAAATGGGTTTTCTCTATGCATTTCGGTGAAAAGCTTTTGAAATACAAAATAGTCTGTACAATCAAAACCACTGCTCTTTCTACAATCCATTTTAAACAAAAAAAAGATTTGTTATACCAAGACCAATCATTTATGTAACTACACATAGAGGTGTTTGTTCCTTTCAAATAAAAATAATGTATATCCAACATACCGGAAAAAACGCGATACAAATTAGTTGTTTCGTTTTTAATATTCAAAAACTTGAATATTTTATCATATCCAAACAAGTCAAAATACAAAACCTTTCTCCTATCTTTACAAACCGAAAACACAAATGGCGTGAATCCATCGATGTATTGATTTTGATAAGTCAGTTTTCCGTCGATCAAATAGGGTAAAAAACAGGATTTTACAATAGTATGAAACACTTGTTCTTTATTCTTGTATTTATGTCGCACCCTTTTTTTATTTGTTTTTACATTGTTATAACTAATAAACAAACGATCATTCACTCGAGAACAAATATCATCAGGAATTTTATCTTGCAACAAGGTAGGCAATATTTTGATGACTTCCAAATTGTGATTTTCTTTGAAATGTTTGGCTGCTACTTTATAGAGTTCCATCATTGTTTCCAAAGAATCCATCAAGTAAAGTAGCCCTACTACAGAACCAATGCTGCAGCCTGAAATACGTTTGATTTTTACATATTGTCGTCGCTCCATTTCTTTTAAAAATAAAAGGGCTCCTATTAAATAGCTTCCATTGAAAGACCCTCCGTCCAAAACTAAATCAATACATAAGGGCTCTGTGTTTTTTGTCACCTCTTCAGGCAAATTATCAATTAATGCATCAATGTATTCCTTCATCATTTTTTAAAAAATCACTCTACTATACATTTCGACTAACTATTTTTTATAATAAACGAACCCACTGTAAAACCAAAACTAAATATTGAAAAAGAGTGTCAGCTTATTTAGCAAATGAAATAGTAGTCCGAACAAGACACTGCAGAACAAGTATCCTTTTAAATTGTAATTTCCGTCGTTAGAAAACAATATCGAAAAATACGTAAATAAAAATCTTCTAAAAAATGGCAATTGAAATAAAAAATAAAGCACTCCCAATAATAGCGGAGCTTGGATTTCACTATACATTTCGTCTAACGAATTGCTAAGTTTTGCCTGTTCATTGTGGCGATTCACTGTTTGTTCCGTCGTCTCGTAATCGCGAATGTAATCGGTTTGGTTAGGCGGAGGTGAAGGCACGTAATTAGGGTGAATTTGTGGATCATGTGTGTGTACAGAAGTAGTCATGGGTATGTCTCTAGAAGGCAATTGAGTGGCTCCGCCTGCAGTGGCTTGTTGTAGTCCATTCACCAATTGTGTAATAGTTCCTGCGTCCAATGGCGCAGTGGCACTCTCTGAAGCAGTTAAAGAAATATTATTGCTTACATTTCCTCCTCCTACAGGGTCGGTAGGGAGATCCATAATGCTTGTCGTATCGGACATGTGTATTATTATTTATAGTATAGATTCAATGCCAATAATAATTACGCAAATAGTTTCCGTTATTCGAATTTCACTATTTTTGCATTTTTGTAGCTACATTTCGCAAACAAAGGTTTAAAAGTTACACACGTTTTCCCCTTTTTATATATTTTATCTTTTATTTTTTCTAAAGGAGGTGCGAAAAATTTCACACATCCGGTGCCTTTGCAAACCTGTCTAAACAAAGAGGCTAAACCGAACCCTAGTAAAATAGACATGATTATTTTCCCTTTTTCGGTGTGCACAAATTTTCCAAGATTTATTCCCATATTCGCTACTTTATATAAATATATATATAAATATTTACATAAATATCAAAGACACATTTTATGCTTGTATTGGTAGATCAGATATTTTGGATGCATCAGAAGGACAATCAATGGTTTCTTCCTCAAATCGGAAACAGTTATTGGCTTTGTCTTGAAACAGAATTTTGTCTACATTCTCTGGGCTCGGGTAAATATGAATTGTTTTTATTTCCGGACCAAACATATAGACAAACAAAAGTCCTACAGCAAAGCTAATCAAAAATGCCGGCAATGAAATGTAGTCAAACAGCATCTATATATACTATAAATAAATTAATTCAATGGAATATGCCGTCTTTCGTATTTTTTCGCAACAAATTGTATATTTTTTGAGTATTTTCCTCGAGATTTTCTTTTCCTTTTCCTTTGTCTTGTTCTTGTTCTCGTTCTTGTTGTTGGTCTTTTTCAGACCGAGATGACTGAAGCGCAATTCTTGGATTTTCAGAAGTGCTTTCTTGTCCATACATGAAGCTGACAACTAATTCGCTTCCCTCGTTAAACTCCAAATCTTGATTCGTGTTCTTTTTTTGCAAAAGATGGTAAGTGTTCGTATCTTCATTATACCACACTAAATTCTCTCTATACTTTGTATGAATGATCTTTTTTAACAATGGTTTTAAGTTGGTGACATAGGTAGTAACAGCATCTTGCACGAACTGTATATTCGACGTTTCATTGAATTGATTCATATTTTTTTTTATCTCTTCTACAAGCAAATATGATTTTTCAATATCTTCTTTCAACATTTGTTTTTCTTCGCCGTTGTCTGTAATGCTTAAATAAAGTTCCATAAACACTTGCGATTGGGTAATGTATTCTCCTAACAAAGATTTTAGTTTGTTAAAACGTGCCAGAGCTTGGTCAGCAGAAGAAAACCCAAAAAGCAATTGATTTTTATAATCAATAATATTGTTCTTGATTACGGCGATTTCTTTATCAAATTCGCTTAAAAGATCGCTTATGGAACTGTATTTTCCCACATTGATCGTGATGTTCAAGTTGCACGGATCTACCATGACACCACAAATGGCTTTCAACTGTCTGTGCTCATTAAATTCCCCATTGATTTCGTCGTAAAACTTGGTAGAAAAAATAGTTCCCCCGGGTCTTTTGCAGTTGATACATTTAGGGACCAACTTTTTGTATTCGCTACGCTTGTCTTTCCAGCTCAATGATTTGTTTCCGATAATTTCTCTCTTTTTTTTCTTATTTTCCTCTTCATATTTTGTTTTTAATTTATAATACTCATCCACGGCGTTTTTTACGTTTTCTTTTTCCATATTCATATACTATTTATTTATTTTTATTGTGTTATTTTTCCTTTTTATCTTTTTATCCTTTTTATCATTATTTTCTTGCTTTACACATTACACATTTAAAATGCTGATTATTTTATAAATTGTTTTCTTTTATAAAATTATTTATATAAACACCATTACCAATATGAACTTTACCATCACTTAAATCTTTTCTTAAAAAACCATTTTCATCTATATAATTATTATAAATATCAAAAAATATATACCCCCTTTCAATACATTTTTCTTTTAATTTTTCGTTAAAATATAAAACGTATTGTTTTCGTTCTTCATCAGTGCCCAAAAACGGAAAATTAGGATCTTCACAACTATTATATTTTTGAACAGGTGGTACAACATTATAAACACACACATTTTTAAGTTTAATTTGTGAAATGGATACATTTAATTCAATTGCTTCAAAATAATTATTAACCATTTCGTTTATAATATATTGATATGTTGTTGTATCTGTTATGTGTTTATGAATATGGCATCTACAATCTATTTCACCTAAAGAAAAAATAATAGTGTCTCCATCTTTAATATTAAATTCGCGAATATCACATCTATTTAATTTTTCTTTACCAAAACTATGACATAAAATTGCTCCTAAATGATGGTTTATTACTCCATTCCAACCAACAAATGAATGACTATCTCCAATTGTATGAATTGACATATATTGTAAAAATAACAAAATAACAAAATAATAACAAAATAATAATTCATCCGTATTACAAGGGTTTTAATTATGTATGCAAATCTATCCCGAGAATCCGTTGATACAAAAGTAGTCCTGCGTCTTGTATGGGCAAGATATAAGCAAATGTATTTCCAGTATTGTTATGTGAATGCCATAATCCAGGAGGTGTGATAAACATGCCTCCCGTCTTCCAATTGACTTTGATTGGATTGATAATGTTTCCATTTTCATCCAATTCGTTTCCCACAAGAGTATATATATTTTCACTGTCATCACAAAGAATACACAAGTCAAGTGCAACAGAGTTATGTTTGTGTGGTTTTTGGACAGTATTTGGAGGTAATTCGTTATACAACGCCCACAATACAGGCGTGATTGTATTTGTGCCAATTTTTTCAGTGTCGTCATTACTTAATAATATTCCCTTTCTGTTATTTTTTGGATTGGACAAATGCTGCAAATTGTGCAGCAAAAAATCTTTTGAATAGACGGATGGTTTAAATATTTTTTTTACAGGGTTTGCCCCTAAATAATTGAGCAATGGACTGTCGTTTATGTAATAAATGTGCAAATCATCTGATTCCGCGTCTCCTTCAATAATCAATGAATTGAACAAAGGTGCAATAAAAATATCACCACACCCAAGTATAAAATTATCATTATCCACTTTTATTTTGCAATTTCCTTGTAATACATAAAATAAATGCGAAGTCCCATTTGCAAAATGATCGTCCTTATTTATAATAAAATTATCACGTGTCATTTTGTTTATTTTTATAAAACTTGCGAGCAAATTAGGAGTAGATGATGTATAACTTACATTGAATAAGTGAGAACAATCGACAAATGTGATTCCATAATCACAGTCCTTGATATTTTTTTCAATGATTGGAATGCTATGTAACACAGGGTTTACGTTCTTTTCATATTCATGTGCCTTAATGTATTCGACCATTATTATAACTACTATAAAAAATATTATAAAATATATTTTACAAAATTATTTTACAAAATCATCCCCTTATTGGTTGGTTCGTAAGCAGGCTCCCATTCTGGCAATCCAGTAATTAGCTCTTGATGTGCTCTCCTTTTGGAATCTTGCACCATCTTGATTTTGGATAAAATGTATTGCTGCTTTTCCTTGGTTTTTTGTTCTTTTTCAAATGGCGTGAGTCTTCCTTTGTATTTGTACAAAAGTATTCCTCCTAAAAGTAATAAGAATGAAATAAACAATATCAAATTAAAAAGTATATTATTAAAATTCGATTTAATAATATGACATTGTTTCAATGTTTGATGTAAAAAATATTTTACTCCCGGTTCTATTAATGCTGGTTTAGTAAATGACTCAAAATTCATATATTTTATGGGTAAAAAGATAAATTAAATTATACATAATATTATATGTATAATTCCTATTTAAATATCGCTCTCTTCCTATTCACCACATTATTTTATTATTTGGCGTTGAAACCGTCATTAACCCTGAATATTATGCAAACACCGGATCTTTTTAAAAAATACGAGATGGATCATTACCTGTATTTAGCTATTTATTTGCTTTTAATAACAATTATTCAATTTGCCGTAAACACCTATCTTATAACTTCTTCTTGTGGAGGAAGCGTTACGGGTAATTTGGGGTCGGCTGCATTATTTTCGTTTCTCCCTTGGATACTTATTTTCGGAGTGATGATTATTATTTTGGTCATTTTTCCCGGATTCAAAAGTGCCTTTTCGGATGTGGTAGGTTACTATTTTGTATCCAGTTCAGCAAACAAATTATTAGTGAATTTGCTCGTAGATCAAGATGTAGAGAAACAAATGGACAACGCGAATGCTACTCCTAAACAAAGAGAGGCTATGCAACAAGCGGCAGACACCATTCTTAAAATTTGCGGGAACAGTTCAATTCTGATTAATCAAATTGTGCCGAGCAATTTTTTGAAAAACTGGCAAATTTTAATACCGTTGATGAAAGAAAGGTACAAGAATGTATATGAAAGAACGCCTATAACTATCAATCCTACTGCTCCTCCTTTTCCCGATCAATCATCATCATCATTATCGAAATCAGTAACGCCTAATTATAAAGGAGGGGCTGCCTCCGATAATATACAAGAACAATTATTTGATCTAGTGGTCACAAGAGACAATGTGGGTGAAGCCATGTGGTATATTTACACGGGTATTTTATTGACTTCCATTGTTCAACTAAAAATTGCTAATGCTGGTTGTTCAAATAGTCCGGCTGTTATGCAACAAAATTATCAAGCTTACTTGAAACAACAGGGAGCCATCGATGCACAGCAAAAACAGGCAACCAGCACGGTATATACATTAGCTAGTTAGTTAGAATTTATGATTTGTTCTCAAAAAAACAATCTAGGATAAGTAATCAAATACAAAAGAAATAAATAAGACAATATTCCTAAAAGAATGGAAAATAGCCAAAGAGGCAAAATGGTTTTATTTTTATAACCTACACCAAATTCGCGGACACTTCCATCACGATTGTATAAAAAAGCCGGTTTTATCCACTGCACAATGCCAAATATAGCTAAAAATAGCACAATGGATACAATTGTGATATGTTGTCGAATCGCATTTTTATACATGGTTCTATTTTATATATAATTATAAACAAAATTTATAATTGTATTTGCACAATAATCTTTTTCAAAAAAAGGAAAAAAGAAAAAGAAAAAAGATATAGTTTTTGTAGTTACAAATCTATGAATCGTAATCCGCATAATCATCGTGCTCTTCTTCAGGTGCCTCTACGCCGTCAAAATTACCATCCTCGTAGTCATCATTCAAATAACTCATGTCATATGCTTCGCGCTCATCCTCTTCTTCCCTATTCCGTTCATCTAAATAATCATCCAAATACTGATTCACATTTTCCGAAGTGACATTGCGATTCTTTTTTCGAATCTCTCTCTCCGCTTTTTCCATTTGATCACGGAATTCGCCCTCTTCTTCGTACATATCTTTGTCATACACCGTGAGCCCTTTTTTCAACCCTTTTCCCCACACACCCAATTTGTTGATTTTCAAAACAGTGTCCAATTGTCTATCCTCGTCCGTCAAACTTTTGAGTCGATCTGTAATTCCGGCTTTTTCACTTTCTTTCAATTTGAAAATATTGTCCCTGATTTCTTCGTAAGAAATATCAATTTTGTCTTTTTGATCTTCCATAATACTTAAAAAGGAAATTAGTAATTGTGCAACCAGTTGTTTCAATTCCTTTTTGTTTCCACTTATCAACATGGCGGTTTCTCTTGTAACCCCAATCCTTTCACTAAAATCTGCCCTGATTTCTCTCTCCTCTAAAGAATCCACAGTAAATAAATCTTCTACAATTTCTGGAGTTTCTACCGATGTAACCACCATATCGGATTCATCAGTCAAGTCCATATATTGGATTAAGATGCGAAGAAAGTAATATTCAAATAACATTTTGCTCATTCTTTCGTCAAAAATAGGTTTTAACAAGACATCGCCCTTCCTCGTGGAAGTAAAGCACGGTGTGTTTTGCGCCAATCTTTCAATATTTTTCGCGGTTTTTTGTATTGACGACAATATGTTTTCCAGTTTAACATTTCCGTAAAACACCTTCAAATCTTGATAATATTCTTTAATGTAATTGCTAATTTTGTGAGAATGGGACGCGGACAAATTCATATAGCGCTGCACCACTACATTTGAAAAATCGACTTTGTTCAAAATAATGCTGGGAAATACCGTGATGAAATTACTAATAAATGTTTTGTAAAAATTTACAATGTTGTACATGGAATCGTCCGAAATTTGTCCAACCTTTCTCTCTTTCTCATGATCAATGTTCCACAAAGAGAGATTGTTAATAACCGCTTTTGCTTTATTAGCCAAACGCGCTGGAACCTTCGGACCTCGGTTTTTATCTATAAAATCCAAAATGTCTTCCTTCATGGATTCAATATCTCTATATAACAAATTATTCAAATCACGGACAGCAGGAGTTGTTTCACTCGTAGCAATGTCGTATGTTTCCAAAACACCTTGTATTTTTTTAATGAGTGACCCTTCAATAACTTGTTCTTGTTCATGTTCATCTTGTATCGCTTCGAGCAAATTGTTGAGTGTTGCAGTAGATGAAATAAGAGGCTCGTCCAAATCAATGTGTATGATGTTGTTTCGCCCGACAAGCTGCAACAAACGCAGAAAGCTCTCGACATTATAATTCCTTCCGTCGTCTTTCAACTTTCTTATCATTTCTTCCAAACTATCTCTCCCGTTCAAAAAATTGTATTCAGGTTTTTCTAAGCACAAAGGCAGCAAATCTTCTGGCACAGGAAGTAATGAATTAAATTTGCAAAAATAAATAAAGGACAAGAAAACAGTTTTTTCATCGAAATTTTGAGAAACAGGAGGATAAATATTTTTGGTATTGATTCGGCTGCTAAAGAGCCCTGATTTCGTGTGACTTACAATGTCCATCAATATATTCACCAATTTTTTGACAATCTGGTTACATTCTCGAATACTCGAATCATTTTGCATAAAATAACCGATTGTGGTTTCTTGTTCGCTAGTTTGACAGCACGCATTTTCAAGATAGGGTTCGTGGTTGGAATTTTGGAGCAACAATTGTTTTTTTACAATGACTTGTTGGATCTTTTCTTGAATGAGAAGAGAGAATTGTATCACTTTGGAATCCAAGACCAATATTTTTTCTCTCTGGTTTGGCGAACCAGTTCTCAAATCATGAATCAATGATTTTTCAAATTCTGTAGAAACATTCAACACCTTCTTCACGCGAAAAGGAAACAGAGGTGGTAAAAAGTTGAGCCAGTTTGCAACGTCGTGTTCTTCCGGGATTCTTTCTTCAGGAATTCTTAGCAAGTAATCCGTTTTCTCTTCTATTTTGCGTTTTACCGAGTCGAGTTTTAATAAATTATCATCGATTACTTGTTTGACTTTTTTCTCAATGATTTCTTTTTTCTTCAATGTATTCCAGGGTTCGCTAGAGCTACGACTATCGTAAGCCACACATGCTAAGTAAGACAAACTACTCAGGTCGCCCACTCCTTCAAATGGGTACCCGTTAAAAGAGCGAACACAACCAGGATGCGTTTTTCTTGTTTTCACAGAGGGGATCGACGTTTGAACTGCAATGAGAAACATGCCAAGCGTATAGTGCATCAGTGTAGAATTGTAAAAATAGTTGTAAGGTGGAATGTCGCGACCTTTTTCCCCCATTTCTTTTACCTTTCTTCTGTATTCCTCTTCCGGAATCAATGTTTCGCGCAGTGTATCGACCACACCATTGAGAATAAATTCTTTTTGATTCTCTAAATTAATTCCCATACCGTTTGAAAGGGCTGTAACAATGTTGGAAATCATGCGTGTCTCTGGTGTATCATATCGAACTGCGCGCGCAATAGCGGCCACTACTTTGTTTCCCGCGTCTTCTTCCAATGCGCCTCTCGTAGAAACGCGAAACCCTTCTTCGTAACCCTCCTCTATATCAAAATCCGCTTTGCGAATGACCCAACCACTTCCCAAAGCTGTCCAACTGTCTCCGTCGTCACTTTCTTTTCCGATTTTACTAATGAGACGATCCACAAAATCATTGTATCCGCTCGGATCTGTTATAAAAGCGTGTGCCATATCGTATTTGAAGACGGGCAATATCGGAACGTTTGTTTTGATGCAATAAAGCCAATATTCCGACTCTTTTTGGTTTCTTGGTCCAAACCCGTCTAAAATGGGTGGGCGTGTATACGTATTTACAAAACGAATAATGTCGCTTTGTTTTTTGACAAAATCTTGTTGAACCAGTATCAGATTTAGCAATTTGGCATAAGGCGACTCGGGAGCAACGCTTCTATCCTGATCAATGCTTGACCCTAGTTTATATTTCTGGTTGCTGTATTTCAAAAATTCGCTAGTTTCAATACTTGTAATCTTCGCCATGATTTTCATGTAATAGTCAAACTTGGTTCGAACAGTTCTCTCAAACTCTTCCTTGGACATTTTGTATTTGGAATCAAATTCATTTACCACATCTTTTAATACTTGGTTTTGAAGTGAAATGTTTTCTACTGTAATACTTTCACATTTGGTTGGCGTTACGGCATCACCTGGATTCGCAATACATTTTTGTTGTAACTCGCATAAAATATCGGAATCATCCGTATTGATCCCTTTGCCAACCGTTTTATCAAGAACCCATTTATTGGCTCTCCTCACAAAATATTCGGCATCGTTCTCTCTATTAAATAAATTATAAAGCACCGCATATTGACCATTTACTACTTTTTTGTGACCGTCAATCAATGTCTCGGCTAAATATTCGGCATCCTCATCATTAAGCTTTTGTTTTTTCTTCAATTCTTCAATAAGATGTGTGATAAAGTCCTCAGGAGTCATGCGTAACATGTCTTTTTCATAATTCGCCAATAATTGGTAGTTTGTTTTGTCAAATTTTCTGTCGAAATAAATCGTTTTGTCATTATCTGACTCCAACTGATCCATCGAGGTGTATTGTTTTGCAACAATGCGCGTTTTGCACGTGTCCTTGGTTTCTTCTGCCTTCATTTGTCTAGCCAGTTTTTCCTGCTCCGTTTCAAACAAACTCGCGAATTCACTTGGAAACATAAGAGGAGCATTTTGCAATGAAAGCGCGGACGAATACAACTTCCCGTAATCCTTTATCACAATTTTGCGCAAAAGCTCCAGGTTGGAGAATAACTTTTCATCGATAATGTCATATTCTGTTTGAATTTCCTCGCGTAAATTGTTTTTGGTTTCCAAAATAGAGAGAACAGAATAAGCAGTGGGAAAAAGAATCGCCTCAGATTTTTGTCTTTTTAACGTGGAAAATAATCTCGACCGTTTCTCCATGTTCAAGTTGTATTCAGATATTTTTTCATGGATAAATTCTAAAATATCAGTGTATTGCATGTATGTAATTTTGTCGGTATAAATCAAAAAGGGTTCC
>Ga0114966_10001903_pt1 | contig 18943 bp, 21 predicted proteins | sample M_130207_XF_Meta_FD_87029 | JGI IMG/M metagenome (GOLD analysis project Ga0114966, IMG submission 87029) | Freshwater microbial communities from Lake Montjoie, Canada to study carbon cycling - M_130207_XF_MetaG | ecosystem: Environmental > Aquatic > Freshwater > Lake | place: Lake Montjoie...
CCCGGACAAACGCCTTCGGAAACTACCATTTCTAACCCTCGATACCGCTATCAGGTACCTCCATTGCCGCCGGGCGTCTGCGGCCCGTACCCGCCCTAGGGGCGACCGGAAGAGCTCGCCCGCAACGCGCGTTCCGCTCATTTCCATCCTTAGCTCCTGCTGCGCCACAAGCCCAACATAGGGCTTCCGTCTCAATCGTTTCGGCCTGAACCGCCAGTACTCTGTCATTCGTAGTACTGACAGCCCTCCCGCCTAAATCCCATTCACCGGACCAAAATAATATATATTTCTTTTCTTTTCTATCACTTACAGACACACCGGGCAAAATAGCCTTCTCCGGTAGGGTAATACTCTTTTCAGGAAAGCCCGTTTTCACCGAATCTCCGGCGGAGCGGGCTTTTCCATTTCTACACCCTGGAGAATTCACCCATGTCTAACGAATTTTACGCTGCCAACCGCGACGCCATCATCAACAAAATTGTCGCCGACAAGGAAGCCGAAATGGCTGCCGAAACCGCTAAACGACAGGCCGCCGCCCAAGCGATGGCCAACCGGCGCAACGCCATGAAGTCAACCGGACCCCGTACGCCCGAAGGCAAAGCGAGTTCCAGCCAAAACCGTCTCGCGCACGGCCTCTGCTCCTCCTCACTTCTCATCCGTGGCGAATCGCAAGCCGAGTTCGACGCGCTTCATACCGATATAGTCGATGTCTACCGCCCCGCCACAGCGGAAGAGAAAATGCTTACCGACCAGCTAGCCGAAGCCCAATGGCGGCTCAACCGCGCCCGTCGCGTCGAAGCAAAAACGCTCAACCTGCTCGCCGAAGACACGTTCAACTACCTCAACGAAGAAAATGACGGCAACGAAGCCGTCACTTCCGACCCCGATCAACTGATCGCCGTATCGTTTGCCAGCGTCCCGAACGACCTGATCTATCGCAACATGCAGCGCTACGTCACGACCATCGAAAGAAGCCACCAGCGCTGTCTCAAAAACCTGCACCATGCCCAGGAGAAGCGCCGCACTCTGCCGCCCCCGCCGCCCGTTCAACCGGAGACGAAGGAAGTCAAAGTTGCCGCCGCCAACCATCCGCTTCCCGAAGTTGGCTTCGAACCGCAATTCGCTCCGGCCGTCCCGTTCAGCACCCCGGCCTACACCGATCGCTGCTGACCCGGCTTCGTTTCGTAGAACGACGCCGCCTTCGAACCGTATTTTGATCTTTGAAAACACAGCCGCAAATCGGCACACTCGAAGTGTGTCTTGCCGTCGCCGCTTTGGCTTCGTTCCGTAAAACACAGCCCCGAATTCTAGCCCACCCCGCGACCCAGCAGCCCATCCGTCCCCCGTTCGCCCTCCCAAAACCAAGGCCGCCGCCGTTGCCCCAACCCAAAGCTCCGCCGACTTCCTGGCAGATTAGAGCACCGTCCGAACCCAGGGTGCTACTCTGGAACAAGCTAACTAAAATATGTCAGATCGTAAATTGCAAGTAATCCCTCTCGGCGGCCTCGGCGAGTTCGGCATGAACTCCATGGCCTTCCGCTACGGGGATGACATCATCGTCGTTGACGCCGGCATGATGTTCCCCGACGCCGAACTCCTCGGTGTCGACATCGTCACCCCGGATTTCGCCTATCTCAAGGAAAACAAAAAGTTTGTCCGTGGCCTCGTCCTCACGCACGGGCACGAAGACCACATCGGCGGCATCCCCTTCCTCCTCTCCGAGGTGGATATGCCCATCTACGGCACCGCCCTCACCCTCGCCCTCGTCGAACGCCGCCTCGAAGAACACAAAATCGACGCCGACCTTCGCGTCATCAAAGCCAACGACAAGATCAAACTCGGCCCCTTCGAAATCGAGTTCATCCACGTCACCCACTCCGTCTCCGCCTGCGTCGCCATCGCCATCACCACGCCCCTCGGCGTCATTATCCACACCGGCGACTTCAAGATCGATCTCTCCCCCCTCGATAACCAACCCTTCGACCTCCACAAGTTTGCCGAATACGGCAAACGCGGCGTCCTCCTCCTCATGTCCGATTCGACCAACGTCGACCGGGCCGGCTTCACGCCCTCTGAAAAAACCGTCCGTCCCGGCATCGAAGAACTCGTCCGCAACGCTGATCGCCGCGTCATCGTGTCCTGCTTCTCCAGTTCCACCCATCGCCTCCAGATGGTCCTCGACATCGCGGCCGCCACCGGCCGTAAAGTCGGCCTCCTCGGCCGCAGCATGCTCTCCACTACGGAAATCGCTCACTCCCTCGGCCTCCTGCGCATCCCAGATAGCATACTGCTCCGACCGCAGGACATCATGCTCAACCAACCCGAAAAAACGCTGGTCCTCGTCTCCGGAACCCAGGGCGAGCCCATGTCCGCCCTCTCGCGCGTCTCCTGCGACAGCCACAAAAGCATGAAGATCGAGAAAGGCGACACCGTCATCTTCTCCTCCCGCATCATCCCCGGCAACGAAAAACCCATCATGCGGGTCATCAACCACCTCGCCCGGCGCAACGCTAACATCTATTTCGGAAACCAGACTCCCTCTATCCATGTTTCCGGTCACGCCTCCTCCGAAGAGCTCAAGCTGCTCTTAAACCTCGTCCGCCCCAAATACTTCGTCCCCCTCCACGGCGAATACTGGCAGCTCCGCAAACACATCGAACTCGCCAACGGACTCAAGGATCAGGGCCTCCAGCAATCTTTCCTGATGGAAACCGGCGAGTCTCTCGTCATCGATTCCAAGGGTGCCCGCTACGGCGAACGCGTCGCCGTCGGCCGCGTCTGCATCGATTCCGGCTCGCTCGACGATGTCGTCGAGGATCTCGTCATTCGAGACCGCCGCCATCTCGCCGAAGACGGCTTTGTCCTCCCGATCATCGCCATCGACAAGCTCACCGGCAAGCTCGAAGGCCGCGCCGAAATCATCACTCGAGGTTTCATCGCTGAAGATAACAAGGAACTAATCGCGGGAGCCCGCTCCGTCCTCGCCAGAACTTTGGAAACCTCCAGCGCCGAAGAGCGTTCCGACGTCGGCGTCATGCAGGAAAAAATCCGCGCTGACCTCAAACGCTATCTCGCCAAAGAAACCCAGCGCCGCCCCCTCATCATGCCGGTTATCCTAGAGATCTGATGTTTCTCGAAGACGCTTCCGGCTTCAAAGGAGAAGCCGCCCAACTCTTCACCCCCTCCACGGAAGGCGAACTCGTCGCCTTCCTGCAATCCAACTCCGCTCCCATCACGATCGTCGGAGCCCTCTCCGGCGTCACCGGCGGTGCCATCCCCCTCTCCGGCACCGCCCTCAGCCTTGCCAAATTCAACCGCTGCGACATCTCCTCCCGCTCCGCCCGCGTCGGTGCCGGCCTCCTCCTCTCCGATCTCCAAGCCGCCGCCAAGGCCACCAAGCAGTTCTACGCCCCGGATCCCACCTACAACGGCGCCTCCCTCGGCGGCACCTTCTCCACCAACGCCTCCGGCTCCCGCTCCTTCCGCTTCGGCTCCACCCGCCGTCACGTCCTCTCCCTCCGCGCCGCCTTCATGGACGGTACCGTCCGCGAATTCCACCGCGGCGAACCCATCGATTTCCCCGTCCCCGCCCTTCCCCTCCCCGCCACCACCAAGCACCAAGCCGGCTACCCCCTCAGCCCCGGCATGGACTGGATCGACCTCCTGATCGGCTCCGAAGGCACCCTCGCCATCCTCCTCGAAGCCACCGTCCAACTCCTTCCCCTCCCCCCCGTCCTCCTCTCCGGCGTTCTCTTCTTCGATTCCGAACCCGCCGCCCTCGCCGCCGTCGAAGCCTTCCGCGCCGTCCCCCAACTCCGCATGCTCGAGTACTTCGACGCCGAATCCCTCAACCTCCTCCGCGAAATCCTCCCCGAATCCCCCCGCTGCCCCGCCGCCCTCTTGATCGAACAGGAAGGCGACGATCTCGACTACCTCGACCAAGTCTCCTTCCACCCCGACTCCTGGTTCGGCTCCACCGACGCCGACCGCGAACGCTTCCGCAAATTCCGCCACGCCCTCCCCGAACGCGTCAACGACACCGTCCGCCGCAACGGCTTCATGAAGATGGGCACCGACTACGCCGTCCCCCTCGCCCGCAACTCCGAGATGATCGCCCGCTACCGCGAACTCCTCGCCCCCACCGGTATCCGCTACGTCATCTACGGCCACATCGGCGACGCCCACGTCCACGTCAACATGCTCCCCGCCACCCCTGCCCAGGCCGAAAACTCCCAGCACCTCCTCCACGAATTCGCCCACGAATCCGTCCTCCGCGGCGGCACCGTCGGCGCCGAACACGGCCTCGGCAAACGCAAACGCGACCTGCTCCATCTCCAATTCTCGGCCTCCGATCTGGAAGCCATGAAAGCTGTAAAGTCTCGCCTGGACCCCCGTTGGCTCCTCGGCCAAGGAAATCTGTTCCCATGCGAAACCTTCTCTTCCTAATCACCACCACCCTCGCCGCTCAGTCCATCCCGGACCAAGTCCTCAAGATCATCGAAGCCAACAAGTCCTGGACCCTCGAACAGCAGCGCTCCATCTGCGAGATCCCCGCCCCGCCCTTCAAGGAAACCGTCCGCGGCGTCGAGTACGCCAAGCGCCTCAAAGCCCTCGGCCTCGTCGATATCCGCACCGACGCCGTCGGCAACGTCATCTCTCGCTGGCCGGGCTCCACGTCCCCCAAGCCCCTCACCATCTATAGCGCCCATCTTGACACCGTCTTCCCCGAAGGCTCCGACGTCCGCGTCAAAGCCGAAGGCAAGCGCCTCAAAGGCCTCGGCATCGGCGACGATTGCCGCGGGCTCGCCGTCGTTCTCACAGTCGCCAAAGCCTTCCAGGAAGCTAAAGTCGCCGTCCAAGGCACCATCCTCTTCGTCGCCACCGTCGGTGAAGAAGGCCAAGGCGACCTCCGCGGCGTCCGCCATCTGTTCAACAAGGAACTCAAAGGCCAAGTCGACCACTTCATCTCCGTCGACGGCACCGGCAACCGCATCACCTCGGGCGGAGTCGGTTCCAACCGCTACAAGGTCACCTACTTCGGCCGCGGCGGCCACTCCTACGGAGCCTTCGGCATGCCCAACCCCGCCCACGCCATGGGCCGCGCCATCGCCCGCATCGCTGACCTTCAAGTCCCCCAAACCCCCAAAACCACCTTCAACATCGGCACCGTCGCAGGCGGCACCAGCGTCAACTCCATCCCCATCTCCGTCTCCATGGAAGTCGATATTCGCTCCGAATCGGCCAAAGAACTAGCGACTCTCGATGAACGTCTCCGCGCCGCCTTCTCCGCCGCCCTCGAAGCCGAAAAAGCTCGCTGGCCAGACTCCAAAGCCCCCCTCGAACTCAAAATCGAAACCATGGGCCTCCGTCCCGCCGCCGAAGCCAACGACTCGGTACCCATCATCCAAAAAGCCATCGCCGCCGCCAAACAAGTCGGCATCACCATCTTCGCCACTGGCACCGGCAGCACCGATTCCAACATTCCTTTAAGCCTCGGCATCCAAGCCGTCACCGTCTCCGGCGGCGGCATCGGCCCCCAGGCCCACTCCATCGACGAATGGTTCGAGGACACCCCGGACTCCCACAAAGCCATCCAGCTCTGCGCCCTCCTCCTCTTCAGCCTTAATCCTCTAAAATGACCTCCGTCCTCCATCACCGCATCGTCTCCACCAAAGCCGAGTGGCGGGCCGATGCGTCCCGCCGCTCGCTACCGCCAGTTCCCCATCCCCTCCGCTGGCCCGCCCCGGTCCCCATCCCCCTCACCGTCGGCCAGCTCAAGCCCTGGCACCCCGTCCGTCTCCTCCGCCTCGTCGATCACCAACTCGACCGCGTATGATCACCCTCCTCCACCGCCAACTCGCTCACGGACCGCTCCCGCCCATGCACGAGCCCATTCCCTTCCCCGACCCCTGGCCCCTTCCCCACCGCCATCTCTATCTCGAAATCACCACCGACGGCGGCCTCACCGCCCACCACCGCGGTCCCCGCTATCTCGGCCGTCTCGCCCCCTGGCAGCCCCTCCGCATCCTCGTACCCCTCCGCGGCGGCCTCGAAGACTACTACCTTCTCCTCCAGCGCGGCCCCCGCCCCGCCCAACTCCCCCCCGTCATCACCAAGAACCTCACATGATTCGACCCGCCACCCCCGCTGACCTCCCCGTCATCCTGGATTTCATCCAACAACTAGCCGCCTACGAAAAGCTCTCGCTCGCCTGCGTCGCCACCGAAACCGACCTCGCCGAAACCCTCTTCGGCCCCCGGCCCTACGCCGAAACGCTCATCGCCGAAGCCGACGGTCTCCCCGTCGGCCTAGCACTCTTCTTCCATAACTACTCCACCTTCCGCGCCCGCCCCGGCGTCTACCTCGAAGACCTCTTCGTCCTCCCCTCCCATCGAGGCCAGGGCCACGGCAAAGCCTTGCTCCAAGCCCTCGCCAAACTCGCCGTCGAACGCCGCTGCGCCCGCCTCGAATGGTCCGTCCTCGACTGGAACACCCCGTCAATTGACTTCTACAAAGCCCTCGGGGCCGTGCCCCAATCCGACTGGACCATCTTCCGTCTCACCGGCTCCGCGCTAGATCAGCTCTGCGGTTCATCGTCCAACTCAAACGAGTAAATCGGATCCAACTTCGCCCCCGGCTGCATCCGCGCCAACTCTTTCAAATAGCCGGTCCTCATGTCATACACCCAGCCGTGTATCTCCGGCACCTGCCGGTCGTGCCACGCCCGCTGCACAATCGACGTCTCCGCCAAATTCTGCACCTGCTCCATCACGTTCGCCTCCACCAACCGATCAAACCGCGCTACCGGATCCGATATCGTTTCCAGTTCCCGGCTGTACAGCCGATAGACGTCCTTAATGTGCCGCAGCCACTTATTGATCAGCCCCAAATCCTTCCGCCCCATCGCGTTCTTCACGCCGCCGCAACCATAGTGCCCGCACACTATCACGTGCTTCACCTGCAGCACTTCCACCGCGTACTGCAACACGCTCAGCATGTTAAAGTCCGTGTGCACCACTAGGTTCGCCACGTTCCGATGGACAAACAACTCCCCCGGCTGCGTCCCCGTAATCTCCTCCGCCGGTACCCGCGAATCGGAACATCCAATCCACATGAATTCCGGCTTCTGATCCAGCGACGATTGCCGAAAAAAGTGCGGATCCACGCTCATCTTATCTTGCACAAACGCCTTATTGGCGAGCAGTAACTTGCGAAAAGATTCCATAGGGTTCACTTCCAATGATCGTTGACGTTTTTCGTTTCCACCGTAATATTCTTGTACGGCGCTGACCGCTGGAAATCCTCAATCACTTCAAAGATATCTCGGTCCATATAGAGCGACCTCGTCGCGTCGATGATCAGCGTCGTATTGGCGGGTAATGCATTCAATTTCGTCCGCAACTCGCTCTTATTGACAAACGTAATGTCTTTGTTGAAGCGCAGAAAATACCAATCGTCCTGACTAACCACCGAGATCGCCGACCGATGATTTCCCCGAATAACAAAAAACACTCCCAGTACGAGGCCAATCACCACCCCTTTCAAAAGGTCAGTGAACACAATCGCCAAAACGGTCACCACAAACGGCAAAAACTGGTCCCATCCTAACTTGAACATGGAAAGGTAGATCTTTGGCTTCGTTAGCTTATAACCCACCATGATCAACACCGCCGCCAAACTCGCCAGCGGCGTCCAGTTCAAATACATCGGAATGGCCACCACCGCCAGCAACATCAACACCCCATGGAAAATCGCCGAAACCCGCGTCCGTCCCCCCGAACTCACGTTCGCAGAAGTCCGCACCACCACCGAAGTTACCGGCAAGCCACCAATCATCCCCGAAACCATGTTGCCGATCCCCTGCGCCACTAACTCCCGATTGGGCGACGATATCCGCCGAAAAGGATCGATCCGATCCCCCGCCTCCACCGACAGCAAACTCTCAATACTGGCCACCAACGCAATCGTCCCCGCCGCCGTCCAAATCCGCAAATCCCCATACCGCGAAAAATCCGGCAGCATGAACTCCAGCGCATTTACCATCGGCAACTGCACCAAATGCTCTGCCTGCACCAACTTAAAGCCCGGCAAAAACAACCCAAAGGCATTGTTGATCGCAATTCCCAAAACCACCACCACCAGCGGACCCGGCACCAGCAAGGGAACCCTCGCCCCCCGTGCCGACCATTGATCCCACAAAATCAACACCAAAACACTCAACACCGAAATCACGACCGCCCCCGCGCTCGCGCTCATCACTCCGCTAATGACATCGGTAAACGTATTGCTCCCGTTCGCCGCAATAAAGGATAAGTCACCCTCAAAGTCCTTATCCCGCCCCAAAGCATGTGGAATCTGCTTCAAGATGATCACCAGCCCAATCGCCGCCAACATCCCCTTTATCACCGAATTCGGCACATAGTCACCGATCACCCCCGCCCCCAACAAACCCAGCCCCAATTGCATCGCCCCCGCCAGCACCACCGCCAGCAAAAAACCCTTAAACGATCCAATCGATTGAATCGCCGTAAACACAATAATCGTCAACCCCGCCGCCGGGCCGCTCACGCTGATCGCCGAACCCGACAGCGCCCCCACCACAATCCCACCCACAATTCCCGAGATAATCCCTGCAAACAGCGGTGCGCCCGAAGCCAAAGCGATGCCCAAACACAACGGCATCGCCACCAGGAACACGACTAATCCCGCCGGACCATCAAACTGCTTAAAATTAGCCCACGAAGGCGATAACGACGCCATGTTAGAGGTAGAAACTGATTTCATCGTCCTCGCCGACATTTAATCGAAACTCCATTCCTTGAATCACCCCATCTAACTGAGCAGGGGACCGCAATCCCACGATAGCACCGGTCACCTCCGGCCGCCGCAAAACCCACGCCAGCGCCACTTCTCCCGGTGCCACCCCATACCGTTCCCCGATCTCCCGCAGCTTCTCCACCAGCTCCAAATTCTTCGTCAACGCCGGCTCTTGGAACTGCGCCCACCGCTTCCGATGGTCATCTTCCGGCATCGCCGCAATCCGCTCCCGCGTCATCGCCCCCGTCAACATTCCCCGCCCCATCGGCGAGTAACAAATCACCCCAATCCCATTCGCCCCCGCATGCGGCAGAATCTCCGCTTCCACCTCCCGCGTCAGCATCGAGTAAGGCGGCTGCAGCGTCGAAATCGGCGCAATCGCCGCCGCCCGTTCCATCTGGGCTTTTGAAAAATTCGAAACCCCGATCCACCGCACTTTTCCTTCCGCCTGCAACTCCGCCATCGCCGTCCAGCCCTCTTCGACGTCCTCGTCCGGCTCCGGCCAATGCATCTGGTACAGGTCGATTGCTTCCACGCCTAACCGCCGCAAACTCGCCTCGCACTCCGCCCGCACCGAACCCCGCTTCAACCGCTTCCCAATCACCCGATTCTCATCCCAAACTCGCCCGCACTTCGTAAACACATACGGCTTCGCCGTCATCCCTTCCAAAGCCTTCGCCACAACTTCTTCTGAATGACCCAGCCCATACACAGCCGCCGTGTCCACCCAGTTCATCCCCGCCTCCACCGCCGCGCGAATGGCATTCACGGAGTCGGCATCATCTTGCGGACCCCAGCCGAACGCCCAGCCCCCTCCCCCGATCGCCCAAGCTCCTACGCCCAGCGGCGTAATCATCAAATCCGTATTGCCTAGTTGCCGTTTTTGCATCGATAACCAGCATACCCGAATCCTCGGCCAAATCCTCTTCCGCAAACGCATTAGCGGCTGGTCCCCGCCCTATCAAGGACCAAACACAACTGCGGGAAACCGGTAGTGTAATCGGGATTTCTAGCTCATCGAAGGCGGATGCAACCGTCCGCGCCCATCGCGTCAGCTTCGAGCTAGCAATCACGGTTTTCAAGGATTCATTCGGCGTCGCCCAACCCTTAACCGGTGCGGACCTGAAGCAAATGAAACGGATACCATCTGCCAAACTTATCCGTCTAGCCGATGAATTGACGCGGGAAAAGTTCGCCGTCCGCTTCCATATCCCCCTAATTAAATGCCGCGTCCCTCAGTAACACGTTCAAAGGGCAATCAGCCCTCCTGGGATCCCTTCGTCTCCTCGCTTTCGACTACTGGCCCAACCGCCAATCGCTCCGAGCGTTACGCCCACAAGCCGAACCGCATCCCGCCTAGCCCGACCTCATCATCTCCGCTACCTCTTACCGAACCAGCAAAGGTTCCCTGTCACCAACACTGACCTCGAGCCAGCCCTCGAACTCCTCTCCCCCGAAGCCCATCACCGCGACCAAATCGCCCTCCTCCTCCGCCCAGCCCGCCTCAAACCTCCTCTCTCCTGGCCGCAAGTTCTAACCTCGAAGCCCCGCCTCCTCCAAAATTGACATAAGCTAAATCGATGCGGCTTCTCTTCCTCCTCGCCACCACCCTTTCCGCCCAACAAATCATGTTCCCCCCCGTCCGCGGCACCCGCGAGATGGTCGGCGCCGCCAATAACTTCGAAGTCGAAGCCGGCTTCCGCCTCCTCACCTCCGGCGGCAACGCCGTCGACGCCGGCGTCGCCTCCACCCTCACCGCCGCCGTCACCGAACAAGCCCGCTTCGGCCTCGGCGGCGAAATGCCCCTCATCATCACCTTAAAAGGCAAGCCCCCCATCGTCATCTCCGGCGTCGGTACCGCTCCCAAACTCGCCACCGTCGACTACTACTCCAAACGCACCCCCGAACCCTGGGAAGACCTCTCCCGCCTCGCACCCATCCCCGGTGAAGGAATCCGCGCGGCAATTTTACCAGGAGTCTTCGATGGCCTCATGCTCGCCCTCCAAAAGTACGGCACAAAGTCCTTCGCTGAAGTCGCCCAACCCGCCATCGAGTACGCCGAAGGCTTCCCGCTAGGCGAAGAGTTCGCCAACTTCATCAAAAACGGCGAGCGCCTGCTCAACACTTGGCCCACCTCCAAAGCCTTCTTCATGCCCAACGGAGCCCCGCCCCCCCGCGGCCAAATCCTGCGCCTGCCCGCCCTCGCCAAAACCCTCCGCGAACTCGTCGCCGCCGAAAAGAAGCAGCGAGGAAATCGCACCAAAAAACTCCAAGCCGTCCGCGACTACTTTTATCGAGGCCCCATCGCCCAGAAAATCGCGACCTTCTCCGAAGCCAACGGAGGCCTAATCCGTCTCGAAGACATGAAGGCCTTCCACGCCGTCGAAGACACCCCCCGGACCACCTCGTATCGCGGCTACACCATCGTCAAGCCTGGCTTCTGGACTCAAGGCCCCGTCATGCTCCAAGCCCTCAACATCCTTGAAGGCTACGACCTCAAAGCGATGGGCCATAACTCCCCTGCCTTTCTTCATACGCAAGTCGAAGCAGTTAAACTAGCCTTCGCCGACCGCGACGCCCACTACGGAGACCCCAAGTTCGCCAAAATCAACGAAGCCACTCTCCTTTCGAAGGAGTACGCCGCCGCCCGCCGCAAGCTCATCAACCCCGACAAAGCCGACATGAACTCCCGCCCCGGACCCGTAGCGACTGAACACAACAGCGTCCAGGACACGACCTGCGTTAATGTCGTCGACAAGCAAGGAAACGCCTTTAACGCGACGCCCTCCGGAGCCTGGCTCCCCAGCGTCATCGTCGGCGACACCGGCATCCCCCTCTCGACGCGCCTCCAGAGCTTCGTCACCACTAAGGGCCACCCCAACGAACTAGCCCCCGGCAAGCGCCCCCGCGTCACCCTCAGCCCCACCACAGTCCTCAAACCAGACGGCAGCCTGCACCTCATCATGTCCACCCCCGGAGGAGACAATCAGGATCAAGCCATGCTCCAAGTCTTAATCAATATCATCGATTTCGGCATGTCCCCCCAGGAAGCCGTCGAAGCTCCTCGCTTCCAGACCGAACACTTCTATTCCAGCTTCGCCCAGCACGAATTCGTCCCCGGCCGTCTCCGTGTTGAAGGCCGCGTCGCCAAGCCCGTCCTCGACGCACTCCGAGCCAAAGGCCACCTGGTCACGGCATCCCCTGATTGGTCCAACGGCAGCGCCCCCACGGTCATCTTGCTCCACGATGGAATCCTTGACGGAGGAGCCGACCCCCGTCGACTCCGTTTCATCTTCGGCCGCTAGCATCGCCGAGAAGCGTCAATATCTCCAGTTGCTGCGCCAACCACGCCCACTCCGACCCGTCGTCTGCCTCGCCAGATCCACCGCCAGCGAACCGCTTTTGTTGCGACGATCGGATCGAGCAGTAGCTGTACTGCCCCGGCGCAACGCGTTCGCGCCGCTTGAAGCGACGGCCACAATCGGCCGCTGCGAAGATGAAAAGCTTCGTGGATGAAGGAAACGAGCCGCTTCCTTCATCGGCTCGATAACAAAACAAACGCGGCGGAGAGTCTTGGGGAAATTGCTGGACGCGATTCAGCCGATCCAACGCGCAACGGTTTCGCCGAAAGGCAACTCGCCAATCGGCAAGCGCTTGGGTAGCGGCTTCCGTTCGGCCTGGAAACCGGTGATCGCCTGATGCCGTTCCGCTTTTGCGCCTGATTACGGTCCTCCGGTTCGGTCTCCAACGGACTCTTAAGGGACAGAGCGTTGTAGCGCGCGCTCTCCCGGTTGATGCGCGCGGCCAGAGTCCGGATCTTGGGCATCGAACTTGCAGCGGGCCGGATTCACCACCAAACGGTAGGAGGAACAGAACAAACTGCATGCTCCGCCAGCCGGCCTAATCCGTAGTGTTCCCGCATGTACTTAGATTAATCGCCACGATCGGTACCTGATGTCCGGTTTCGGTGTGCTTGCGGATCTCTCGAACCGCCATTCAATTACTCAACAAGCTCGTCCGTTCCGCCAGCGGCATCGAGACTATTTCCGCTCCCACCAGCTTTACCTCGCCTCTGATAAACTCCGCCACCGGCCAGTCCGGGCCAGCGAACTTGTGATACGACAGGATGGCGACTCGGCGCGTGTCCATCTCACGGAAAAACTCTGGACTGTAGCCCTCCCGAAGGAACCAAATCCTGTCGCAACGTGGTCCGCAATCCCGGATCGGCTTCCTTGTTGACGTAAAAGAACGGCTGGCCGTCCATGGCGTTGATCCAGTAGGTGGGTGCGGCGGAAGGCTCCTTTCCAGCCTCAGAACCGGGCATCGTTACGGTCGAGGCAAGACATTTAGCCAGTTACGCCCCGCGACTCCCCCGGATCAGCTCAAAAAACCGATCCACATCCTGCGGACGCGTATGCACGTGCGTTGCAATCCGCATCAACGGAGACCCGTACACCCACATCTTCTCCGCCGCTGCCTTCTTCGCAAACGCCTCAAAAAGAGCCTTCGGCATCCGAAACGCCACCAATCCGCCATACAACCGATCGTCGTCCGGCGTCAGCAACTCCAACTCCGAAATCCCCGCCGCTAACCCTCGCGCCCGCCGCGCCAACTCATGAATCCGTCCATACACCCGCCCAGCGCCAATCGCCTGCGCAAACCGGATTCCCGCCCCCATCCCCTCCAGCACCGCCCGACTGTTCGTCCCCACCTGCATAAACCTCGCCGCCTTCAACCCCAGATTCGTCCACGCCTCGGTCGTCACCAACGGCCACAGCCGATCCAGCATCTCATCCCGGATATACAGTAGCCCACATCCCGGAGGCGCGAACAGCCACTTATGCGGGCTCCCCGCCAAAAAGTCACACTCCAACTCATCGATCCGAAACGGAATCTGCCCGTGCATATGCGCCCCGTCCACCACCGTAATCACGCCCTTCACTCTCGCGGCCCGGCAAATCTCCCGCACCGGCATCACTAATCCCGTCGTCGTCAAAATGCCACTGAAACTCAACACCTTCGTCCTCGGCCCAATCGCCCCAATCAACCGGTCCACCAATTGCCCACTATCCCGCGGCGGCAGTGGAACCTCCACCGTCCTCACCCGCAGCCCATGCCGAGCCTCCCGCAGCAGCCACGACCCCTTCCCCCCCGTGTGCTCCTGATCGGTCATCAGTATCTCATCACCACTCGCCAAATCCAGCCCCTGCGCCACCATGCTCATCGCCTCAGTCGCGTTGTGCGTCAGCGCCAAATTCTCAAACGAACATCCCAAAAACGCCGCCGCTTCTTGCCGATGCGACTCCATCAACTCGTACCCCCAACGCGGATACTCACTCCCCACCATCCCCGCGCCCCGCTCCAAATACGCCTCCACCGCCGACACCACCGGCCGCGGAGCCACGCCCAGCGACCCGTTGTTCATATAGGCTCGCCAATCGGGGAGCAAAAACTGCTCCTCCCGCAGCCGCTTCCAATAAGCCTCCGGCGCGGTATCCAGCAACTTCAAATCCGGCATCGGCGCGACCGCCGCCGCCATCGCGCTCAACAAAGTTCGGCGTTTCATTCCGACCAGTCTAGCGCGCGGGCCCAACCCCGGTCTTCACTTTAAAATTGTAAAACTGCGTCTTGATCTCGCTGATCAAAGTCTTAAATACCAGCACCTTCGCCGTAAAGTTCACCTGCGAACTATCCGTAAAGAAATGGCCCTCGGCCACCCGGCCCCGATTCAAAACAAACCGCGTGCCCTTCTCCACCCTACCCAACAGCCCAAACCCAATGCTAATCGTATCGAAAACCTCCGCGTCCACCCTCACCAAGTCCTTATCGGCTTGATCCACCCAAACCTTGCCGCGAACCTTTTCGAAAAATCGCGACCGCATCGATTTCGCCTTGTACCCCGCCCTCGGCTGGCAGGCCAACACCCAAGCCTTCCGCCCCGCCATCATCTCCTCGCCAACCAGTCGATACTCGAGCGCCTCCGGAAACTCCTGAATCAAATCGTCGTTATCCCTCCCCAAAATACTCGGCGGACGCCCCCCGGTCGCCTTGCCCTCCACCACCTTCCGCCGAATCACCTCCTCCTGCCGACGCTGCTCAACCTCGGTCAAACGCGCTCCGTCTTTTTCCATCACCCGTGAAATCCAAACGCCTTCCACCCGCTCCGGCCGCATCAGCGTATTCGATTCCGTTTTCAGCGTCCCATCGGCTTCGAACTCTTTCCGAATCACCCGCCGATCAAACGAATAATCGGCCATTTTCGAATCGCTCGCCACCATCCGGGCGAGCGAACTTCGCATCACCGGACTCCAATCGAGCGGTTGCGCCCACAAGCTAAGCGGCTGGGCCGAAAAGCTAAAGAAGAGCGGCCAAAGAAGCAAGATGCGCATATGTTAGTCTTTATCATAGCCGCGCTGCTACCGATTTTCTCCGCCCACCGGCCTTCTCCTGTCGAGCTAAGAGCCGGGGCTCCCCTTAGGAGTTTCCCGCAAATGTCCCCTCCCCTCTGGCGCATCGGCCTCGCTTTCACCGCCATTTACTTCATCTGGGGGTCAACGTTTCTTGCCACCCGCTTCGCAGTTCAGGCGCTCCCACCCTTTTTCGTTGCCGGTTTTCGTTTCTTTCTTGGCGGACTTATTCTCTTTCTCCTCGGCCGCGCCCGTTCCTCGGAGCCTCTCACCCACGCTCATTGGTTCGACGCCGCCAAGCTCGGCCTTCTCTTCTTTGTCATCTGCCACGGCGCCGTCAGTTGGGCCGCCCAGCACGTTCCCTCCGGCGTCGCCGCGCTCTTGATGGCCTCCATCGCCCTCTGGACGGCCATCGTCGAACGCCTCCTCCAAACCCAAACCCGGCCCGGCGGTCGTGTGCTCTTCAGCCTCGGCGGCGGCTTCGTCGGCCTAGCCATTCTCGTCATCAAGCCCGAAAGCCTCGCCGGGTCGACCCAAGCTCAAACCGCCTCCCTCGCCGTCCTCGGCGGAGCCCTCACCTGGGCCGTGGCCACAGTGCTTGCGCCCCGTACCCTGCGGCCCCCAAGCAACTTCACCTGTGCCGGCATGCAAATGCTCTGTGGTGGCGCCATTCTCTTGCTTGGTAGCGCCCTGTTCACGCCCCCTTCTCTCGACCGCGTCACCTCGGTCACCGTCGGCGCCCTCGCCTACCTCACCATCGCCGGAGCCCTCGTCGGCTTCCTCAGCTACACTTACCTCCTGCAACACTTTCCTCCCACGAAGGTGGCAACCTACGCCTATGTCAACCCCGTCGTCGCCCTTCTGTTAGGATGGGCTTTGGCGGGAGAAACCATCTCAGCCCAGTCGCTCGTAGCCAGTCTTGTCGTTCTGGCCTCAGTGGCAACCATCGTTCTGTCCCGGTCGGCCGCGGTGTCCCCGCGCTGGCCCAATTCCCGGCCCGTCCCCGCTGAGCAAGGAGCCTAACTCTCATGAGCCTTTCCCGCCGTCGATTTCTTGAATCTTCCGCCCTCGCCGCCCTAGTGGCCGCCACCGGCCACGCTGCTGAACCCGGCAAAATGCCCACTCGCGTCCTCGGCGCTACGGGTGTCCGCATCCCCGTCGTCGGCATGGGGGCCGGTAGCCGCTTTCTCTCCTACAAGGAAGAGGACGCCGCCCTCGCCGCCATGAACCGCGCCATCGACGCCGGCGTCACCTACATTGATACGGCCTATAATTACGGTTCCGGCTTAAGCGAAACCCGCGTCGGAAAGATTATGGCCACCCGCCGCAAAGAGGTCTTCCTCGCCACCAAAATCGGCGACCGCTCCGGCGATGGTGCCATGCGCATCCTCGAAGGCAGCCTCAGGCGCCTCCAGACCTCCCAGATCGACACCGTCCATATCCACCAGCTCATGGGTGAAGACGACCTAGCCGCGATCGAATCTAAGGACGGCGTTCTCAATGCTCTCTACAAAGCCCGCGAACAGAAAATGATCCGCTTCGTCGGGATTTCTTGCCACACCGATCCGGCGGTCCTCAAAATTGCTCTCGAACGCCACGATTTCAACGTCACCCAAATGGCCCTTAACGCCGCTCTCGTCGGCATGAAACCTGGACCCGCCGGCATGGTTATCAACCCGGCCATGAAGTCCAGCTTCGAAACCGTCGCCCTTCCGGTTGCCATCCGCAAAAAAATCGGCGTCACCGCCATGAAAATCTTCGGCGCCGATGGCCTCGTCGGCCAAGTCCCGTCCGAAAAACTACTCTACTACTCGCTCTCGCTCCCGGTCGCCGGTGCCATCCTCGGCATGCCAAAAATCGAACATATTCTCGAAAACTCCAAAATGGCCCGATCATTTAAACCGCTCGAAAAATCGGAAATGCTCGATCTTTCCCAAGCCCTGTCTTCGAAGAACAAAATGGCCCTCGATCGCTACCTGTCCAATCACATCGACACCTACAGCGTAGCCTAGGGTGCGCATTCTAATCACCAACGACGATGGGTTTGACGCTCCGGGCCTGACAGCGTTACGCACGGCAGCGGGCGACTTCGGCGAAGTGGCCAGCCTCGCCCCCGCCTCCCAACAGTCCTACGTAGGTCATCGCGTCTCCACCCTCACCCCCCTCCGCCTGACCGAACTCGCCCCCGGCCAATTCCATCTCGACGGCACCCCCGCCGACTGCGTCCGGGTGGCCCTCCGCGGTCTCCAACAATCCTTCGACTGGGTCCTGTCCGGCATCAACCACGGCGGAAACCTCGGCGCCGATGTCTACACCTCCGGCACCGTAGCCGCCGCCCGCGAGGCCGCTCTCCTCGGCGTCCCCGCCATAGCCATCTCCCAGTTTCACCGCCGACCCCATCCCGACGACTGGCCCACCTCCATCGCCCTCGCCAAGCGCGCCATCCAACAGATCCTGGCCACCCCGACCCACCCCGGCGACTACTGGAACGTCAACCTCCCCCACCCCGTCGCCGACCCTCACTCCGTCGCCCTGATCGACTGCCTCATCGAGCCGGGCCCCCTCGACGTCGCCTTCTCCCGCCTCGGTGACGATTTTCTATACGCTGGCCGCTATCTCGACCGCGCCGCGACCCCCGGCTACGACGTCGAAAACTGCTTCGCAGGATCCATAACGATCACCCGCTTCTCTTCCGGCCGCTAACATCGACGGCGGGTTCTGTTGCGACTGAATGTCGCCGGACTCGGCGACCGCCGAAGAGGAAGGCGCAGGCTCACCCTCCGCCTACATTCCACACCATTGAGTGACCCTTAACAATCCGCACGTCGCGGCATTTGGTCGCCAAACTCGCGCGGGCGCCGACCCTCTACTCCGCGATCACTTTCCCCTGCCGTCCTGAGGCTAACCACAAACCGCCTCCAACGCCGGGGAGTCGGCCCGCCCCAAGGCCACTACGAAAGTCGCTCTATGCGGCCAGTGCGTCGCTATCCCAATCATTGAGGACAGACGACTAATTCTGTGCTCGCCAAAGAGAGATTTCCAATGATCAAGCGGACCGGCGCCCATGGCAATGCCCCCGACGGCTGGGAGATCGGCACCGGTGCCGATCTCGGCTCGATTACCTCCGGTACCCAGTACAGCTGCTCCAACATCGCCGCTCGTCGTCTTCTCAGGCAAACAAATCCCAGGTCTGACCGAACCCTCCAGACAACTCGTCGAACGCTGAGTGCAACGCTCCGCCTTGACCCTCCTCTTCGTGTTCCTCGCCGATTGCGCCGACCTCCGACAAACTCCCGCCGCACTCGTTCAAAACGGCATCACCTTCGAAGCCAAAGGCAACACCGCCGGCGCGCTCATCCTCTTTCGAAAGGCCATCCAGTTGGATGCGCGCTACGGACCCGCCGAAAAAGCCATCGCCCTCGCTGCACCCAACCGTATCAGCAATTGATCCTGCGACGGCAAATTGCGGCGCATCGCGCGGAGCTTCACCAGCAGCCCGGAACAGCTTCTTGCGCCGCATCGCGATTTCCTTGGCCTGACGGCCATCGATCTTGGCCAGCACATACAGTTCACCGTCTTGCTTGTACAGCTTCAGTTGGTTCCTCGCTGTTTGGTGTGGGTAGAACCGCCCGTCCGGTTACAGCATCGACGGTCGGAGCCCGTCCAATAGTCCAAGTAGGCGACCGTGGAAATGACGCGCCGTGGAAAGCGAGGAAAAC
>Ga0114966_10001904_pt1 | contig 18941 bp, 13 predicted proteins | sample M_130207_XF_Meta_FD_87029 | JGI IMG/M metagenome (GOLD analysis project Ga0114966, IMG submission 87029) | Freshwater microbial communities from Lake Montjoie, Canada to study carbon cycling - M_130207_XF_MetaG | ecosystem: Environmental > Aquatic > Freshwater > Lake | place: Lake Montjoie...
CATCCTGCCGCGGCGGCCGCCGGTGCCGAACGGGATCACCGTCCAGTAGGCGTCGTCGAGTTCCTTCCAGCGGCCGGCATCCGCCCGCGCGGCGTCGATCCTCGCGGCCAGTTCCGCCGCGAACTCGGCGTAGCGGGGCTGCGTGAGCCAGTCCCGCATCGTACGGGCGGAATGCTCGGTGATCGTGCCGGCGGCGTGGGCGACGGCGATCGCGTCGAGGCGGCCGGACACATCGGTCGGGGGCACGGACTGCGGGGTCATCGCGGGTCTCCTTCGCCGGTGTCGGCGTCGTCATTCTCCGCCGGCGGCTTCGGTAGGCGGATGTTCGGAGGCCTTTTATACTCTGCCCCGCATGAATGACACATTGATCGTGAGCGTTTCCGGCCTGCGGGGCGTGGTGGGCTCGAGCCTCACGCCCGCGATCGCCGTCCGCTACGCCGCGGCGTTCGCGGCGACGCTGCCCGCCGGTCCGATCGTGATCGGCCGCGACGGCCGCACGACCGGTCCGATGCTGGCGGCTGCCCTGCGGGATTCGCTGCTGGCGGCAGGCCGCGACGTGATCGACTGCGGCATCGCCGCCACGCCCACCGTCGGCATCGTGGTGCGGACGGAGCGGGCCGCCGGCGGCATCCAGATCTCCGCCAGCCACAATCCCGCCCGCTACAACGGAATGAAGCTGTTCGCGCCGGAGGGCCGCGTGCTCACGGCGGCCGCGGGCACGATCGTGCTCGACCGGTTCACCGCCGCGGCATCGGCCGGCGCCGGATCCTCCGCGCCGCGGCCGGGACGGCTGCGGACCGTCGATGGCACGGCCGCGCACGTGGAGCTCGTCGCGGCCACGGTCGACGTCGCCGCCATCCGCCGCCACAGTCCCAGGGTCTGGCTCGACAGCGGCCACGGCGCCGGCAGCTGCGTGGCCCGCCCGCTCCTCGACCGCCTCGGCTGCGATCTGGTCATCGAGGGCGGTACCCCGGACGGGCTCTACGAACACGAGCCCGAGCCGACGGCCGAGAACCTCGCCGGCCTGCTGCCGCGGATCGCCGCCGCCGGCGCCGACATCGGCTTCTTCCAGGATCCGGACGCCGACCGCCTCGCGATCGCGACGGCCGACGGCCGGTACATCGGCGAGGAGGCGACGCTGGCGTTGGCCATCGAGGGTGTGCTCGCGAAGTCGCCCGGCCCGATCGTCGTGAATTGCGCGACCAGCGGCATGGCCGCGGAGATCGCCGCCCGGCATGGCGTGACCTGTCACGTGTCGGCCGTGGGAGAGGCGAACGTCGTCGACTCCATGCTGGCGGCCGGCGCGATTCTGGGCGGCGAGGGGAACGGCGGCGTGATCGATCCGCGCGTGGTCCTCGTCCGCGACAGTTTCGCGGCGATGGCGCTCGTGCTCGACCGCATGTGCGCCGGCGAGCGGCTCACCAGCATCGACGCGCTGGCCCGCGGACTGCCGCAGTTGGCGATGCGGAAGCGAAAGGTCGATTGTGCCCCCGAACTCCGCGGGCCCGCCCTGGCCGCCGCGCTCGACCGCGTCGCGGCGGCCTTTCCCGGATTTCGTGCCAGCCGCCTCGACGGACTGCGGCTCGACTGGCCGGGGGGCTGGCTGCTGGTCCGGGGCAGCAATACGGAGCCGATCGTGCGGATCATCGGGGAGGCGGCCGATGCAGCCGCCGTGGACGGCGCGATTGCCCGCGCCACGGCCGCCCTGCTGGCGGGTTGCCGGCGTGGCGGGCGATCGTTGTTGCGCGACGTCTGCGGCGGACCAGTACGTGGGAGCCGGGTCCGAGGATGTCGACGAGTTCGCGGAGATCGCGGGCCGAGATGATCAGGCTCGAGGACGGCGCGGTGTCGCCCAGCGCGTTCGGGTCATCGACCGCCTCGATCGTCAGGCCGTCGCCGAGCAGGATCGACTGGCCCTGCTCCGCGAAGCCGGCGAACGAGACCTGCGTGGCGGCCGGCTGCCGGGCGGGATCGCCGCCGCGACGCACCTCCACGACCGCGAGGGACGCGCCCACCCGCTCCTGGACCTGGCGTCCGACGACCACCGGAAAGCTGCCGGCGTAGTTGCCCCCGATCTGGAGACTGAGGCGACGCCGCGAGACGCTGACCACGGCGTCGAACGGTCCGCGGACGAGCTTCAGCGGTTCGCCGACGACGAGGCCGGCGGGATCCTCGACGCCGTTGATCTTGGCGAGCAACTGCCACGGCACTGCCAACTGGGTGGCGATGCTCGTGAGGGTCTCCTCGGGCGCCACCATGTGCGGCGGCAGCAGCAGATCCTGCCGCGAGTAGATGACGGTCCCCGCCAACTGCCCCAGCAACTCCTCGAGACGCTGGCTCTCCTCGAGCCCCAGGGACGGATCGTCGTGCCACACCGACAGCACGGCCAGCGCCTCGGCGTACCGCCCGGCCGCGAGCTTGTCGTGCGCGTCGGCCCATGCCGAGGCGAACGCCGCCGACGGCGGCGGGACGGCGGAGGACCTGGTATCCGCAGGCAGGACCGCCGGCGGTGGGGACGGCTGGATGGCCGGACCGGTCAGACCGGCTTCGGCAACCGGGGGCGGTGCCGTCTGCGCGCTGAGATAGGTCGGGGCGGCATCGGCGGAGAGCGGGGCCGCCGCGGCCCCTGTCGGCAGCAGGCCGGCCGCCGCGATCCCGGCCGCAACCGCGGGGGCGGCCGTGGCGACGGCCTCGACGGCGGGCGGGGCGATCGGCGCGGGCGGTAGAACAGCAGGACCAGCCGCCGGCAAGGCGGCTGGAAAGGCGGAGGCTGCCGTCGCCGCGACCGGCTGGGCCATGACGGGGGATTGGGCCCCGGTCTGGGGTGCAGCCGGGGCTGGCGCCTGGGCCTGGGGAATGTCGATCTGCGGGGCGGCGAACGGAGGGGCGTCTGCCGCCGCCAGTTGCGGCACTGCGGCCTGTCCGCCGGAGCCGGGGCCCTTTTGGACCACGGAATACGCTCCGTAGAGGATCGTGCCCAACAGCACCAGCACCACGAGCGGCTTGAGCGCTTCCATGGAATCGGACTCTCGTTCTCGGCGGATGGGAGCCTTGGACCGGTTGGCCATGGGAGGTTTTCACCGTGGAATACGGGGTGGTCCGGCGGAAAACAGCGGCGGATCGTAGGGAACCCGCCCGCCCCGTGCCAGATCGCTTCCGGGCTGAAAACCTCGGTTGTTCTCCGTTTTCCCATTGCTCCCCGGGTGGCGGGAGCGCGTATAGTGGTGCTTCGACAGGGTCCGGCTGGCAGTCCCGAAGGAGCGCGGCATTCGGGAGGAGGAAGGGTGACATGCGTTCACGAGACGTGGACCAGACGCGCGTTCGCGACGTGGTGGCCGTCGTGCTTGCCGGCGGCAAGGGGGCCAGGCTCGAGCCCCTCACCCGGGACCGGGCAAAGCCGGCCGTGCCCTTCGGCGGCGGCTACCGGATCATCGACTTCGCGCTTTCCAATTGCGTCAACAGCGGCCTGCGCCGCGTGCTTCTGCTGACGCAGTACAAGGCGAGCAGTCTCGACCGCCACCTCAATCTCGGCTGGCACCGTCTGTTTTGCCGCGACTTGGGCGAGTTTCTCGACGTGCTGCCCCCGCAGCAGCGGGTGGACGAGAACTGGTATCTCGGCACCGCCGACGCCGTCTACCAAAACATCTACTCGCTGGAGATGGCGGCGCCGCGGCTCGTCATCGTGCTGGCCGGCGACCACATCTACAAGATGAACTACCAGTCTCTGATCGAGGCCCACGACGACAGCGGGGCCGACGTGACCATCGCCGCGTTGCCGGTTTCACTGGAGTCTGCCCGCGAATTCGGCACCATGGAGGTCGACGCCGCGGGCCGCGTGCGGAGCTTTCGCGAGAAGGTGGCGGATCCCCCGGCCATTCCCGGGCGGCCCGGCACGTGCCTTGCCTCGATGGGCATCTACTGCTTCTCGGCGGCCTTCCTCCTCGAGCAACTGAAACTCGACGCCACCTCCCCCGGCAGCCGCCATGACTTCGGCCACGACGTGCTGCCCCGCGTCATCAATTCCCACGACGTGCGGGCCTTCCCCTTCCGCGACGAGAACAGGAAGCGCGACGCCTACTGGCGCGATGTCGGCACGATCGACGCCTACTTCGAGGCCAACATGGATCTCGTGGAGGTCGACCCGCTGCTCAACATGTACGACGAGCAGTGGCCGATCCGGACGCACTATCTCACCTACCCGCCGCCGAAGTTCGTCTTCGCCGGGGAGGGGCACGAGGCCCGCCGTGGCGAGGCGACCGACAGCTTGGTCTGTCCGGGGGCGATCCTCTCGGGCGGCCGCGCGACGCGGTCGATCATCGGGCCCGGCGTGCGCGTCAACAGCTTTGCCCGCATCGAGGAGAGCATCCTCTTCGAGGGCGTCGACATCGGCCGGCACGCGGAGGTGCGGCGGGCGATCATCGACAAGGGGGTGCGCGTGCCCGCGGGCGCCACGATCGGCCTGGATCCGGTCGAGGATGCGGCGCGGGGCTTGACGGTTTCCCCGGCGGGTGTGACCGTCGTACCAAAGGGTTTCCAGTTCGAGGCCGCCGCCGTGGCCGCCTCGTCCCGTTGAGTCTGCCGAGTTCGATGTCCGGGGCCGCCGTCGGGCCGGTCCCCGGTTGAAAGCGTCCATGCCGAAGCGAAACCTGCTCCTGCTGTTTCTCGCCGCGACCGTCTGCCTGCTGGCATGGCTGGCCCGGGACCGGAGCGGCCATGGCCGCCGGTTCGGCGAGGTCATGGCCGCCATCGAGCGGTCCTACCTCGAACCGGTCGACCAGCACGGCCTGTTCGCGGCCGCGATGGACGGCGTCTTCTCGAAACTCGACGAGCACTCGGCATTCATCGACGGCGAAGGGCAGCGGGACCTCGAGGCGCTGCTCGACCAGGAGTTCGGCGGCGTCGGACTCGAACTGGCGGTCGACCCCGGCACCGGCCGGTTGACGGTGGTCGCGCCGGTGGTGGGATCGCCGGCCTGGCGGGCGGGCCTGGCCGTCGGCGAGCGGATCGACGCGATCGACGGGGTCGTCACGGCGGGCATGCCGCTGCGAGACGCGGTCGGCCGGCTGCGCGGCAACCCAGGCACTCCCGTTGTCGTCCGCGTGGCTCCACCCGAGGGGCAGGCCGCGGATCCGTCCGTCCGCGACGTCACGCTCGTGCGGGAGGCGGTGAGGGTGGAATGCGTGCTCGGCGATCGCCGGCGGCAGGACGGCTCGTGGGACTGGCGGATCGAGGGACATCCGTCGATCGCGCTGATCCGCATCACGAGTTTCGGCGAGCACACGGGCGAGGATCTGCGCCGGGCCATCGAGGCGATCGAGAAGGACGGCCGCCCGCGGGGCGTCGTCCTCGATCTGCGCGGCAATCCCGGCGGACTGCTCGCGGCGGCCGTCGAGGTCTGCGACATCCTTCTCGACGACGGACTGATCGTTTCGACGCGGGGCCGCAGCGGAACGTCCGGGGATGTCGCCACGCTGGAGGCACGCCGCGCGACGCCGGGCGCGGTCCTGCAGGGCGTGCCGATGGCCGTCCTCATCGACGGTCTGACCGCCAGCGCCGGCGAGATCGTCGCCGCGTGCCTGCAGGACAATGCCCGCGCCACGATCGTCGGCAGCCGCTCGTTCGGCAAGGGGACGGTGCTGTCCATCGTGCCGCTCGCGGACGGCGACGGCCTCGTCAAACTGACGACGTCGGAGTACCTGCGGCCGAGCAATGCCAACATCCACCGCCGGGCCACCGATGGCGACGGCGACGAGTGGGGCGTCTCTCCCGACAAGGGCCATGAAATCGCCCCCACCGGCAAGCGGATCGAGGCCCTGCGTCGCTGGCGCGTGGAACGGGACGCCGTCCCGGCCCGCGGCGACGACGCCTCCGCGCCGTCGCCGCCGTCTGCGGCCGACCTGCCCGGGGCCGTCGATCCGGTGCTGGCCCGGTCGATCGAGGCCGTCGAGCCGCGGCCGGCACGATCGCCGGCGGGGTGAGGCGGTTGCGCCGACCCCGGGCGGTTCAGACCGGGCCCTGCCGGATCTCGCTCACCAGGAAAAAACTCCCCGCAACGCAGACCATCCCCCGCGGAGTGGCGAGTTTTTTCGCGAGGCGGAAAGCCTCCGCCGGCGTGGCGGCCACGTGGTCCGCCGACAGGCCTGCCCTCGCGCAGGCCTCCCGCAACCGCTCGACCGTGGCCGCCCGCGGGTTGGTGACGTAGCGGGTGAGGACGACGTGGTCGAACCGGCCCCGCACCGCGGCGAGCATCCGCTCGATCTGCTTGTCGCCGCTGGCTGCGAAGACGAGCACCCGCGGCCGCAGGGAGTCGAGCGTGGCGGCAAGCGTTTCGACCAACGATTCCATCGAAGCCGCGTTGTGCGCCGCGTCGAGGACGACCAGCGGCCGGCCGGCGACCCGCTCGATCCGTGCCGGTAGCCGCACGGCACCCAGTCCCCGGGCGATCGCCCGGGGAGGCACCGCGAAGCCGAGGGTGTCGAGTTTCCACGCCGCGACGGCCGCCAACGCGGCGTTGGCCGCCTGGTGTCGGCCCGCCATGCCGACCGCGTACAACTGCGGCGGTTCGCCTTTCCCGCCGCACGGGGGCGAGAGTTCCAGGAGCCCGCCGGCCAGTCCGTCGCGACTGCTCGGGCCCCGGTGGACCGCGTGAAAATCGCGGCCCAATTGCAGCAGCGGGGCCCGCCGCCGCGCCGCCGTGGCGACGATCACGCGGCGGGCGGCTGGGTCGGTCGCGCCGCTGATCACCGGGCAGCCACGCTTGATGATGCCCGCCTTCTCCGCGGCGATCCTGCCGATGGTGGGCCCGAGCAGGGCCATGTGATCGAGGCTGATGCTCGCGACCACCGAGAGCAGGGGATGCGACACGTTCGTGGCGTCGAGCCTGCCGCCGAGGCCGGTCTCGAGCACGGCGATCGCGACCTGCTTCCGCGCGAAGTGCACCATGGCCACGGCCGTCATCACCTCGAACCACGTCGGCCCGCGGGCGCCGCGGCGTGCGGCCCGGCGATCCATCGTTTCGACCGCCGGCATCACCCGCGCGAAGGCCGTCACCAGATCGGCGGAGGAGATGGGGACGCCACCGACGCAGACGCGTTCCTCGAGGGCGTGGACGTGGGGCGACATGTATCGCCCGACGCGATGGCCCGCCGCGTCGAGGATGGCGGCGATCATGGCGACCGTCGACCCCTTCCCTTTCGTGCCGGCGACGTGGACGACCGCGAATCGTTCCTGCGGCGATCCGAGGGCGGCCAGCAGCCGACGCATCCGGGCCAGGCCGAAGGTGCCGGTGGGCGACGAGGGCATCACCCGCTCGTAATTCAGGCGGCGGTCCAACCAGGCGAGGACGGCGGCGCGGGTCAGTTCCTGGTCCTTGCGATCTTTCCGCGACGAAGGCATCTCCCGCAAACTCCCTCATTCGCGTCCGTCGTCGGCGGGCGGATCCTGCCGTTCACGCGGGGGATCCAAGTGTACCCCTTGTCGAGCCAAAGCGACCTTGACCCCCCGCCCCGTTTTCCAAGACCCTCCCCGCCCTGCCGAGTCGCGGCCGACGCGGCCCGGACTCCACCGCTCGACGGTGCAGCACCAGCATGGCTCAACCGATGCGTCCACAAGACTATCCGCCGGGCACGCGAAGACCGCGGGGGCTCCGCGCCGCCGCGTTCGCGGTGGTGGCGTCGCTCGCAGCGGCCGCCGCCGGACAGGAATTGCTTCCCGGGCCGGAGGGCGGGCCGGTCGGGCCGCCCCCCGAGATGTACATCGCCGATCCGCTCGACGCCGACGGCTTCGCCGGCATACCGTCGGGCGTCGATGCCGAGATGCTTCCCGGTTGGCCCCGCTGGTTCGCCGGCGCCAGCGGACTGGTGATGACCCGCACCCTCCCGGAGGGCTCGGCCACGATGCAGCCGCTCGGCGGGCTGAGTCTCTCCACGAGCGCCGCGTCGGCCACCTGGCCCGGCGGTGTCGATCTCCACATCGGCCGCTGGTTTGGCCCACGGCAGCACAACGCCGTCGAGTTCATCTACTGGGGCGTGTTCGGCATCGGCTCGAGCGGCTCCGTCGCCAGTCCCGCCGGCGGCATCCAGGCGATCCCGAACACTTCCGGCGTCACCGTGAACGGCACGGACGCCTCCACCATTCTGGGCAACGGCACCGCGCAGCAGATCAGCCGGTCCGACCTCGTCAACGACGTGGAAATCAACTGGCTCTACTCGCTCTGGGAACGTCCCGAGTTCCAGCCCCGGGAACGGCGCGTGAATCTGATGTGGCTGGCCGGGTTCCGGTTTTTCCAGCTGCAGGACGTGCTGACGCTGACGACGACGTCCGGCGCCGACCAGCTCGATTTCAACGTCGCCACGAACAACAACCTCTACGGCGGGCAGGTCGGCGCGAAGTTCGACTGGCGGTTCGCCCCCCGCCTGCGGTTCTCCGCGGTGCCGAAGATGCTCATCGCCGGCAACGCGATCACGAACACGTCCACCCTGGCCGACAGCGGCGGCACGCAGGCGGTGTTCACCGCCAACGGAGCGCCGGTGAACGTGCACTCGACGCTGGGCGTCTTCTCCTGGCTCGGGTCGGTCGACACCGCCGTGGCCTGGGACGTCACCGAGCGGTGGAGCCTGTGGATGGGCTACCGCGTGGTGGGCGTGGGCAACGTGGCCCAGGCCGATCAGCAGTGGCCGACACTGATCACCAACGCCTCGTCCCTGTCGGGCGTCACGGCCGGCGGCAGCACGATCCTCCACGGTCGATTCGCGGGCTTCGAGGGGCGATACTGACGACGTCGCCGGAGCATCTCCGGTTCTTGGTGCCACCGGTTTTCAGACCTCAGGGAGTCTCCCCATGGCGGTTTCGACGTCCTGTGAATTGACGGCCAAGCGGTGTGTGCCCTGCGAGGGGGGCGTGCCCAAGTACACCCGTGCCGAGTCCGAGGCGCAGGTGGCGAAGCTGCCCGGCTGGCGGCTCACCCACGACGGTGGAAGGATTCGCAAGGACTGGACGCTGAAGAATTTTCGCCGTGCAATGGCGTTTCTCAACGCCGTCGCCGAGATCGCCGAGCAGGAGCAGCATCACCCCGACCTGCATCTCGAGGGCTACCGCACCGCGTGGATCGAGATCCACACGCACGCCATCGGCGGCCTCTCCGAGAACGATTTCATCCTCGCGGCGAAGATCGATGCCGTCCCGGTCGACGTCGTCGCGCCGCCGGCGTGAACGGCCGTCAGCCGCCGCAGTAGTCGATGGCCCGCGCGATCTCGCTCTTGAGATCCTGCCGCGCGACGATCCGGTCGATGAAGCCGTGCTCGAGGAGAAATTCGCTCGTCTGAAATCCCTTCGGAAGGTCGATGCGGATCGTGGCCTTGATCGTGCGGGGGCCGGCGAAGCCGATCAACGCCCGCGGTTCGGCGAAGACGAGGTCGCCGAGCGAGGCGAAGCTCGCGGCCACGCCCCCCATCGTCGGGTTGGTGAGGACGGAAATGAAGAGGCCGCCCGCCCGCGAATGGCGCGCGAGCGCTGCGGAAACCTTGGCCATCTGCATCAGCGAGAGGATGCCCTCGTGCATCCGCGCGCCGCCGCCGGACGCGCTGATGATGATCAGCGGGAGCTTTTCGGCGGTCGCCCGCTCGGCGAGCCGGGCGAGCCGCTCGCCGACGACGCTCCCCATGCTCCCCATGATGAACGACGAGTCGGTCACGCCGCAGGCGACCCGGCGGGCCCGGATCATGCCGGTGCCGGTGAGGGCCGCATCGGAGAGCCCGGTCCGCTTCTGCTCGGCGACGATCCGCTCCGCATAGGGCTTCTTGTCGCGGAAGCCGAGCGGGTCGGTCGGGCGGATGGCGGCGTCCCACTCCTCGAACGTGCCCGCGTCGAGCAGCTGCGCGATCCGCTGGACGGCGGAGACATACCAGTGGTAGCCGCACTGCGGGCAGACGTTGAGCATCTCCTCCGCTTCCTTGCGGTAGATCGTCGCCTGGCAGCCGTCGCACTTTTGCCACAGGCCCTCGGGCACACCCCGCTTGGCCCGAGCCGATTGCGCGGCGCGCAGGCCGTTGGCGGAAAGGGCGTTCGCGGCAGGGGCCGCGTCACCGCGGGAGGGCGGCGGGGTCGTGGGCGAGTCCACGACTGCTTCCACGGGACTCGCACTCGGGAGGGGCCGGCGTTCCATGCTGGGCGTGATCCGTCGCGGGGGCGTTCGTCCTGGGAGTGGGTGTGCCGTCGTGGTGCGGGCCAATCGGGGAGGGCGCAGGCAGCGCCGGCGTCCATAAACCCGTTTCAGTGTAGCCCGAACGGCTTCCGGGATGCTGCGCCTCTTATGTCCGCATCTTTTGCAGCCGTTCGTGTCGCTGGCGGCCCCCCTGCAGGCGGTCCTGACGCCGCGTTGCGGACCACTGGGCCGCGACGGGAACCTCCACGATCGGGCTGCGCTGCGGATCGCGCGTCCAGAGATCGCCCAGGGGAGCTCCGGCCAGAAGCCAGAGCACGATTTGGTCGAGCGGCGCGGGCACGACCAGGGCGATCAGTCCCCCGGGGTGGTTCCGCAGGATCTTTTCCAGGGCGTCCTCGACCCGGGAACAGGCGGACTCCAGCAACTCGCCCTCAGGGGGCGATATCGCCCAGGGATTGTCCTGCCACTGCCGGTGGAGGCGGGGTTGCTTGCGGCGAATCTCGTCCACGAGCAGTCCCTGCCACAATCCCTGATCGAGATTCCCGAGGTTGGCGATGCGACGCGGACGCAGGCCGACGGCGTGGCCGATGATGCGGCTCGTCTCGACCGCGCAGGCGGCCGTCGATGTGTAGAGGGCCAGGGGGGCGGCGGCCGACAGGACCTCCGCCGCGCGGGTGGCTTCGGCGACCCCCTCGCCGCAGAGGGGGATGTCCAGCGAACCGCGGATGCGGCCCTGCACGTCGTAGTCGGTCGCTCCGGATCGAATCAACGCGAGAGAATCAGCCATCAGGGAAGGGGGCTCCGGGAGGATTGGGTCAGGCCAGGCGGATGCCGCCGGGCGGTTCGGGTTCGAGTCGGGGAAGCGGATGTCTCGCGGGGCGTGGTCATGCGTCCCGCGCCAGTTGTTCGAGGTGGGAGATCGCGCGGGCGTAGTCGTCGGAGCGGATCACGGCGCTGCCCGCGACGATCAGTTCGGCGCCGGCGGCCGCTGCCGGCCCCACCGTCTCCGCCGAGATGCCGCCGTCGATTCCGATGTGGAACGCTCCTCCCCGCTGCCGGCGGATCTCCCGCAAGGCGGCGACTTTTTCCAGCGCGATCGGGTTGAAGGGCTGCCCGCCGTAGCCGGGCTCGACGCTCATGACGAGCACGCCATCGCACTGGTCGAGATACGGAACCGCGTTCGCGACGGGGGTCTCCGGGCTGATGGCGAGATGGGCCCGCGGGCCAAGCGAGGCGATGGCCTCGAGCGTCCCCTGGGGATCGGCGAGACCCTCCAGGTGCACGGTCACGATGTCGGCCCCCGCCCGGGCGTAGTCGGCGATGCTCCGCTCGGGCTCCTCGATCATGAGGTGCACCTCGAGGGGCACCTTCGCCGTCCGGCGAACGGCCTCGACGACGACCAATCCGTAGGTCAGTTGGGGAACGAACCGCCCGTCCATGATGTCCAGATGCAGGGCCAGAGCCCCGGCCTTCTCCAGACGTTCCACCTCGCGGGCCAGATGGCCGAAATCGCACAGCAACAGGGCCGGCAGCACGACGGGGCGGCACGATTCCACCCGGGCCGTCAGTTGGTCGAGGGCGTGTCCTGCCGCAGGGTTCACGTGTGTGTGGATACTCGGTTGGAAACGGGCGCGGCCCGCGATGCGGAGCCGGAGGGAGAGTCTAACACGGCCAGCCTTTTGTCGGCGATGAAATCCGCTGTCCCTCCGATGGGGATGCGGTCGCAAACGGTTTCAGCGGATAGACTTGGGGCGACGGAGCAGGCCGCATGACCACCCCCGAAACGACCACCCCGAACCATCGGTTCAATGACGACGGCCGCCCGCTGCTGCCCACCCGCTTGAGCGGGGCCGACCGGGAGCGGATCGAGGCCCTGACGCAGCGGATCGGACGGCGCCTGTTGGAAGCGTCGCTGGCCGCCCAGCCGTCGGCGATCTCACCGGAATGGTGGGTGCAGCAGGCGGGCGAATGGGCCACCCACGACGACGACCTGAAGGTGCGGCTGTTTCGGCTCGTCGACTGCATGCCGATGCTCGACGATCCGGGGGCGCTGGATCGTCACGTGCGGGAGTACATCGACGAGGAGTCGCTCCAGCGGCTGCCCGGGCCGCTGCGGATGGCGCTGCAGGCGGCGCGGAGCGGCATCCTCGCGCCCTTCGCCGCGCGGGCCGTCCGGGCGGCCACGCTCGCCCAGGCGCGGCGGTTCATCGCCGGCACGACTCCGACCGAGGCCGCGCAGGCGGCGCTGGTCGAGCGGCGGCACCGACGCGGGTTCACGCTCGACCTCCTGGGGGAGGCGGTGACCAGCGAGGCCGAGGCCGACGCGTATGCGGCCGCCTATGCGCGGCTTCTCGAGGAACTCCCCCCGATCGCGGCCGGCTGGGCACCCGACCCGCTCGTCGACGATTGTCCCGCCCCCGACGGCACCGCCGGCCGGATGCCGCGGGTGAACGTGTCGCTCAAGCTGTCGGCGCTCGACAGCCAGTTCGACGCCCTCGATCCACGGGGCACGACCGCCCGCGTGCTCTCGAGGCTGCGGCCGCTCTGGCGGCTGGCCCGCGCGCGGGGGGCGCAGGTGCACGTCGACATGGAGAGCCACGCCACCAAGGACCTCACGCTGGCGATCTTCCAGGCGATCGCCATGGAGCCAGAGTTTCGCGATTGGCCCGACTGCGGCATCGTCGTCCAGTGCTATCTCCGCGACGCCCCCGCGGATCTCCAATCGCTCGCCGTCTGGGCGGCCGGGCGGGGCACGCCGGTTTGGGTGCGGCTCGTGAAGGGCGCCTACTGGGATTACGAGACAATCCACGCGCGGGCCGCCGGCTGGCCCGTGCCCGTCTGGGAGCAGAAGTGGCGAACAGACGCCTGCTTCGAGGCGGCGACGACGTTCCTGCTCGAACACGCGCGGGAGCTGCGGCCGGCGCTCGGCAGCCACAACCTGCGGTCGATCGCGCATGGCATGGCCGTGGCCGAACACCTCGGCATCGACCGCCGCGTCGTGGAGATGCAGATGCTCTACGGGATGGGCGATCCCGAGAAGCAGGCCGTCACGGCGGCGGGCTGGCGGATGCGGGTCTACATGCCCTACGGCCAGCTCGTCGCGGGGATGGCCTATCTCGTCCGTCGCCTGCTCGAAAATTCCTCGAACGATTCGTTCCTGCGAGCGGGATTCGTGAAGCACGTGCCGGCCGACACGCTGCTGGCGCCGCCGCAGGTCCCGGAGCGAGCGTCGGCCCCGCCGCAGGAGCCACCGATGCCGCCTCCAGTGTCCGTGCCCGGACCCGATGCGTTTCACAACGAGCCGCTGACCGACTTCTCGCTCGCCCCGGCCCGGGACGCCATGCAGGAGGCGATCGATCGCTTCCGGCGGACGCTGGCGGACCGCGGCCCGGCCGCGGTGCCGCTGGTCATCGGCGGCGTGCGGGGGGAGTCGCCGCAGACGTTCACGCGGCACGATCCCTCCGACCGTGCGCGGCCGGTGGCGATCGTGAGCGCAGCATCGCCGGAGGCCGCGGCGCGGGCCGTGTCAACGGCGGTCGCCGCCGGCGCAGGCTGGCGTGGAATCGGTTTCGAGCGGCGCGCGGCGATCCTCAGGGCGGCGGCCGCGATCATGCGGGGCCGCCGGTTCGAACTGGCCGCCGTGCAGGTGTTCGAGGTCGGCAAGCCGTGGCGCGAGGCCGACGCCGACGTCGCCGAGGCGATCGATTTCTGCGAGTACTACGCGCGGGAGGGGATCGCCATGGCGACGGCCCGCTGCGTCGACGTGCCGGGCGAGGAGAACGCCACGACGTACCGGCCGCGCGGGGTCGCGGTCGTCATCGCGCCGTGGAACTTCCCGCTGGCGATCATCGCCGGGATGACGACCGCGGCGCTCGTCACCGGCAACACGGTCGTGATGAAGCCGGCGGAGCAGTCCTCGCTGGTGGGGTTGCTGCTCCACGAGATCCTGCTGGAGGCGGGAGTGCCCGCGGGCGCGCTGGCGTTTCTTCCGGGGCGGGGCGAGGTGGTGGGGCCCGTCCTCGTGTCGCATCCCGACACGGCGCTGGTCGCGTTCACGGGTTCCCGCGGCGTGGGCATGGCCATCAACAGGCTGGCGGCCGAGTCGTCGGGCGGTGACGGTGGGACGGACCGCGTCGTCAAGCGGGTGATCGCGGAACTGGGGGGCAAGAACGCGATCGTGGTTGACGACGACGCCGATCTCGACGAGGCCGTCGTCGCCGCCGTGCAGAGTAGCTTCGGCTTCCAGGGGCAGAAATGCTCGGCCTGCTCGCGGGTCATCGTGGTCGATCGCGTGCACGACGCGTTTCTCCAGCGGTTCGCCGCGGCCGTCAGGAGCCTGAAGGTCGGGCCGGCGGACGATCCGGGCACGCGGGTCGGACCGCTCGTCGACGAGGAGGCCCGCGATCGCGTGCAGTCGTTCATCGCCATCGGCCGGAAAACGGGTCGCGAGGTGGTGTCCACCGACGTCGGGGGCCTCGCTGAACGGGGCTGGTTCGTGGGGCCGCACGTGTTCGCCGATGTCGACCCGGCGGGGCCGCTCGGCCAGGAGGAGATTTTCGGGCCGGTGGTGGCCGTCTTCCGCGCCCGCGACTTCGCGCAGGCGATCGATCTGGCCAATGGCACGCGGTACGCCCTGACGGCGGGGGTGTTCTCCCGCAGTCCGGCGCACCTCGCACAGGCCCGCGAGTCGCTCGAGGCGGGCAACATCTATCTGAACCGCGGCATCACCGGCGCCCTCGTCCGGCGGCAGCCGTTCGGCGGCTACCGGCTGTCGGGAATCGGCAGCAAGGCGGGCGGCCCCGACTACCTGCTGCAGTTCGTCGTGCCGCGGACGGTCACCGAAAACACGCTGCGGCGGGGGTTCGCCCCGACCCGGCCGACGGGCGACGGCCGCAGGGCCTGACGATTTTTCTGCCCGCTTTTCGTCCCTCACGAAACCCTTACATTGCGCTGATAAACCGCCGTGGCCTTGTCGATGTCAAGGTTTTTCGCACCCGAAACCCCAGGAAGGATCGTTGTCATGCGCTGGACCAGGAGCCTGTTGTTCGCGGCCGGATTGGCGTTCTTGTCAGCGGTGCTGCACGGGCCGCTTGCCCCGGTCGTCGGGCAGGAGATCGATGCCGCGCTCAAGCCCTACGAGAAGGTCTCCGGCGAGGTCTCGGGCTCGCTCAAGTGCATCGGCTCAGACACGATGAACAACCTCGTGGCCCTTTGGGCGGAGGGATTCAAGAAGTTCTATCCGAGCGTGCGGGAGGGAATCGAGGGGAAGGGATCGGCATCGGCCCCGCCGGCGCTGACGGAGGGGACGAGTACGTTCGGCCCGATGAGCCGCGACTGGAAGCCGTCGGAGATCGACGTGTTCAAGGAAAAGCACGGCTACCCGCCGACGGTCGTGCCGGTGGCGATCGACATGCTGGCGGTCTTCGTGCACAAGGACAATCCGCTCAAGAGCCTCACGCTCGCCGAAGTGGATGCGATCTTCTCGAAGAATCGCACCGGCGGCGCGAAGAACGACATCCGCACCTGGGGCGACCTCGGCCTGGAGGGGGAGTGGAAGGACAAGCCGATCAGCCTCTATGGCCGCAACGCCAGCAGCGGCACCTACGGCTATTTCAAGGAGTTCGCGCTCTTCAAGGGCGACTTCAAGCCGACCGTCAAGGAGCAGCCCGGCAGCTCGTCGGTGGTGCAGGCCATCGCGAGCGACAAGTTCGCGATCGGCTACAGCGGGATCGGCTACAAGACCGCCGACGTGCGGGCCGTGCCGCTGGCCGGCAAGGCCGGAGCGGCGCCGTTCGCGCCCGAGTCCCAGTTTGGTTACAGCGGCGAGTATCCGCTCTCCCGGTTCCTCTACCTGAGCGTCAACTACAAGCCCGGCACCGCGCTCGATCCGCTGCGGCGCGAGTTCATCCGGTACGTGCTCACCGCGACCGGCCAGGCCGACGTGAAGAAAGACGGCTACCTGCCGGTGACGGCACCGATCGCCAAGCGGGCCCTCGAGAGCGTGGGGATCGCGACCCACTAGCTGTCCCCGCCCTGCGTTCCGGCATCCTGCATGCACTCCAAGGCGACATTCACGGGTCGATCGCGTCGGCGCACGACCCACCCGTGGGTGAAGGCCGGCGACCGCATGGCCCGCATCCTGATCACGCTCGGCGGCATCGGGACGATCGTCGCCGTCCTGCTCGTGGGGGTCTTTCTGCTGGCCGTGGCCCTGCCGCTGTTCCGGCCGGCACGCATGCGGCTCGCGCATGCGGCGCCGCTGGTGCACGACCCGGGCGGGGCGGCCTGCATGGGAGCCGACGAGTCCGGCGCCGTGGCGTGGCTGCTCGACTCGAGCGGGATCCGGGTCTTCGGCACCGCCGACGGCGTGCCGTTGCTCGAGCGGTCCGCGGCCGACTGCGGTCTCACCGACGCCACCGCGATCCGGGTGCTGTCGGGCGGTTTGCAGGCGGTCGTGGGCTATCGCGATGGTTCGTTCCGCACCGGCAGGATCGGCCTGGAATCGACGTTCCTGGCCGCCGCCGACCTGCCGCCGGAACTCGGGCCGCTCGACCGTGGTTCGGCCCGCGCGTGCCGCGACACCGTGATCGTCCACCATGCAGGGGGCCAGTACGGCAGCCTGCGGTTGGTGACGGAATTCGCAGGGCAGCCGTCGACCGGGCTGGGCGGGCCGGTGGTCGACGTCGACATCACGCCGCTCGCCGGCGGACCGCTCGTGGCGGCGCTCGACGACAAGGGGGGCGTGCGGGTGGAGACGGTCGCCTCGCGGCGGAATCTGCTCACCGACGAAATGGTGACGGTCGCCTCGGGGGCCACCATCGACGCGGCCGACTCCGGCGCGGCCTCGGCACAGGGACGGTACGTGCGGGTGTCGGAACTGGGGGACCAACTGTTCGTGATCGCCGCCGACGGTTCGACGCGGCGGTACGAGATCCGATCGATCGAGTCGCCACGGCTGATGGAAACGTTCGACGCCGCGCCTGGAGCCGCGGGCGTGGCGGCCGTGGGACGGCTGTTCGGCGGGAACGCACTGGCGGTCGCCGATGGGGCCGGCAGCGTGCGGATTTTCTTCGCCACCCGCGGGACGGACGCGAAGGCGGCCGACGGCCTGCAGATGGTGGCGGCGCAGAACTTTCCGCCGTCGCGGCGGTCCGCTGGAGCCGTCCCCGTCACCGCAATCGCCGCCTCCCCGCGTTCGCGGCTGTTTGCCGTCGCCGACGCGGCGGGGACGATTCGCCTTCTGCAGCCGACCACGGGCGCCACGGTGCTGGAGACGAACGCCAGCAGCCCGCAGTCCCTGGGCAACCCGGCGGGCCTGCTGGTGATCGCGCCGCGCGAGAACCGGCTGCTGGCGGCGGACGCCGCGCGGGTCTGCGGCTGGTCGTTCGACGCGGGCTACCCCGAGGTGTCCTTCCGGTCGCTCTTCGGCCGGGTCTGGTATGAGAACTATCCCGCCGCCGTGCATGCGTGGGAGACGACGGGCCACGAGTCCTTCGAGCCCAAATTCGGCCTCGTGCCGCTGATTTTCGGGACGCTCAAGGCGACGCTCTACTCGATGCTGTTCGCGACCCCGATCGCGCTCCTGGCGGCGATCTATTCGAGCCAATTCATGCATCCCAGTTGGAGGTCGATCGTCAAGCCGACGATCGAGATGATGGCGAGCCTGCCGAGCGTGGTGCTGGGGTTCATCGCGGGGCTGATTTTCGCGCCGCTCGTCGAGCCGGCGCTGATGACGGTCATCGCCGGTTTCTTCGCCGTGCCGCTGACGCTGCTGGCCGGCGCCCATGCCTGGCAGTTCCTGCCGGCCGGCTGGCGCGGACGCCTGGGTCCGTGGCGGTTTCCGGTGATCGCGGTCGCGGCGCTGCCGATGGGGGTCGCCGCGGCGTGGGCGGCGGCGCCCATCGCGGAACGTCTGCTGTTCCAGGGGGATTTCCGGGCCTGGCTCGACGGTCGGGGCGGCAGCGGCTTCGGCGGCTGGGCGCTCGCGTTGCTGCCCCTGGCCGGCGTCGCGGCGACGATCCTCATGGGCTGGTTCGTGAACCCCTGGCTGCGGCGGAAGAGCGGGCACTGGTCGCAGCGGCGGGCGGCGGTCGTATCCCTCGTGAAGTTCGTCGCCGGCGTGGCCATCGCCGGGGCGATCGCCGTGGCGGCCGCGATGTTCCTCGATGCGCTGCGGCTCGATACCCGCGGCGGTCTGTTCGGCACCTACGTGCAGCGGAACGCGATGATCGTCGCGATCGGCATGAGCTTCGCGATCATCCCGCTCGTCTTCACCATCGCCGACGACGCCCTCTCGAGCGTGCCCGACCACCTCCGCAGCGCCTCGCTCGGCGCGGGGGCGACGCCGTGGCAGACGGCCGTCCGCGTGATCGTGCCCGCCGCCGCGAGCGGACTGTTCTCGGCCGTCATGATCGGCCTCGGCCGGGCGGTCGGCGAGACGATGATCGTGCTCATGGCGGCGGGCAACACGCCGCTCATCGGCTGGAACCTGTTCAACGGCTTCCAGACGCTCTCCGCGGGAATCGCCACGGAGCTTCCGGAGGCCGCCCGAGGCAGCGCCCACTACCGCGTGCTCTTCCTCGCCGCGCTCACGCTCTTCGCGATGACGTTCGTCGTCAACACGGCGGCCGAGATCGTCCGCCAGCGGTTTCGCCGGAGGGCCCATGATCTCTGACAGGCCTCCCGGCCAAAGAACCACCGGCCACCGGTCCCGGTCCCGGTCGGCGCACTCGAGCCTGTCGGCCCACGGCGAGCCGTGGGTCTGGCTCACGGGGGGGTC
>Ga0114966_10001906_pt1 | contig 18927 bp, 18 predicted proteins | sample M_130207_XF_Meta_FD_87029 | JGI IMG/M metagenome (GOLD analysis project Ga0114966, IMG submission 87029) | Freshwater microbial communities from Lake Montjoie, Canada to study carbon cycling - M_130207_XF_MetaG | ecosystem: Environmental > Aquatic > Freshwater > Lake | place: Lake Montjoie...
ACTGAGATCCATCAACATGTCATCTGCTAATTCTTCTTTATTAATTACAGTAACTAAATCTCCTAATGCCATCATACCCTCTCGTATTTCTGGTTCACTTTCAACAAGTGTATTAATATTGATATATACTTCATTGGGAATCATATAAGAGGTATATTCTCTAGTTGCAGTAATAAGAACCCATAATTTGTTCCATTCGGCAGATGGTATATTCTGATCTTTATAAAAATCGATTGTAAAATCCAGTTGAAATTTAATCAATATGAATAAACTATTCAACATAATTAAATCATCTTGTAATTTACGCATAATAGAACCAACACTGTTTGCTCTATCCCAATCACGTTTTGTATCTTTATACAACTTAAATAGTTTAAAACGAGTTTTTCGTGATTGTATTTCATCATTAACTAATTGAATAACACCACTTTTTGTTATAGCTGGATCATTTCTTAGTGTTTCCAACATGTCATTTGTAGAGATTCCCAAGAGATATTTGTTTATTTCCGCAATTTTAATGGTAAGTTGTTGTTTAATTAGTTTATTCGGTTCTATAAATTTATCTAAACTGGATAAATCAATACTTTTTGCATTAGATCTAAAGTTGGTTTTTTTTATATTTGCATTCTTAATTAATCCATTAAACAATGCTTTTTCTTTGTCGACTAATATGGGTAATGCACTGTCATCTTTATGATTCAACATTTGTTTTTCTAAATTAAAAAGTTCATCATAATTTAACCTATATCCTTCATTGTTAAATATATAGATCACCATCATTTCATTAATTTTATCAATAAGTTCATTTAATCGATAACTGCTTTCTATTATTATTTCTACTTCTGCCAAAAACTGTTGAATTTTTTGATGGGACTTGTAAAGATCATATAATTTTTTAACAAATAATAGTGTTCCTACCAATATTACACCAATCGGATGTATTTTTATAATTTCAGTAACCGTGTTTGTAATAGTACCTAATGGAGACAATGTATCGTATAATGCAGATGATATTTGTTTGGTATAATCTATTTTATCAACATTTTCACCAAGAGTATTTATGACATCAATCGGTTTTTGTAATACAGTATCAACTTTATTTGCCGTTGTAAGTGTTTTTCCAAGTTTCGTATCATAATAATCTGATTTTACAATATTTGCTTGCTCACCTAAACTACGTATTGATGGTGAAGGTGTTACTGGCGTTGAAGGTGTTACTGGCGTTGAAGGTGTTACTGGCGTTGAAGGTGTTACTGTTTGTTTTTTCCTAAAAAAATCAAAAAATCCACCCCCTACAATTCGTTTAGATGGATATGATTTTTTTTTCCTGATGCTATTTTTTTTTCGTTTAAAACGGAAATTTCTTTTTGTTACCATTATATATATTAAATATATAATAGTATAAAAAATAAAGGGTTTCACTCTTTAAAACCCATTATTTTTTATTAAAAGGGTTCCACCCTTTAAAACCCGTTATTTTTTTTATTTTTTATTAAAAGGGTTCCACCCTTTAAAACCCGTATTTTTTAACTTTTTTATTTTTTATTTTTTATTTTTTAATTTTTTATTTTTTTATTTTTTTATTTTTATTTTTTATTTTTTATTTTTTATTTTTTATTAAAAGGGTTCCACCCTTTAAAACCCGTTATTTTTTATTTTTTATAAAATAAATACTGTTTCTATTTTTTCTACTCTCGCACTCTGCTTTCCAGAGCGGCAATTCTTTTTTCCAGGCGGAACCCTTGCTGTGTAGTAGGGTCAACATCACATTCGTCTTCCATACCCGCAAAACCATTTTTTCGTGTAAAAGGTTGTCCAAACAACAATTCCATTTCATGCCTAAGAACGGGCACTTGTGTTTTACTATCATACAAACCCATAAGAACTCTTGAAATGGATCCTTCCATACGATCGATCTGATCTTGCTGTTTCTGTATTGTTTTACCGTTCTCTTTTTCTTTCATTTGTAGATCAGACACCATGTGAGACAAAATTGCAATGTCTTTAGTGTTTTCATCTCCTTGCTGAGTGGTAGGCATTATATTTTCATCTATTTTACAATTGCCAGTTGGTTCATTGTCCATCAATAAATTTACATGATGGTTCAACACTTTTGATTGAGTCTCTTGATTGAACAGTCCACCAAGCAATTGATATACAACCTCTTGTATCTTGTGCTGTTTCTTTTTTTCTTGTGCCACCACTTTCTTCAATTCTGCCAAGTCGTCGGCATCTTTTTTCAATTCTTCCAAGTTGTCGGCATCTTGTTGTTGTGCCTGTGCCTGTGCCTGTTTCTTCGCGTCCAGTTTCGCTTCCACGTCCAAAATGAAAGCGTAAGCGGTCGCACACATCATCACAAAAATCCCAACCACCGTCGGGTTTAACATCGTCACAAAGGTAAACATATCCATTTCAACTTTCAAAGTTCGTTCGTTTTCTCGTTCGTTTGTTTGTTTGTAATGTGCTTATTGCTTCCTCTTGGAAAAGCATTTCAATTTTTTATTGGTTACTATAAAAACCAACACGTTGTATCCAAACCCACGTTGATCTCAATATCCATTCAACTTCTTCATTTCCTACAACCTCGGGACAATTCTCCATTTCTTTTATTTTTTTCATGAGAAATTCACGTGTGTTTTTGGAAGAAGATGAAACATAAGATTCACCTTCATCTGACCCTAATAAATCATTAAATTGTATAATATTTTTTAATTTTAATTCTGAATTGTCAATACTATAAATAGTATTGCTGATTTCCCGACTAAAGTTGGTCTTGTCGTTATTCATTTTATTCGTTCGTTTGATGTGTTTATTTGCTTCTCTTGGAAAAGTATTTCAATTTTGTTTATTTTATAAAATTGGTTGTAATTTTATAAAACTACATATAGCATAGGTCAATGCTATCTCGGTCCCATTCCGGTTCGAACGGAAGGCCTTTCGGTTAACAGCCGAACGCTCTGCCAACTGAGCTATAGGACCACATTAACTATAGGTCAATTCTCTTTAAGTTGTTTTATAATATATATTAATAAAGATTTGCAAAAAAAGGTCCTTTTCTGTCTCATACGAAAAAACGGGATTTGGACATTTATAAATGTCCAAAACGGGGAAATCGATTGGCGACCCAAAACAGAAAAAATGTGAAAAAGTGGTTTTAAAGCATAATGCTCTCATTTTCGAAATTTCTTAAAAAGTTTGTGAGCATATTATTTTTATTATTTTCAAATTAAAAGGGTTTAGCAACTTTTTATGTTAACGTATATAAAGCAACTATGTTAACAGAATGTTGCCCAAAAGTTGCTCCAAAATATTCGTGCGAAATGTGTGATTATTTTACTAGCAAGAAAAGTAGTTTTGATAAACATCTAACCACACGCAAACACATTAAGTTAACAAATGTTAACATTGAGTTAACAGAAAATAATGCCTTACAAATATGTAGCACGTGTACTAAAGAATACAAGTCAAGAGTTGGATTATGGAAGCATAATAAAACATGTGTTAAAAATGATGACACGGAAATTTACCAAGACGATACCCCCAGCGAAAATATGATTGTGCCAAAATACGAACACGACATCAATCAACTCACCTGTTTAGTAATTGAAGTAGTGAAAAACAACAGTGAGTTTCAAAAACAGATGCTAGACATGTGTAAGAATTTACAGGCAAACGTTAATATGAATAATTGTAACAATAATAATACCACCAACAACTTTAATCTGCAAGTCTTTTTGAACGAGTATTGTAAAGATGCGATGAACATCAGTGAATTTGTAGACTCTTTCGATTTACAAATATCTGATTTGGAAAATGTGGGTCGTGTAGGTTATATTGAAGGGATGTCCAATATAATCATCAACAAAATCAAGGATATGGATGTGAACAAACGCCCCATCCATTGTAGTGATTTAAAAAGGGAAGTCATTTATATTAAAGACGACGATGTATGGGAGCGAGAAGATGCAAATAATAGCAAATTTAGAAAGGTGATTAAAAAGGTGGCGGGAAAAAATATTGGTATGCTAACGGATTGGCAAGAGAAGTATCCGGAATGTTTAGATATAGACTCGGAATACAATGACATTTATATGAAACTGATGCAGGCGGCAATAGGACCTAATGACACCGAAGGTAGTGAAGTAAAGATAATGAAGAAGGTGCTAAAACATATTGTTATTGATAAGAAGATGATTCTATAAGGGGAACCTTGGTCTGTTTCACTTGCCCCTTGGACCCCTCCTTTAAGGGGAACCCAGGTTCCCCTAGGACCCCTCCTTAAATAGAACCAGGTTCCCATTTTCCTTGAACCACAATCGTGCCTTATCAGCAATTGCTTTACTGACATCTTCCGGAATAAGTTTATTTTCAGTTAGTGTCATTGATTCTTCTTTAAAAATATCATTGGTGACCCATGTTATAAATTTCTTGGTTTGTTTCACATCAGGTTTTTCACCATAAATAGTAAACACTTGTTCTATTCCTTGTCTAAAACGATTTTCAGTCGCCGCATACTTAACAAATTCATCAATAGATGCTATTTTTTCAGTGTCAACCGATGCCAATGTAGTCACCTTAGACGATGAATGTTCATCACCCTTTACCTTAAACCTGCCATATGTTTTGGACGACCATACCACACCTTCACCAATACCACTTACTCCAAAATATTTACCCACCGGGCATTCCTTTTCTACCTGGTTAGTGATTTCCACCAATTTATTTTGGGATGCTTTAGGATTGTTAAAATCAATCGTTATTTCATACACTGGAAAAGTGTAGACATTCCATATAAAATGTTCTGGTGAATAAAACAATTCAATTGCATCTCTGCCCAACCAGGTTGGATCGCGTTCGTCCTCTATTATTTTAACCGCAAATACCATCAATCGTCGTTGTAACTTATCCACCGCCACATTTTTTTGAATACCTTTTCCAAACCATTCCCCAAATGCCACCACGGGTTTATCTGGACTCAGACGGGATAACACACTAATTAAATACTCTTTATTGTTCACAACAAATGTATTAAATCCACAATTATCACTTTTTTCGCTTAAAACATGGTTGCGGGATTGTGCCCATAATGTATTACTGACCGGATTATACCCAATACCAGCATTAGTTCCATGCACTTTTACAGTGCCTATAAATTCTTCAATGGGTAAAGATTTTGTTTTATCGTATATAGGTTTGCCACTTTCATCAAAACCACTAAATTGTGCTGTAGCAGTCGTTGCGTAAATAGTATCTTTAAATCCAGCAATGGAAGGAAACGGATAAAACTTTTCCATGGTATGTATAATTATAAAAAAATATATTTATACCCTTTACGATATATAATGTTTACATCGTTTTTCTTAAAAGATTCAAGCGAAGCTTTTTGCCCAAACTTTTCTCAAAAGTGTTTGCAAAGTCCAAACGTCTTCCTATGAAACGGACTACTACCATGCTCCCGAATACCTGCCATGTGTTTCGCCGTTCCATAGCCTTTATTACTCAGCAAATCATAGTTGTCGTTCAAATAGGGGTGTTCTTTACATAATTCTTCTATATAGGTATCCCGTGACACTTTTGCCAAGATGGAGGCGGCAGCAATTGCCGAGTATTTATTATCACCACCTTCAATACATACATGGCGCACTTGCACAATACCCACGTCGTCATCATAGAGCATGAGTGGTTTAAAATCATTGCCATCAATCAAAAGAGTATATTTAGTATACTCTTGAGAGAGCACCCCTTTTATTGATTTATGCATAGAATTATGGGTAGCATTTCGAATATTATGTTGATCTATTTCCGTTTCAGTTGAATAGGAGACACTCCATGCCAAGGCATGTTTTTTAATATAGTCCGCTGCTTCCCTAATTTTTTTATCAGAGTGAAATTTCTTGCTGTCTTTCATTAAACTATGATCAAAACTATTATCTTTAGGTAATATGACTGCAGCAGTATAAACACGTCCCATCATCGGTCCTCGTCCTGCTTCATCCACACCAATTTCTATACTATCATCTGTAGTGTAACATTTATCAAGCACATTTACAATGCGCTTGGTTCTTGGTTTTTTTATTGGTACTTCTGGCGCTTGTGGTACTGCTAACGATTGTGCATAATCATCAATGATTAATAATTTATTCATTTTATATATATTAACTCTACACTTAGCAATAATAAATAAAATCAATTTATTAAATAATTAAATAATTAAATAAAATAATTAATTTCTGTTTATAAATTATAATAATGAAATTAGGTTTTAAATTAACGGGATTAAATATAATTATGATTTTATTAGGTGCTTTAATTTTATTCGCTACTTTCAGACCTATTATGGAAGGATTTGATGATACTACGAATGTGGTTGTAAAAGATGATAATAGTAATAAAGATTTAAGTCCAGAAAGTCAAATGCATTATATGTTGAATGCATTAACGGATCAAGCAGAAACATTAATGTATGGACGTCCTTATACTGAAGGAGCACCAGCAGGTGGAGCACCAGTAGGAGCAGTAGCAGCATCGGGTGCAGTAGCGGCATCAGCACCGACAGTAACCGGCGCAACGCCAACAGTAACCGGAGGAGGACCTACAGTAGCAGGAGCACCACCAATATTAACCAGTGCACCGCCAACATTAACCGGCGCACCACCTACTAGTTTTATGCAATTACTTTCTGATAAAACTAGCAATTTATTTAATAATGGCAACAGCAACCAAGCATCCTATATTGGACCGGCAGGAGATACTGTTATAGTAGATAATCCACGGCAACCCATGCCTCAGGAACCCACACAGCAACCTCAACCCACACAACCCATGGGTATACCCAAATCCCAAATACCCAATGGCAGTGAGGACATGTATATTTTAAAATCACAAGTGGTCCCACCGGTTTGTCCAGCGTGCCCTTCTATGTCGGCATGCCCACGACCGGCACCGTATCCTCCTTGCCCACCCTGTGCGCGTTGCCCGGAACCATCTTTCGATTGTAAAAAAATACCCAACTATCGAAATGGTAGCGAAAATACCTATTTACCGCGCCCGGTTTTAGCGGATTTTAGTCAGTTTGGTATGTAAGCGAAGCAACCTTCATGGTAAGCGAAGCAACCTTCATGGTAAGCGAAGCAACCTTCATAAGAAACCTTCATAAGCAACCTTCACAATATGTAGAAAAAACAATATAAATATAATTACCATTATATTTATAGTGTAATGAGTGACCAAACACAAGCAGACAAAAACAAGTTTGATAATTTGAAAAAAAAACTAGAAGATCAAGCAACAGTTGAAGTTACAAAACTGTGGTCCAAAAACACAGTAACTTTAGATAATTTGAGTAAAATAATGGAAGCAGGACATAAAGAATTTACAGAAAAAACAGGTCGCCAGATGACCTATAGCGAAATGAGAGAAATGTATGGTTAATCATTATAGTTGATAATTAATTCAGGTTCTTGTAAATAATCCGTATAATTAATACTATATTTATTTGTATCCATTTTAAATTGTTCAAATACTAATGCCGATACTAATTTATTTTTGTTATGTAAAAAATAAGACACTAATGCATTATTTTCATTTATAAATCTTCCGTATTTCATCAACATATCTTGTTCTTTAATTTCATCTTCATTTGTAGATAATGTAGTCATATGGTCGTATTTTAAGATGTAATTATCTTCTGGTTTATCTAACTTATAACAATCCTTTGCTATACATCTCATTTGTGTTGTAGGAAACCAATAATCTTTAATAGTTATATCATACCTCGACGTACCTGTTGACTTGTAAAATCCTAAATGAATAGGAATTTCGCAATTATTTATGGTAATAGATTTAACATAAATAATTGGACGTTCATTAATAACAAATACCAAATGACATTTTATACTAGTACTTGCTTTGTCCTTCAAACTGTCAAAAATAGTTTTAAACGTCATTTCTGTAGTTTCTGTAGATAAAGTCATGTATCTTAACATGGATAAAATAGTTGATCTACGAAAATCCATTTCAGGATTTCTTTTAGGTATGATAACTGTCAATGAAGGGGGTGACTTTGGCATTATATTGATATAGTTAGGTTAACTAACTTTATATATGTTTTCTATATACTAAACATCGCGTGTTTCTATATACTAAACATCATGTGTTTTTATATACTAAGCATCACGTGTTTTTATATACTACGCATCACGTGTTTTTATACACTTTTTATCAATTTGTAGAGTTTTACATTTTTCTTCCTGTGGCACAATTTTAATAATACACTTGGATTTTTTTCCATAGAGTGGTTCAGTGCACCCTTTTTCCTTTTTATTTTTATGTTTTAATGTTTTCTTAATGTTAAATACTTTGGGTTTTTCATCCGTGCAACGCGAACGAAAATGCTCATAACGTTCCCGCACATCACAATAAGAAAGACCCGAATTTTTCCCCAACATTTTATTTACTGTTTCGTGTAATTTATAAATATATCTGGAAAAACTATCACGATCTTTCATATTCGCCATTGTTAACGGACTCGACTTTAAATTATTTGTTAGATTTTGCCTACAATATTTACATGGCAATATATGGCGTAGACTTAAAACAAACTCTTTATAGTTTTTTTTATCTTCCTCAGTCGGTTTTACCGGATAATTAAACGACATGATATGGAGAAAATGCCACATACTTGGTCCCCATACTGCTGTTAACATTCCATCTCCACTATAATAATCCTTTTTTTTAAAAACACGTTTGGTTTTATTTTTAATATCCATACTTTACTATACTATAAGTAGAAATAATAATACTACAAAATAATAATATATTATATAAAACGAAATAATGTCTAATTTTCATAGTTATTCTCACAATACCAAATCAATCTATATCATCATTAGTATTGCTCTTTTACTAATAATTATTACTACTATCGCACCTATTGGATTAAGTATGACTAAAACAGTTATCGGCAAACTACTTGCTTTAGCACTTCTTGGTTACGCTTTATATAAAAATTGCTTGGAAACAAATAATTTAGTTAAAGGTTTTCCCGAATTATTTAGTGATCCAACTTTGTCAGGTATTAGAAACAACGCACTGCTCAGTTATACATTATGTGTTACCATGTTAGTTTTATTTTTATATGTGTTTAAGGGTTTTATCTATTAGAGACCTAATTCTATCCATTTCATTTACACCCACTTCATTTGCATTTGCACCCATTTCATTTGCATTTGTGCCCATTTCATTTGCATTTGTATCCATTTCATTTACACCCACTTCATTTGCATTTGTGCCCATTTCATTTGCATTTGTGCCCATTTCATTTGCATTTGTGCCCATTTCATTTGCATTTGTGCCCATTCTATTTGCCTTTACTTTAGCAGTCCCTTTAACTTTCATTATAGATGTATAATACGCAGTATCAGTAGTAAACTGATTACGTCGAAGTTCAATATACATTCCCTCTGTATTTTTAAACAACATTATCAGTTATATAGTATCTCATTAAATTATCTTTATTATATTATTCGTTTAATAATAAATGAATAATTATTCTACTATAATATATATATAACATAGAAATGGATATGATTAGAAAAAATATGTTATCCGTTGTTTCAAATAGATATTATATGATGGTTTTTATTATAACTCTTTTTTTTATCGCTGCTGCCTTGTATACTTACCGGCGGTATGTAAGTAAAAAAATAAATCCGTCCTATGTTGCTAACAATGAATTTATACAAGAATCCAAAAAAACAGACGTAGTAGACTTGTATTACTTCTATACTACCTGGTGCCCTCATTGTAAAAAATCGATGCCGGTTTGGCAGGCATTTAAAACCGATATTGGCGATAATAAATTCAATGGTTATCGCATTAACTTTTTAGAGATAGATTGTGATAAAGATAAGGCAACTGCTGACAAGTTTAATGTGCAAGGTTACCCGACAATCAAGTTGGTGAAAGGGAACCAAATAATTGAATTTGATGCGAAACCAAGCAAAGACACGTTAACAGAATTTTTGAATAGTTCCTTGTAAAAAGGGGTAAACCTTCATTTACGCCTTTTCTCATCTAAAAATTTCCATTTTTAGATGAATATTATATAACATTATATAATATATAATATTATATATTACAGAATTGATGAGGTTGATATATATAAATTTAATAGTTTAACAATATATAAAATAAATATATGAAAGTTTTAATTACTGGAGTAACTGGACAAGATGGAAGCAATATAGTAAGGTTTTTGTTAAAAAATACAAATCATCAACTATATGGAACAGTGAGAAGATTGTCGGTTAATAACCATGAAAATATACATGATATAAAAGATGATAGATTTAAGATTATATTGCTTGATTTATTAGACAGTGAATCTATACGAAATGTTGTAAAGACAATTATGCCTGACTACATTATAAACTTTGCTGCACAAAGTTTTGTAGGAGTTTCCTGGGAAACACCTATACATACATTTAGCACAAATACATTATCTGTTATGTATTTTTTAGAGTCCATTAAAGAATATTGCCCCAAATGTAGATTTTATTCAGCAGGGTCTAGTGAAGAGTTTGGTGATATTATTTATAGTCCACAAGATATTAATCATCCTTTAAGACCACGAAGTCCATATGGTGCAAGTAAATGCGCGGCAAGACATATTGTAAAGGTTTATAGAGATAGTTATAATCTATTTGCTATCCATTGTATTCTTTTTAACCATGAAGGAGTTAGAAGAGGTAAAGAATTTGTAACCAGAAAAATAACATCAAATATAGCAAGAATTAAGAAAGAATTAGAAAATGGGGAACCGGTAGTTCCTTTTCAGTTAGGTAATATAAACACCAAACGTGATTGGAGTGACTCTGATGATTTTGTTGAAGCAGTATGGATTATGTTAAATATGGATACCCCCCGAGAATATGTGTTAAGTTCAAATGAAACACATTCGGTAAAAGAATTTATTGAGATTGCATGTGAGTTCGCTGGGTTGGATTTTAAATGGCACGAAACAGATAATGAAATGGAAACTAAATTATTGGTTAATGATAAAGTCGTTATGGAGATTTCAGAAAAATATTATAGACCGGCAGAAGTAGATTTACTTTATGGCGATTCAATTGAAACGAGAAAATTGATAAATTGGCAACCCAAAGTTACTTTCCGACAACTCGTTAAAAAAATGGTTGAGAATGATATTAAGTTGTTGGAATGATATATTTTCATATTATATTTTCATATTATATTGTTATAATATAATTATATAGATAATATAATAAATAGTAAACAATATATATATATTATATTAAATGATTATTTTAATACCTTTAGGTGGATTAGGAATTAGATTTAAAAATATGGGATATAAAGAACCAAAGGCGTTGATTCAAGTATTTGGAAAACCTATATTATATTATTTACTGGATAATTTGAATTTAAAAAATATTGATTTTATTTATATACCTTATAATAAAGAATATTCTCACTTTAGATTTGAAGATAAACTAATTAAAGATTATCCAAATATTCAATTTAAATTTTTAGAGATAAATAAAAATACGGATGGAGCAGCAGAAACTATCAATATAGCATTAAAAAAAATTAAACACCCAGATTGTCCTATTTTGTGTTTAGATGGAGATAATTTTTATTCCACAGATATTATTCAATTATGGATATGAAATCCATTTAACTTTCACGTTTACTTATTATAAAATAAATATAAATCTGTATCAATGCCTGAATATATTAATTTGTCTAAAATTTTAAAAGCGTAGTTAGGAAGTTTAATATCGCTAACCCCACCTATTAATAATAAATTTAGTTTATTATTATCTATATCCAGTTTTTTTTTGTAGTATTGAATTTCATTAGCAGTTAATTTATTAAATATATTAAAATTAAAATTAGGATATTCTATTACATATATATTGTTTATATTATAATTATTTTTAATTATATTCTTTAATAAGTCATTATGAACAATAATTTTATTATCTGGATTATTTAATATATCATGAAAACATAAATATTTATAATCAATACTTTTCATTTCTCTTAGTTTAAATGGATGTATGGTTTCTAAAGATTTGGGCACCCATTTATTCCATTGGTACAATTCAAATAAAGTTTCATCATGAATTAAAAAAGTTCCCCCATAATTTTTCCCATAAATAATCATTTTATTATGGAAATCACTATTTCCAATTACCCAAATAATGTGATCATAATTATTTTTATTTTTATGTATTTCATCTATTTTATAAAAATTTAAATTCTTCGGTTGTTTATACATTTCTATTATTTCACAATCAGAATAGACATCAATATTATCGAAATAACAAGATAATTCTTTTATTGTTGTATAAGAAAAATCACTTATACCTGAATTATCATTTCCATACGGTGTAATAAAACATATATTGCTTTTATTGGTTAGATTTAAACATTTAATTAGTTTAACTGGATATTCTAACAATCTTTTTGATAATTCATTATTTACGCCTGGTTTGTAAGCTTTTATATTTTTGATATCTTTGATTATTTTTTCTACTATACTATTTATATCAGTTTCTGAGTATCCTCTGAAATCATTTTCGGACATGATTGAGTTCCAATCTTGTTGTTTATTTATATTCGCCAAGATAACATTTTCATAATTAGGAGACATTACATTAGTATATAAATCTTGGGTTGTAATAATATAATTATTTAAAAAACAAGAATCGGTTACACAACCACTAGTGCCTCCTCCATTTGATAATCTTACTTGTATATTTATATCAACTAAATTTAAAATTAAACTATATATATCATGATTAAGATTTATAGAAAAATTCTTAACATTATTTTTATTTTTACAATAATTTAAAAATCTGTTATATACAGGATGAATATCCGGAGTAACACGTATATTATCTAAATTATTAATAATATATTTACTGGATATTTCATTTAATAACGAATCATTATTTATATTATAACATCTATTAAATATAATTTTATGATTACATTGATAATTATCTAAGTTATTACTCAAATATTCCATTTTATCTATAATATCATTAATATTATTTGGATCACACAATAAAATCTCAGTTGGAGATATATCCCCAAGCTCTTTGGTTGAACTAATATTTGATGTTAAAACCGGTGTACCTAAATAAATAGATTCCATTACACAATACCCAAAACCTTCATATAAACTTAAAAATAGTGTAAAATCGGCATTTTTGATTAAATATTTATAATCATTATCTGGAACATAACCTGTAAATATAATATTTTGGTGATGTTCAATAGGTACATTTGCTAATAATTCATATTTATAAGTTTCTGGACAATTATACATAAGTACTAGTTGGTAATTTTCATTATTCCATTTTATAAAACTATTAATAGTTTTATCGTTATTTTTTCGAAAATCCGCACCAAGTGGTGCTATAATATATTTTTTTGTTATATTATACTTTTCATAAATATTAATATTTTCTATATCTATTTTTAAAAAATTATTAGAAAGTTCAGGATAGATAACTATCATTTTATCTAAATTAAAACCAAAATAACTATATAAATCATTTTTAGTTGATTTAGAATTACAAATATATATATCAAAATGATTTTTAATTATTTCGAAATATTCATAATAGTCAGATTCAGGTTTATAAATATCTTTAAAAATATGTGGTATGATATCATGTAATATTATGATTTTTTTTAAATGATTTGTATATGATATTTTCTTTAATAGATTAAAAATTTTTCCCTCAAATATATCTTTATTATTTCTTAACGGTGGTGGATGAGTAAATATTACATTATGACATTTTTCGTTATAGATACTTGTTATATTTTCACATTTTTTTTTAATTTTGTGTGTAAAAGCACCCACCCCCCTATGATTATAATTGGGATTATCAAATACTATCTCACAAAAATATGTATTTAAATTAAATATACTATTATAAAACTCATTCCCATATTCTTCATTCGTTTTAAATTTAACATTTACTATACTTTTTTGTGCAATTATTAAATAATCTTTTTCACAAAACTTTTTCATTTCTTTGAATATACAATTAACATCATTACAATCTATTACGAAAACACATGGTTGATTAATATCGTTCGCAATTTCTAAAGTTGAACTAGCATTATGACAAATAACTGGTTTTCCATAAATTAATGATTCATAAATAGGTATTCCATATCCTTCTCTTAATGAAGGATATACGGAAAATAAACTATTTTGAAATAAATATTTTTTTTCTTCAACGGATACAAAGGATTTATATTCAATATTATTATCAGTATCAAATTTATTCTCCCAACCATGACCAAATATAATAAGTTTTAAATTCAGTTTAATATTATGTAATAACTTAAAAGCCTCTATTAAGTTTTTGTAATTTTTATGTTCTGATTTTGATATATTAGATATAATAATATTACCCTCTTCATACTCTTTTATACAAATTTTGTCTAATGTATTTATAATACCTAATTTTATAGGAATAATATTTTGTATAGAATTTAAATTCAAACGTTGTTTATGGTATCTATAAGTTTTATCACTATAATATGAAATTGGAATAATAGTATCAGCAAGAGATATAGTTGTTATATATTCATTAAACCATAATTCCCTATTATTCTTATCTAATTCTGTATGATAATATATTGTGTCATCGTAATAAATATGCATGACTTTATAATTTCTATCTTTTCCTGTTTGAAAAATTGCATTAAACAATTTATATTGATCAGGAAATAATATTTCTGGTATGATCAACATATTTCTTTCATTTTTGATTTTATTGTAAATTGATGATAATTTTTCGTAATTATATCCATCATTATAATGATTTACACCTCCATATTTAACAAATATTTGTAATTCATTATCATTTATTACTTCATAATGATTAATTACTTCATTATATTTCATTAGAATAACTTTTTTCTTTTTATTTAATTCATAACTAAGGTCTCTCACTACTTTTTGTATTCCGGTATTATAGTCCTGACTACATGTTAAATGGACAAAATATAATATATAATCATCATAATTGAAGTGGACATTATCTTCCTTTGTACCATTATGTAACAAGTGATTATTTGTATGATGTAAATCTACTTCTGATATTTGTTTATTTTTTTTTTCAACAATAGTTCCAGTATGTTCATGTCCCCATCCTGTAGTTGAATCTACTCTTTGAATATACAAATAATACTCTTCAAACCAAGTTTTAAATGTATCAGGATAGTTGTGGTGGTTGTTATTTATTATACATTCTTTATCAGAATAATTACATGTTAATAAAATTTTTTTAATATTTGTTAAACTATTACCTATATATATATCTATGTGATCACTACTATTTTTTTTTTCAATAATAGTTCCAGTATGTTCATGATCCCATCCTGTAGTTGTATCTATTCTTTGAATATACAAATAATACTCTTCAAACCAAGTTTTAAATGTATCAGGATAGTTGTGGTGGTTGTTATTTATTATACATTCTTTATCAGAATAATTACATGTTAATACTATTTTTTTAATATTTGTTAAACTACTACCAATATTTATTTGCATTATATATATTATATTTAAAAAAATATAATATCGATACGACGTATATCGTTTTTCCATCGCTTAAATGTGTCATCGCTTATACATGTATTTGCACACTGTATGATTTTCATGTTATCGATAAATGTCTAAATGTCTATAAATCGTTCACCCTCCCCCACCCCTTTTTCAATCAACTCTGCTCTCCGCTCTTCAGTAGAAAGTGCTGTTATCCATGACCCCACACCCTCTAACCCTTCTACTAAACATTTGACCGTATTTTTAATCTCCTCCTGTGCCGATTCCGTATCAATATGTTTCTGCATTTTCCGCATCAACATCATAAAAAAATCCACCATCGAAGATTCTGCCAATATTTTCTGGTCATCAAAAGACCAGATATTTTTAAATGCCAAAATCTCTTCTTTATCGATACAATTTTGTTGTTGAATACAATCGTTTAACGGGTAGATATTGAGAAGACCGCCATCGATATAACAACCGCCCTCATCACAAATAGGTTTAAACAAAAAAGGAAAGGCGGTGGTCATACAAAGTGCCTTAACCACTGACATTTTCGGGTGGGTCGTGTGCGAAATGTCTACTTTATCCATTAAAGTAGTATTTAAATTGGTAGTATACAGATGAATATCTATTTTATTAAAGTCATATAATTCTTCTAGGGTTATATCCACGGACAAATCTTTCGCCTCAAAAAGTGGTTTTAATGATTCAATAATAACAGCATCACCGAGTAAACCTTTTGTATCAAACGCCTCAAAAATAGACGCAGCAGTTATATTGATGATCTTTTCCCAAGGTCGTTTAATAAAATAATCGTCTAACCATTCCCAATCATAATTTAATGAAATAATAACGCCCATATACGCACCAATAGAACAACCATAAATGCTTTGAATATCGGACAGCGACCAAAAACCCTGTTGTGCTAAATATTTCGTCGCCCCATAGGTGACTAACCCCGCGGGACCTCCGCCACTAAATACCAAATGTTTTATTTTTGTTTTTGTTTTTGTTTTTGTTTGGGGATTGTCACTATTTTCTGTCATCTTATTTTCTTTATCGTTTTATCTTTATAACTTTTTTCTCATTAAATGTAAATATACAAAAGATGAATACTATTTTTACATTGGGTAGTGAACCAGACGAACACAATAGTATAAATTTAGATGATTTATATGAACGAAAGAAGCAATATGATTTGAATACTTTATCGATTTATAATAAATTATTAAACCGCATACATAATCGTATTAAAACTGTATCTAGACAACAAATAAATGAACAATATTGTTGGTATATTGTACCCGAAATTATTTTAGGTATACCGAAGTTTGACCATGGTGCCTGCACTGCTTATTTGATTGATAAACTACAAAGTAATGGATTTATCGTAAGATATACCCATCCTAATTTATTGCTGATTTGTTGGAAAGATTTTATTCCCAGTTATGTGCGTGATGAAATTAAGAAAAAAACCGGGATTGTTATTGATGGGAAAGGCAATAAGATAATAAAGGGTGATGCTTCAGAAGCAACAAATAATAATAATAATAATTTAACCCCTGACGAGTTGATGTTTCAGCGTGGAAATAAATTATCTATTGAAGGTAAAAATAATAAAGAGAAGGATTTTAAATCGATTGATTCTTATAAACCCACGGGGAATCTTATTTACAATGAACATTTACTTAAACGGATTGAAGAAAGGGGAACCAAGGTTCCCCTTGGACCCCTCCTGTAAATTTGGGGTTTCAAAGGGGTTTACCCCTTTAAAGGGAACCCAGGTCTGTTTTACTTGCCTTGAACCCCTCCTTTAAATTTGGGGGTTTCAAAGGGGTTTACCCCTTTAAACAGACCTCGGTTCCCCTTCATAAAAATCCATTTTATCTTCTAAATCTTCTCGAGTAATATGTGGTTGATGATGCAATACATAACCAATATCTATTAACCACACATCTTCTTCGCATGTAGTCCGGTTTTCATCTAAAATATATTTAGCACAAAAATCAGCATTTAATATTTGAGTAGTTAATATTATTTTAATTTGTAAATTATCAATATTTTTTTCTAATTCTGCAAGACTATATTTATTTCTATTGTTCCGTAAATCAGAACATGTTAATTTGGTCATTACTAATAATATAAATTATTTTTATTTATATTATTTTTATTTATTTCGTCTTGAAAGATTAAGTTGGCTGTTCCGTCGACAGTGTTAGAAGACCCATTTTCTCCACCTGCAAAATCACCTCTTATAGTTATATTGCCGGTTGAAGCAGTGCCCCTGCGTTGGTTTTATTTCCTGACAGCCACCACGCCCGCTACTACTACTACAACTACCACGACCACGACCACGACTACTACTACTACTACTACAACTACCACGTCGACTATCACCACAACAGAAACCACCACCACGCCTACCTCGATCACAACATAAACGACGCCTTCCCAAGATTGGTTGAGGTTTCTGTTGTGGTCGTGGTGGTGGTGGTGGTGGTAAAGGGCATTGTTGTATAATTGCGGATGCATAATCTATTACTATTAGTGCTGAAACCACGTTACCATCACCAACAATAATTAATGCAGCATTTTCTTCTTGTAAGTTATAAAAATAGGTTGGATAGGATGCTTGATCAGGAGTAAAAGTTGTACACCAATATAAAAAACAAGTAGTAAAGGTAAATGTGGCTGTACTAATCCCATTCCCATTATTTCCACCACAAATACCACCTGAACCACCACCACCACTTATAGTTATAGCGCCGGTTGAAGCAGTGATGTTACAAGCAGTAAAGGTTAATATGATGACTGTAACGTCGTTAAACCCATTATTTCCACCACAAATACCACCTGCATAATCACTACCATCAGAATCACCTATAGATATACCGCCGGTTGAAGCAGTGACGTTACAAGTAGTAAAGGTTAATGTGGCTGTTCCGGTAGTGTTGTTATCATTCCCATTTCCTCCACCACAAATACCACCTGAACCAACAGAACTTATAGTTATATCGCCGTCTGAAGCAGTGACGTTACAATCAGTAAAGGTTAATGTTGCTGTTCCGTCGGTAGCGTTTTCACACCCATTTTCTCCACCACAAATACCACCTGGATTTCTACCTATAGTTATATCGACGGTTGAAGCAGTGACGTTACAATTAGTAAAGGTTAAATTGGCTGTTCCGTTGATGGTATTAAACACATTTTGTCCACCACAAATACCACCTGCAATATGACGTATAGTTATAGCGCCGGTTGAAGCAGTGACGTTACAAGTAGTAAAGGTTAATGTTGCTGTTCCGTTGTTATCGTTTTGA
>Ga0114966_10001909_pt1 | contig 18915 bp, 19 predicted proteins | sample M_130207_XF_Meta_FD_87029 | JGI IMG/M metagenome (GOLD analysis project Ga0114966, IMG submission 87029) | Freshwater microbial communities from Lake Montjoie, Canada to study carbon cycling - M_130207_XF_MetaG | ecosystem: Environmental > Aquatic > Freshwater > Lake | place: Lake Montjoie...
GGAAGGGCTGGTGTCCAGGGATTCGAGTTTCCAGCCACGACCTTCGGCAAACCTGGAGTACATGCGGCAGCAGATCGGCGGCAAAGAGGGAGGCCTCATCACCACCGGTGCCCGCGCGGATTTCGAGGATGATGTCGCGGCCTTCGAGCGGGTCGGGTGGCAGGATGGACTCCTGGATGGCTTTTTCGAGATCGACGAGGCGCTGCTCCAGCACGGGGATTTCTGCGGCGGCCATCTCGGCGAATTCCTTGTCTTCCTGCGACTTGGCCATGACGCGGCTCTCGGCGAGTTCGACCTGGGTTTTCTCAAAGGAGTCCCAGCTCGTGAGCAGATTTTGCAGGCTGCGGTGTTCGCGCAGCATGTCGCCGGCTTTCTTGGTATCGTCGTAAAAGTTCGGGCGGCCGATGATGTCTTCGAGATCCGCGAAGCGGGTGCGTTTGCCGGCAATGACGCCTGAGTAGTCCATGAGGTAGAGAAAGCAGAGTGGGCAGAGACAAAAAGAAAACGGTGCCCAGCACTAGGCATGGACACCGTTTGACTAAAAGGAGGGGGCTGAGAGCTACGCTTCGGCAGCAACTTCGGCGGCAGGAGGCGGAGCAGCAGCTTCGAGCTTTGGAGCCGTGCGGCGGGCGCGGGTGGAGCCGTAGCGCTGGGCGAACTTGTCCGCACGACCGGCGGTGTCGATGAAGCGCTGTTCACCGGTGAAATACGGGTGGCAGGCGGAGCAGATGCCGATACGGAGGTTTGGCACGGTCGAGATCGTGTTTTACACTGCACCGCAGGTGATAGTCGTCTCGGCGGATTTAGGATGGATGTTTTCTTTCATGGTGGTGGGGGCCACGTGGTCAGGCGAGGCGCTGAATGCAGCTTTCGCCAGGGCGTGGGGGTGAGCAGTGCGCGAACTGGATTTTCTGGTGACAAACAATCCGTTCATCCCTGAAGGACACGAGGGCATCTACGCACGCGGTATTCAAGCAGGCTTTTTTGGTGATTGGCTAACTGCGATGCATTTGCTGATCCCGCAGATTGAGGCATCCCTTCGACACGTCTTTCAGCAAGCGGGGGTTATCACTTCGGCCTTGGAATCAGATGGAACGCAGAAGGAGCGCGATATTAACGCACTTCTGTGGCTGCCAGAAATGGAAAAGATATTTGGGCCGAATGTTACCTTCGACCTCCGGGGCATCCTCATCGAGCGCTTCAGATACAACATGCGAAACGAGTCAGCCCACGGCTTGATGCCGGAAGGTGCGTTTTACCAACACGGGGCCGTCCATCTGTGGTGGCTGGCGATCCGGCTTTGCTGGCTGGGTTTTAAGATCTTGCAGGATCAATCGAACCCCGAATAGCTTCCGTTCAATCCTGAGACGTGGTCGCTCTCGCACACGTTCTAACTCTTCAATACAAATTCTCCCCAACGTAATGCCTGCTCATCTCTGAGCACGCCTCGCGTGGCACATGGACGGCTGGAATGGCCGCATCTGTCAGAATCCCGCCAGCAATCGATACTGCGTTGGCCCCCGTTCGTATCCAGGCGAGAGGATCATGGACAAGCGGGATCTGGCGTGGATCCTGCAGTGAACCCTTGAACATCGTCCATGCATCACCCGCTCCTCGCAGTCCTTTTCATCCTCGTTCTATTCATCAGCACCGCTCATTCAGAACCCGGCACCGATGCAGCACAAGGCATCGTGTCGCTTTTCAACGGTACGGATCTGACAGGATGGACCACCGAGCAGCCCAATAATCACAACTGGAGCGTCGTGGATGGCGTCACTGACTGCAATCCCCAGGGCGACGGCAAGGGGGACGGGAGCTGTGGACGACGAAGGAATACGCCGACTTTGAGCTGTGGGTGGACTGGCGCATCAAGGAGAGTCCGTACGTGAACAATAAAGCACGGATCATTCTGCCCGGATGGCTTTTACCAAAAGGACGATTCAAGGTGGCGCCAGTAGGCCGCTAGCTATGTTGCTTTCTTTTATGCGCGGGCTTCTTTAAACCGCCTTTTTTGCCAGCTTTTTTTGCCTGAGTGCTTATTTTTCGTTTCAGCCAAGTGGACTTCTTTTTGTCAAAATCACGAACAAAAGTCGCTCCGTGGAACGAGGCGGTCGAAAGGTTCAACGGCAGCTTTGGCCCGCGTCCTTTTCATAGCCTTTCCAGGTTGCTAGCAGCGTCTCTATTGTTAGCCTGCGTCCAGGTAGAAGCACTTTTTCAAGAAATTCTTCCGCTGAAATCTCCTTTCGTCCGCAAGCTGTGTCCCGAAAGCGCTTCGCAATGGCTTCGATTTTTTCGCGCTCAAATTCTGAAAGGTTCTCGATTTCGTCCCATGGACGACCATAAATTTCTTCAGCCTTCTGCACGATCTCGTTTTGCGCCGCCCTGATGTATGGTCCAAGGCACGTTGTGTGTACTGCAGAAGAACGGCTGCCGTTTGGGCTGCCTCTTTCAAGCGTTCAGGTAATGGAGCGTTCGTCTCCAGGTGTGGCAGCAAGCTGACCGCGAGCTTCGCTAGCTCAATTGATTTGGTGTCATCAGAGGACATAAAAATATTGCTGTGTTCAGGAAGCTTTTCGCACCCCGGCTTCATGAGAAAATGTGATAATCCAGGATGATCCTTCGGTTTCTGGCATGATTTGCCAATAGGCAGCAGCTTGTTCTGGCCGCACAAAATTTTGGTGTGCTGGCATTTCTCAGGCGGGCGATTGTAGATCCATCGGGGCATGGTGGCGTCGATGATGTCGCAGATTGAAAAGCTACGCAATGTGCGGCAATCAAAGAGTTAACACCATGCAACTCAAAGCCCTCATCGCCGAAGCTACTCGCTATGCCCACTTCACCATAAAGACGAGCGGCGGCCTGGGTCCGATAATGATGGCCGCCACGGAGCAGGGAATCATTCTCTTCAGCCCGGACAAAATGAGCGATACCGGAGCCAAGGATGATTTCGCCAACAATGTCCGCCTGATCACAGCCTCCTATGCGGCATCGACAGTCGTTGTCACTTTGGAAGCCTGGATTACCAAATCCAAGGAGGGCGAGCCACTGGATAGCTTAACGCCGCCCTCCGAATCCTATGACCGCGAAGAAGTGGTGGTGCTGATCGGGCAAGCCCCGCAGGGCAACACCACCTACCTCCTGCCTATTCATCGGCTCGGTAACGGCAAATTCTGGAACCTGGGCGATGTTGAAGACATGCCCGCAGATTCATTTGAAGGGAGATTCGCCGGTATGCTTTCACCCAAACCCGCTGATGAGAAAACACGGCAGATGGGCAAGGTGCTGCTGGAGGCGATGGGCGTGAAGGTGATGCCTTTGAAGAGCAGGTGATGCGCGGTGGGGCATTGGGCGCGTTGGCAGTGCCCGTCAGTGGCTTGCGCAGCACTGATGCTGATTCGCGTTTATCGGGGGCGCTGACACGCTGACAGTCAGCGGACAACGTTATTCAGGCCGCAGCTTCCAAACGTCCATCGGTGGTTTCGATCACCTGACCGGTCGATTTGAGCCGTGCAACTGCCTTGTCACGCTCATCGGCACGCAAATCATGGAAGCAGCGCTGCAATTCACGAGGGTCTTGAGGCCCCTTCTCTTTTAGCTTGGCCACAATGTCCTCCTCCAAGGCTGTCATGTCAGTGCTGTCAGTGGCGGGTTCGATCCGGTCAGTGGACCATCCCTCGGTGTAACCGCTCACAACTCGGTAATGCTCCTGACACAACCACCGGGTTAACCGCACAGCCTTCCACATGACCTTTTGCAGTCGACTAGGATCGGGATCTGGAGGTGCGGGTGGTTCTGCGGGAGTGATACCTTGGAGCAGGTGATCGAGAGTTTTGGACAGCAGCAGAATGGAATAGAGCCGGAGGGGCAAGTCAGCCAGCCAGCGCAAGTATGGATGCGTGGATTCAGGCGCACGCTGGAGGGCGTCGGCGAATTGAGCGTAAAATGCCTCTGCCACCTTTCTTGCAGGCTTGTCCAGAGTGAGGACCGTGGGCCCTTCGGGGGATGGATTGAAGCGGTGTTCGTGTGCTGCCTTGAGAAGTTTGTACCATTGCACGAACTCCACCGCATTGACGTCGGGAAGCCGCCGCGGGTTGCCGTGCTGCGGGAACAGCAGAATGGGTGCGGAGCGGTTCATGGTGGATGCACGGCGGTCAAACATGGTTTTCCGTACTGGTTCGGCGTGAGTGAGCCACAAGGCATGTACTGTCCCGGCAACTTCACTGCCTTGAGGAGTGATCGTTAATGGCTTGCCCTGCCAGCTCAGCACCAGCATCTCCGCGAGCTTCTGCTGTTTGCCCGGGGTAAGGTGCGACCATTCGGTCATGGGGTCGGCCGCGCCGTTCATGAGCACCGCGCAATGATCCCGGGAATCGACGATGGCCCGCGCAACAGCTGCCGGATCCACCTTGATAGTGATGGTGCGCCGCCGCATCATGTTCACGACTGAGCCTTCATCCGCCGTCCTTCAAGGCGCGATCATCTCCGACGCCGGTTCAGCATCAGCAAACCGAGCACTAACAGCAGCAGGCTGGAAGGCTCGGGTGTGGCCGCGGTGGATGGAATTTGCGGCGTGCTGTTGGCATCTACGGGCTTGAGGCCGGCGCGGTCGTATTGTTGCTGGTTTTCGAGCACGACGGCACCGGAGTAGGGCGTTACCAGTTGATGTTGCGCGGCTCGCTTGGCCTGATCTTCAGGAACACGGTCGCGCCCTTGAAAAAAGGCCATCACTTCGCGAAATACGACATGACGTGCCAGTTGATCCCACACTTCTTTGCCGTCTGTTGGCGGCGTGGCTGCGCGTGAGACGCGGGTGACCGTTGCCGGTCCGTTGCGAATGTTTTGCAGTGCAGCGGCCAGTTCATCCGCTCCACCACCACTCCAACGCAGGCCGTCGACGATCGGTGCCGAGTCGTACAGTTCTTCTAAGAGCTTGTTGCGGCCATGTTCCAACTCAAGCGCATGAATCTGTGGCGGCTTTGAAGGCGGGCACAGCATCGCGACCGCCGGCAAAATTCGCGCTTTGAAGTCGGTTCTCGATCTCCGCCACGGGGACTTCGACGGCTTCGCCATCCGTGCTGGCCAAGATCGTCAATGGAATCTTCGTGGCTAGCTTTTGCAGTGCTCCGCGAATCGTGGCTGCATGGGCACGTAGACCTGCGGAGGCGTCCACGATGACAAATAAGGGCCGCTTGGCATCTTCGGCGGTTTGGGGTGCGGGAGAGCGCTCAAGGACGACGATGGGTGGCTCACTGCCTGCGAGTTTATCTGTCGTCCACACCTTGGACAGCGGTGCTTGTTTCACGCCGAAGTTTAGTTTTGCCAGTTCGAGCTGAGGCACTTCCGCCTGCCACGTCCATGCGCCATTTTGCGTAGCGGCCGCATCTTTCCACGTGCCTGAGACTTCCAGCGGCTGCGGTGACTGCACCCAGACGGCATGCCGCGTGGCTGCGGGGATGCTGAAGTTGCGTTCGACGATCAAAGGCATGAACAACGCTGCCGGAGCCTGCGAATCGAGTGGGGCAGTGATGCCGAGGCGGATTTTCATGATGCCGTTTGGGAGCACTGGAAAGCATTGCGTCAGCACACGGTCAGGTCCGGACATATTCACCAGCACGGGATCACGACGATCCACGACCACGGTTTGACGATAGGCCTCGGTTACTTGGGAACGCGCACCAAAGGCCGCCTCACGCGGTTCACCATTGATCCACAGCGTCAGTCGCGAAACGCACGCTCCGGGTGGCAGCAGCATCTGGCAGCGGGCCTCCTGGGCGTTGCGGAGCTTGTTGTGAAACTCCAGCGCCCACTCGCCGTGGGCCAGTGCGGAGTCGGCATCCACATGCCAATCCATGAGCGATGACTGCATCGTCAATCCGCGGATGCGCGCACCAACTTCCGAGCCGCCGCGATCTTCATCCCAGGCGAAGGCTTCAAAGCGCTCATCCTCAACCATGCGGAAACCTTCACGCATCCGCAACACACCGCTGGGAGGCGGCACATCACTGAAGGGTGAGCCAGTGACACGGAAGTAGAGTGCTCTTAACGATTCACGGTCGAAAGAGGTGGTGCGGATGGAATTATTGCCGAGCCCATTGAGTCCCTGTCCGATCAAGCCGCGATCAAACAGATGCCTCAGCGGCCCGAAATTCCCTGCGCCGCCGCCGGTGTAGCACAAGCGCAGCAAAAACTCCTGCCGCCACTCTGTGCGCAGTTTGGGCAGTTCCTTGGCGGCATCGCCCTCCTGGGTTTGCACCGCGTTCAGTGCGTTCTGGATGTCGCCATGCACGCTCACCATCCGCCATTCTGCCGCGGCGGCGGCCAGCAAACCAGCCACCAGTCCGCCACGCCACAACCCCATATGTTATTTCCCCTGCGGCTGCCGACGTGCGATCACGAAGGTCATGATCCACGCCACCTGCGCCGCAAAGGGCCCCAAGGCGGCCAAGACCAGCGGAATCACCAGGAAGCCCTGAAACCCGCTGAAGAGAAACAATGGCGTGAACGGCAGAATGATCAGCCCGGCGAGGTTCATCGGCCCCATCGCCAGCACATAGAGGACCGCAGAAAACAATCCCGCGCCATGCAGGAAGGCTCCCGCAGGTTCCCAGAACGTTCCAGGCCTCCGTCTGGCCATCCATGGCGCAAAAATGGCCGCAGGCATCAGCAGCACTAGCAGCACATGCATCCAAGTTGGGATGGGATCGCAGAGCGTCGAGGCGCAGGACCGCGTAGTCAACTCCATGAGCAGCGAGTTCAAAGGCAGGATCATTCCAGCGGTGAGCAGGAGACGTTTCAAAAAGACCAGAATGCCATTCATGTGAGTCATCCTCTTTTATGTGAAATCCAGATGAAGTCACGGTGGAGCCGATCCATCAGCCACCTTCTTGACCGCCTTGACGCGCAGCCTTGACCTCCGGGCCTTCTCTGCTTTCTTCCGCCCGTTCATGACCACCACCGCTACGGCTCTACTGCTCCTCTCCCTGCGACTTACGCAAGGGTAGGCGGCCCGCGTTTCCTCGTCATCCTCTTGCCGTCACGTCACGGCAGATTTTCATTCAGGCACCATCACAGGTCCTTCCCATCTTCATTACCTCCGTTTTCGCATGTTAAAAAATCCGTCCACCAAATACCAGCGCTTCGATCCCGTTTCGTTGCCGAATCGTCGCTGGCCGTCCCAAACCATTTCCAAAGCCCCCATCTGGTGCAGTGTCGATCTGCGCGATGGCAACCAGGCGCTCGCCGTGCCGATGAATGTCAGCCAGAAGCTCGAAATGTTCGATGCGCTGGTGAAATGTGGCTTCAAGGAAATCGAAGTCGGTTTCCCCTCAGCTTCAAACACCGAATTCAGCTTCAACCGCCGCCTTATCGAGGAGAAACGCATCCCTGAAGATGTGACCATCCAGTGCCTCGTGCAGGCGCGTGAGGATTTGATCGAAAAGACCGTCGAATCGCTCATCGCCGCGAAGAAGGTCGTCATCCACATGTACAATTCGACTTCACCTGCGCAGCGGAAGTATGTGTTTGGCAAAACGAAGGAGGAGATCATCCAGGTCGCCATCAAAGGCGCGCAAATGATCAAAGACCGCCTGCACCGACTCACCGCCGGTGGCACGCAGGTCACGCTGCAATATTCGCCCGAGAGCTTCAGCGCCACCGAGGTCGAGTTCGCCAAGGAAATCAGCGAGGCCGTCATGGACGTGTGGCAGCCCACGCCGCAGCACAAGATGATCCTCAATCTGCCTGACACCGTCGAGGTCTGCATGCCCAATGTGTATGCCGACCAAATCGAGTGGATCTGCACGAATATCAAAAACCGCGAGAGCCTCATCATCAGCCTGCACACGCACAACGACCGCGGCACCGGCACCGCCGCCACGGAGCTCGGCTTGCTCGCGGGCGCGGATCGCGTGGAAGGCACCCTGTTTGGCAATGGCGAGCGCACCGGCAATCTCGATATCGTGCAGGTCGCGATGAATCTCTACATGCACGGCATTGATCCAAAACTGGACTTCAGCGACATGAACGGCCTCATCCGCATGTATGAGCGGACCACCGGCATGACCGTGGCTCCGCGTCATCCTTACAGTGGCGAACTCGTCTTCACCGCCTTCAGTGGCAGCCATCAGGACGCCATCAAGAAGGGCCTCGCCGGTTACGACCAGCACAACTCCATCTGGGACGTGCCCTACCTCACCATCGATCCGAACGACATCGGCCGCGAATACCGCGAGGTCATCCGTGTGAACTCGCAGAGCGGCAAAGGCGGCGTCGCGTATCTTCTCGAAAGCGAATTCGGCATCGAACTGCCGAAGGACATGCAGCGCGAGTTCGGTCCCATCGCCAACGACATCGTCGATAAGCTCGGCCGCGAGGTCAGCGGCACGGAGTTGAAGGACATGTTCTGGAAAGAATACATCCAACGCGAGACGCCCTACGCCCTGCATCACTTCCACGCCGACGGTGTGGACGGCGTCTTCACCTGCCGCTGCAGTTTGGTCATCAACGGCAAAGAACGCGGCATCACCGGCACCGGCAACGGTCCCATCGCCGCCTTCGCCGATGCGCTCATCAAAGACGCCGGTGCCCCGAGCTTCGAAGTCACCACCTACCGCGAGCAAAGCCTCAGTTCCGGCACTGAAGCCGCCGCTCTCGCCTTCATCCAGATCAAAACAGGTGATGGCAAAACGGTCTGGGGAGCTGGTGTGGACACCAACATCGAACTCGCATCGATCAAAGCCGTTCTCAGCGCTGTAAACCGGGCTTCAAACTAACACGTCAACGCTTCCTTCATGTCCCTGCAAATCCCCGATTACCCCTTCCAAGCCTACATCTTCGACTGCGACGGCACGCTCGTGGATTCGATGCCGCTGCACTACATCGCGTGGGTGGAGGCGCTCAAACGGCATGATGCGCCGTTTGAGTTCACCGAGGAGGAGTTTTATGCGCATGCTGGCATCAAGGAGCAGGATGTGGTGAAGATTCTAAATGCCAAGCACGGCACGAACATTGATCCGGTGAGCGTGGATGAATTGAAGATGGAAATCTTCCGTGAACGCATCCCTGAAGTTCAACCCGTTGGCCCCGTGGCGGAGTTTGCAAAGTCACTTTACGGCCGTTTTCCGATGGCGGTGGCCTCGGGTAGCGAGGAACCGACCGTGCGTGGCTGTTTAGAGGCTACGGGTCTGCTTCATCTGTTCGAAACGATCATCACACCCAAACTCGTCAAGCAGGGCAAACCAGCGCCAGACATGTTCCTGCTCGCTGCGGAACGTATGGGTATCGCTCCGAGCGAATGCCTCGTGCTGGAAGATGGCAATAGCGGATTGGAAGCTGCGAAGGCCGCAGGCATGCAGGCGGTGTTCATTCCACGAACCTTGAGGTAGATGGCCGAAAAAGAGAAAAGAATGAAAAGAGAACTTCTGATTCAGACTCTTTCTCCTTTTTACTCTCTTTCGGCTAATCAAGGTTTGGGCCGCTTCAGCCAGGCCTTCCAACACGTCACAAAGCCCTTGGCGAAGTCCTGCGGCCGCGCCTCGACCCAGGCGGTGATGTCCTCGGGTTTGAACCAGTCGCCAGTGGCGATTTCTTCGGGCAGGCAGCGGATGGGGCCGTCGTGCCTTGCTATATGGAGTTCGACGAACTCGTGATCTGTGTTGTCGCCCGCAGGGATCTGAGCCGCAACTTCGGTGGCTTCGACTTTGATGCCGATTTCCTCGTGTGTTTCGCGTATCGCGGCGCTGGCGTAATTTTCACCGGCATCCAGATGACCCGCGGCGCTGCTGTCCCATTTTAATGGGGACACGTCTTTGAGGTGCGAACGTTGCTGGAGGTAAATGTGCCCGCGTTTGTTGATGACGAAGATGTGCACGGCGCGATGCATCAGCTTGCGCTTGTGCACCTCGCCACGCGTGAGTTGTCCGGTGACTTCGTTGCGCTCATTGACGACATCGAACATCTCACTGGCTTTCTGCCCGGCATCGGCTTCGTGGCGTTGTTCGTAGTGACGGGCTATCTGAATCCATTGCGTGAGCGAAAGCGCCTCCGCACGCACGGTGGGCGAGACATTTAGCGTTTCGATCAGCGCTTCCCAGCCGCCGGGGGCTTCGGGCAGCAGGTTTTTGAGCTGTTTGCGACGTTGGGAGAAGCCCATGCGCACCAACCGGTCGAACAGCACATGATCAAACACCGGCAGCGTGGCCGGATCGCGTGGTGTGAGACGGATGACGGCGGAATCGACCCTCGGCTTCGGCACAAACACCTCCGGTGGAACGATGCGCAGCATCTCGACATTCCAATCCTTCTGCACCAGCAGGCTGAGTGCGCCATAGGCATCGTCCACGCAGGTGGCGGCAAGACGATCACACACTTCTTTTTGCAGCATGAACACCGCACAACCGACAGGCGTCGGCGGTGTGAGCCAGTGCTTCAAAATCTCACTGCCGACCGAATACGGCAGATTTCCCACGATGCGTAGCGGGCCGTGCTTGAACCATGAGCGCAGGTTGATGCGCGTGGCGTCGTTGTGGATGACTTCGACATCGCTACGGCCTTCGAACTGGCCTTGCAGTTCGGGCGCAAGTTGGGAGTCCTTTTCGATGAGCACGAGATGCTTCGGTCTGCCAACGAGGTGCTTGGTTAAAGCGCCCATGCCCGGGCCGATCTCGACCACGAAGTCCGCACCGTCCGGCTGCACCTGATCGGCGATCCAGCGTGCCACTTCCTCATCCTGGAGGAAATTCTGCCCCATGCTCTTGCGCGGGGTGAAGTGCGGGCGTGGGGCAGGGGATTCGGAGCGTCTTTGATCGCGGTATCTCATTGCCGCATCATTCACGCATTCGGTGATCCATCAAACACTCATCCCACGGAGCCATCACTTGACCCTCGGCGTGATCGGCGCACTCTGGCGCGTGCTCCGAACCTCCCTCAAATCCAAGCTCCACCGCGCCGCCGTCACCGATGCCAACATCAACTACGAAGGCAGCATCACCATTCCGACTGACCTCATGGAACAAGCCGACCTCTGGGATGGCGAAAAGGTGCTGGTGACCTCGATCACTAATGGTGCGCGCCTCGAAACCTACGTCATTCCCGGTCCGCGTGGTTCCGGCCAGATCATCGTCAATGGTGCCGCCGCGCATCTCATCAACACCGGCCACCGCGTCACCATCATGGCCTGGGGCGAGAGCGAGCATCCAATCATCCCGAAACGCCTGCTGCTCAACGAACGCAACGAGGTGGTGAACGAGACGGTGCTGTGATTCTTGGACGGACACGCCGTCACAAGAATACCACGATGGGAAACATTCGGCTGTTCATGCGGGACCTTCATTCCGTATGTTCTAGCCATGAAATATCTCGTTTTAGGCCTGCTTTCGCTCTCCCTCGCTCTTGCTTCCTCGCTATTCGCGCAGGCGGATGGCATCAAGACAAAGACGACCTATGCCAAGGCCTACGGCGAAACAAACAATGCCGTCACAGTCGATGCAGCGAAGGATTTACCGCGCTATCCCGCTGTGGAGCCGAAGGATGCCATCTCGACCTGGCAGGTGAAGAAGGGCTTCAAGCTGCAACTCGCTGCGCATGAGCCGCAGGTGCGTGATCCCATCGCCATCTGCTTTGATGAGAATGGGCGCATGTTTGTATGCGAGATGAACGACTACAGCGAGATGCGCGAGGTGACGCCGCACCTGGGACGTATCTCCATGCTTCAGGACAAAGATGGCGATGGCTACTATGAGACGAGTCAGATCTTTGCTGACGACTTGGCATGGCCAACGGGGCTGGTCTGGGCCAATGGCGGCCTCTATGTCGGCGCCACGCCGGACATCTGGCGCTTCGAGGACAAGGATGGCGATGGCAAGGCTGAAGTGCGTGAGCAGGTGTTCACCGGCTTCTGCACGGGATTGAAACTGCTCAACGTGCAAGGCCTGATGAACAGCTTCATGTGGGGGCAGGACAATCGCATTCATATCCTCGCTGGTGGTGGCAATCGCGGCGTGATCACTTGCATGAAGCGTCCAGATTTGAAGGGCATCGAACTGGGTGGGAAGGACTTCTGGTTTGATCCGCTCACGCATGAGTTCGGCCTCGAAGGCGGTGGCGCGCAATTTGGCATGAGCTTTGACAACTACGGGCGGAAGTTCGCCTGCTCCAACTCGGACCACCTGCAATACTGGGTCTATGATGACAAATACGCCAACCGCAATCCCTACTACCAGATGCCACCCGCGCGACAGAGCATCGCGGCAGACGGTGGTGCGGCAGAAGTATTTCGCATCAGTCCGGACGAACCCTGGCGCATCGTGCGCACGCGCTGGCGCATCGCCGGTGTCGTGAAAGGTGCCGTCGAGGGCGGCGGTCGCGTCAGCGGCTACTTCACCGGTGCTACCGGCACCACCATCTATCGTGGCGATGCCTATGGCCCTGAATTCGTGAACAACAGCTTCACTGGCGACGCGGGTGGCCAACTTGTGCATCGCAAGATCATTAAACCCAGCGCGGATGGCATCAGCCTCATCGGCGAACGCCCCGCTGACGAGCACGGCTTCGAATTCGCCGCCTCCAAGGACACCTGGGTGCGCGTGGTGAACTTCGCCAATGCCCCCGACGGCTGCCTGCACATCTGCGACATGTATCGCGAGGTCATCGAGCATCCCTGGAGCATCCCCGACGAGATCAAGAAGCACATCGACCTCAACAACGGCTATGATCGAGGCCGCATCTATCGCATCGTGCCGGACAAAGGTGCCGAGCGCATCGGCCAAAAGGTCAATCTAGCCGACGCGAGCACCGAAGAACTCGTGAAGACACTCAGCCATCCCAACGGCTGGCACCGTGACACCGCTCAGCGCTTGCTGTTTGAGCGACAGGACAAGGCGGCGGTGCCGCTGCTGGAGAAAGCGCTCAGTGGCGACAACGCGCTGGCGAAGCTGCATGCGCTGGGAGCGCTGGAGGGGCTGGGGGCTTTAACAGAGATGCATTTGTTGGGGGCACTTAAAGATCCGGATGCATTTGTTAGAGAGCGAACCATCAAGCTTGCCGAAACCATCAAGAGCAACGATCCACTAGCTCTAAGTTTCGCACTTGTTGATACTGTGAGCGGCCAACCGTCGAGGGTGGCGCTACAGGCTGCGTTTTCACTTCCCGCCGTTATTAAGCCTTATGGCAATAGCTTTGGTCGTGATAATCCATTACAGGATTTGGTGAGGGCCGTCGGGCTTGATGGTGCCAACGCCCAACTGCTGAAAGCCTTGGGTGCAATTTACCCAGATCAGATGAGGTGGGTGATACCTGCTTTATATGATAGCGAGTTGTTTCCTATTCAGCTTAGAGAGCAAAAAGCAGGTTTGCTCTCCGCCGCTATAGCTGGGGGGGACAAACAAGATCAGGCCCGATACATAATGACGGCAACCGCTGCGGAATACGATCCAGAAACGCTGAATGCGATTGCAACTGGCCTGAAAAAGTCCGGTCTCTCGTTCAAGGATGTTCGACTCGATGTTGTAATGGAGTCTGCATTCCAGCGAATGCGTGATCAAGTGATTGACATCAACCTCAATGAGAACTCTCGCGTAAGGGCGGTTAGATCACTCGAGTTTGCCGATGTAACTTTTATGCTAGATGCATGTATGCTCTGTCTGGGCGAAAAACAGCCGGATGCAGTGCAAACCGCCGCGATTCTCGTTTTGGCTCAGAATAGCTCTTCGGCGGTGACGACGGCTTTGATCGGAAATTGGGCGCATTATGGCCCGAAGGCCCGAACATCAGCCTTGGAAGTGCTGTTGGCGCGTGATGATCGCGCCTTGGCCTTGCTGGAATCCGGCGCTGTGAAACCCACCGAATTCTCGGCCTCCCAAGTCCAGACACTCCTCAAAAACAAGTCCCCCAATGTCGCTGCAGCAGCAAAATCGGCGCTGGCGTCAGTCATCCCACCCTCCCGCGAGGAAGTAACCGCAAAGTTCAAACCCGCCATCGCAGCCCAGGGCGATGCCAAGAAAGGCCAACTACAATACATGGCGCGCTGCGTGGCCTGCCATCGTGCAGGAACCCTGGGATTGCAGGTGGGGCCGGATCTGATTACTGTGAAAACTAAGGGGCGTGAGGCGCTACTGACCGCGATCTTGGAGCCGCACAAGGAGGTGGCGTCGCAATTCATCGCCTACACGGTGAATACGAAGGATGGGCAGACGTTGGCGGGAATCATCACAAACGACACGGCCTCCAGCATGACGATCAAGATGATGGGTGGCGTGGAAAAGACGCTGCAACGCTCGGAGATCAAAGGCAGCAGTTCCAATGGCCAGAGTTTAATGCCGGAAGGCATCGAAAATGGCATGAGCGTCGACGATATGGCTGATCTGCTGAGCTACATCGAGAGCCTTTGACGCTTACTCGCAAACAATGATGGTTTTTCTTTGCAGCCGCCGCTCTCTGCGCTCTTTTGACCGATCATGAAGACCACCCCAGTCACTTTTGAAGATTTACAGTCCTCCGTTATCGCTGTGCCGCCGTTGTGCCGGAGCAAGGATTTGTCTTTGGCAAAATCACAGAACAGCCGCCTCATCAAGCACATGTACAAAGGCGGCATTCGCACCTTGCTCTACGGTGGCAATGCGAATCTCTACAACATGGCCCCGAGCGAATACCACGCGATGCTGAAGATGCTCGTGGACGTTTCTCCTGAGGACATGTGGATCGTGCCATCCGTGGGCCCGATGTATGGCACTGCGATGGATCAGGCCAAAATCCTGCGCGAGTTTGCCTTTCCAACCGCGATGCTGTTGCCAACGCTCTTCCCCTCGAAGCCTGCCGGTGTGGCCACAGCCATTCGTCACTTCGTGGAAAAATCTGGCATGAAAGCCGTGCTCTATATCAAAGATGGTGCCTACATCACGCCCGAACTCGCTGCTGAGCTCGTCAACGACGGCCTGATCTCCTGGATCAAATACGCCATCGTCGAGCCAGATCCGAAGAAAGACCCTTACCTCAAGAAGCTCATCAAGCTGGTGGACACCAAGCTCATCGTCAGCGGCATCGGGGAGCAACCTTCCATCATTCATCTGCGTGACTTCGGCGTCACTGGCTTCACGGCTGGTTGCGTGTGCATCGCTCCTTCGCGCTCCACGGCTTTGCTGAAAGCCATTCTGAAGAAAGACTGGACCACAGCCGAAGCCATCCGCGAAGAGTTCGTCGAACTCGAAGACTTGCGCAACGCCTATAGCCCAATCCTCGTGCTGCATCACGCCGTGGCACTCTCAGGTGTCGCGCAAACCGGCCCCGTGCTGCCTCTTCTGACCGAACTTCCGGCCAAACTGCTGCCGAAGATCGAGAAAGCCGCGAAGGCACTGCTGGCTAAGAATGGGTGAGACATTCTTGGCCTATTCGCGATTCATTGAACTACCCGTGCAACTCACGGCTCTCACCTTCGTATTCAAGCTATGTCCTCACGCCGCCACTTTCTGCAATCTCTCTCCAGCACTGCCATCCTTGCCGCTAGCGGTCTTTCAGCTCAAGAATCAGCCAAGCCCGTGCGCAAGCTGCGCAAAGCCATCATGGGCGGCACGCTTGGCATCAAGGGCACGTTGATTGAAAAATACACCGCTGCTAAAACGGCTGGCTATGAAGGAGTAGAACCTGCAGGAGGCATGAATCAGCAGGAAGTGCTCGAGGCTCTTGGTCAATCCGGTCTTCAAGCTGCCAGCGTGTGCTGCCACACCCATTGGAAGCAGACGCTTACACACAATGACCCTGCGATTCGCGAACAGGGCCTGCAAGGGGTGCTGCAAACCCTGCGGGATGCCAAAGCCTACAGTGCTGACACGATCCTCGTGGTTCCCGGCGTTTGCAATGAAGAGGTGTCATATGATCTTGCTTGGGAGCGCTCGATTGCCGAGATCAAGAAGGCCGTGCCTCTAGCGAAAGAACTCGGCGTTAAGATTTCCATCGAGAACGTCTGGAATAATTTCATACTCAGCCCACTCGAAGCGGTTCGTTATCTCGATGAAATCGGCGATCCGATCGTCGGCTGGCATTTCGACATTGGCAATGTGCTGCGCTATGGCTGGCCGGAGCAATGGATCAAGGTGCTCGGCAAGCGCATCAACCGCATCCACGTCAAAGAATACAGCACCAAGAAGATGAAGGATGAAGGCGTCTGGAAAGGCTTCGACTGCGATCTCACCGAAGGCGACAACAACTGGCCTGCCATCATGAAAGCCCTAGATGCCGCTGGCTACACCGGTTGGGCGATCAGCGAACAACGCGGCGGCATCAATCCTGGCGGCCTCAAGACGCTCACCAAGCGCATGGACAAAATTTTCGCGATGTGATCTTGGCATTCGACATTCGTCATTCTGGTTTCGTCATTCCTCCGCATGCCTTCAGTCCTCGCCCTCTTCGCTCATCCTGACGACATCGAGTTCGTCGCTGCCGGAACCATGCTGCTGCTCAAAGAGCGTGGCTGGGACATCCACTACATGAACATGTGCACAGGCAATGGCGGCTCCGTGCAGATGGACGGCCCAACGACGACGCTCAAACGCCTCGAAGAAGGCAAGGAAGCCGCACGCATCCTCGGTGCTACGTTTTATCCGCCGATCAGTGACGATCTAGAGCTGACTTATGACGTGAAATGCCTGCGCCAGGTCGCCGCCGTCGTGCGCATGGCGCAGCCCAGCATCGTGCTCACGCATGCGCCCGCCGATTACATGGAGGACCACATGGCCGCGAGTCGTCTCGCCGTCACGGCTGCCTTTGCGCATTGCATTCCGAACTTTCAGACCGAGCCGAACCTGCCGTCCTACTCGCATGACGTGACTGTCTATCACGCCATGCCCCACGGTTTGTCGGATCCTCTCCGCCAAAAGCTCATGGCTGGCTCCTACGTCGATACGACGAGCGTTCACACCCACAAACGCGCGTCCCTCGCTGCGCATGAAAGTCAGAAGCACTGGCTCGATGTCAGCCAGGGCATGGACTCCTACCTCATCAGCATGGACGAGGCCTCCCGCGCCATCGGAAGGCTTTCGGGCCAGTTTGAATACGCCGAAGGCTGGCGCAGGCATCTGCATCTCGGTTTCAGCGCCAAGGAAATCGACCCGCTCAAAGACGCACTCGGCGATCTCTGTCTGATCAACGAAGCTTACGAGAAGTTGAAGCAAACCCCAGCTTGAACTGCGCACTGGGAGCGGCGAACACTTTCGCCGCATGCCCGCACCGCTGACATACATGCTGATCGACGGCCACAATGTCATTCACGCGTGGCCGGAACTGGTGCGTGACCACCGAGTCGCCTCACGCCGTCATCTGGCCCGAACAGAACTGCTTAGACGCCTACGAAATCTGCAAGACATGAGCGGCATGCAGGTTGTTGTGGTTTTTGACGGCGCAAAGCAGGGAACGAACGAGGAACGTGAAAAAGACGGTCTCCAGATCATCTATGCCGACCCCGGCACCACGGCGGACACGATCATTGAGCGTCTTGTGGCCCGATATGCCAAGGAGCGGCCCATGCGAGTCGCTTCGGCGGATGGCATGGTGCGTGAAACGATTCTGTCACTTGGGGCCGAATGGATCAGCCCAGAGACCCTTCGCAGTCTTTGCGACAGCGCCGAGACGAACATGCGCGCGCGCCTTGCCTGAGACGAAAACACGTATAAACATCCAGAATGAATCTGCTCAATCCATTTCTGTTTCTGGCGCTCGCTGTCTCATCCGTATTTGCTCAAGCTCCGGCCGTTGATCGCTCTAAACTTTCTGATGAAGTAAAAAAACTACTCCTCGAAGCACGCGACATGCGCATTCAACATCGCTACTCAGATGCGCTCGAAAAGCTTGATGCAGTCGAAAAACTCGCACCCAATCTCGCCGACATTTATGCCCTGCGTGGTGACATCTACCTCGCTCCTCGTCGTCGTGACTTCGACCTCGCGCTGCCGCAGTTTCAAAAAGCAGCCGAACTCGAGCCACAAAGCCCACTGCCGAAGTTCAACCTCGCTGAGTATTATTTCGTGAAGCACGAGTTCGACACCGCAATGCAAGCCTTCACCAAGCTGACGGTTGATTTCCCAAAGCTGCCGATGGTCATCCGCCATCTGGTGCATTACAAACGCGCGCTTTGCGAACTCAAACTCGGCCACCGGAAAGCAGCGGAACAGATCATCGCGGATAGCTTTACCTTCATGGACGACACGCCTGCCTACTACTTCAGCAAGTCCGCACTGGCCTTTGAGGCAGGGGACACCGCCAAGGCCAATGAATGGGTGCAACGTGGTGTCGCTGTCTTCAAAGGCCCGGCTTGCGAGCCGTATTACGATGCTTTCAAAGAATTGCGCTGGGTGCCTGATATGGATCTCAATGCGCCAAAGGACCCGCCTAAGCAGCCGTGAAATGGCGCATTGCAGCCGATACCGGCGGCACCTTCACGGACTGCCACGCTCTCGATCCCCTAGGGGCTGAATCGCGCTGCAAAGTTCTCTCCACCGGCCATCTTAGAGCTGTATTCGAAAGTAAGACGGAAACTCTTGTCCGTCTGTCTGGCCTTCCACCACTGCCGAACGGTTTCCTCATCGGCTTTCGCATCAATGCAGTGGGCGAAGGCAAATCCTGCTTCATCACTAGTTTCGATGCTGCCACTGGTGTGATCACACTCGATCAACAAGTGACTTGGCAGACTGGGGCACTCCTGGAACTTACTGCCGGCGAGGAAGCACCCGTCCTCGGTGCGCGTATCCTGACCAACACACCGCCTGGAAATGCTTTTCCACCACTGAACCTGCGAATTGCCACTACGCGTGCCACGAATGCATTGCTGGAGCGCAAAGGAGGCCGCATTGCTCTTTTCATCACTCGCGGCTTTGGCGATCTCCTGCAAATCGGCGACCAACGGCGCAGCGATCTCTTCGCTCTCAAGCATGA
>Ga0114966_10001910_pt1 | contig 18913 bp, 10 predicted proteins | sample M_130207_XF_Meta_FD_87029 | JGI IMG/M metagenome (GOLD analysis project Ga0114966, IMG submission 87029) | Freshwater microbial communities from Lake Montjoie, Canada to study carbon cycling - M_130207_XF_MetaG | ecosystem: Environmental > Aquatic > Freshwater > Lake | place: Lake Montjoie...
TTATAAAACTTTACAATAAAACTTCAATCTATAACACAAAAAAAAGGCAGTTTATATTAATTTATATTATATTTATATGATGATTTAACACAAAAAAAAGGTAGTTTATTGTTCATTGTGAATAACAATCTTATCTATGATTCTCAAAACATTAAATGGACTTACTGTTATATTTTACTTGACACTTTCCACATGTTAATTCCTTTTAATTGAAGGTGGATTTATGTAATATTTAGTGATATTTTTCATAATCTACTAGCTAAACATCTTCAGAATATTCGACTTGTTCTAGTGTTTATACTTCAATAGTTTCATTAAATTATTATATTATTAAACTTCTATAAAATGGTAACTCTAAACCCTTTTACATTGCTTATTTATGTTATTATATTCTATTATCTGGTGATTTATGGGAAGTTTGGCCTATATAATCAATACATTAATATTTTTTATTATATAAAGCATATATACAACCGTGTTTTAAAGTACTATTATATTTTAATTATAATTATTATATTTATTCATTTTATTCTTGTATTTTATCAAGTTGTTTATTTCTCAATGTTTAAAGTAGTTTATATACTTATTTTTAAAATTACATCGCTATTGGTTTATCTGATTTCATTAATGATGCATATATTCCTATTTCTGTGAAATATCTTTTGGTTTTCTTACATGGTGTAACGCCATGTATAATTTTTACATAATCTTAATCATGTTTTATAGTTCTAAACCACCTAGCACTATCGCAATCCCTATATTTTAAACATTCAATAAGTAAATCGACACATTTAATTAGTGGTTCATGTATAGTCCCGTAAACATTTATTATATTATCATCTAAATTAATAGTACCTATAATATTTGATTAATTATTTTATTATTCAATTACTTATATATCCATTTAATCAAATGAAAAAACTATTATTATTTAATTAATTAATTTATATTTTATTTATATTTTCTATAAATGACACATAACGAATATACTGATAATACTAATCTATTAAAAACAATTACTTATTGCTTAGACCTTATACAAGTTTCAGAAGGAATGGGTAGAGGCAAAGCATTGCATATATTAACTCCCTTATTAGTATTAAAACAATTAGAATAACATTTTGATGATAAAACTGTAGATATTGATAGCTTTATTATTGATTAAAGTTAATATTTTAACGGAAATCCTGAATAAGTTTTACACTAAAAAAATATTCTTTTACATATTTCTAGATTCAGTAACTTAAATGATAAGTCTAAAAACGAATCTAAAATGGACATTCCTACTCAATTAAAACACTTATGGAATACTATTTTATCTAAACATCCTCAAACAAAAAAAGTATTCACTACTGATTAGTAATTTGATATAAAACATGAATCAACATTCATTAAACTTATTTAATAAATACAAAAAATTGATTTATCTAATAATTAACATGATATTCTAGGGGCTGCATATGAAGAATCTATTCAAGACATTATGACTGGTAAAGTTTTAGGTTAGTTCTTCACTTAACCAATAGTCAAAAAAATTATGATCAACTTAATTAAACCTTAAGTACATATTGATGGAACTATTCCTTCTGTTTATGATATAACTATGGGTACTGGTATAACTTGTTTATCAAGTTACGAAGATATAGAAATATACTGAAAAAAAAAAGATTGTTATGTGTCATTTTATTCATAACCCTTATTCAGTCATTTCACTATCACTTGCACTGGTTTCACTTTAACTGGTTTCGCTTTAACTAGTTTCAACATATGAACTATCATCAGACTCATAAATTTAGTCTAAATCGTTCATTAGTTGTATCTATTTTTTTATGTCTTCTGATAACTATGAACTAGGACAGTATGTAACTAATCCACCAATAATTATTTTATAATGCTGTTCGCTGCTTAGAAGTTATTATTCTATGACCATTTATAAGCAATAAAAAAAATATCATATTAAATTATTCATAATACTGGTTATACTTTAGACTGTTTTATATCTTATATCATTTTCAATATAACAGTGTGATGTTCTGACCCCTTTTTAATAATTTCACTTATACCTTATTGTTTTTTATATTCATTCATAATTTTAATATAACTTGTATCACTCATTGGCTTCTTATCTATTTTTAATTTAGTAGGTCTTCCTCTTTTCTTTTGTTCTACTTCTTAAACTACAGTAGGTAATTGTTCAGTAACTTCTTTAACTGGTTCAACTTCTTTAACAGGTTCAACTTATAAAACTGGTTATGATTAATCAGGAATCAAATGTTATAAATCTAATGACTAAATCTTTTTTTGTCTTGGCATATTTTATATAATAATATAATTAAATAAAAATAATTAATTAATCAAATGATAAAAAAAAATATATATATAATAATAACATAGTGCTATTCATTCAATAGAAACACCATTTAATAAATCTTTTAATTAATCATTCATCTAAAATGATTTTAATAATTATAATTTTCGGAATCTTTGACCTTATGACATTGATTAAACTGATTTAAACTGTAAACATAATTTATTATTAACATTTGACATTTATTAACGTGACTATGCTATACCATTATCTTTTAATAATTGTTATTTAGTTTAATCGTCAATGTTCATATATTTTTACATATTAGGTTGTATATATTAATGAAATTTTTAAGGTATTAAATCCTTTATCATAGTCCCGTTAAAATCTACTAACATAAACAGCATCAATTCATCAGTATATTGTTTTACCTATAAATGATCTTAATGAGTGATGGTAATTTTTCCCGTTAATAGCTTGAATATAGTGCTAAACGTGTATTTACTTATATAATTCTTTATTTCGTGTGATTCTATAAGGTTTTACAGTTCATTAGTTGCTTAATCAAGTTAAGAACAATTATTTTTTTATTCATAACCTAAATCAGTTATAATAATTGATTCAATAGATTGTGGACATCTTGACAGTCTATTTTAATTGATTTATAATGTTTTAATATACTCTTAATTATCTAATAATATTTTTAATTTATGATCTTCAATTCCTGTTATTGATTCTCCTGTTTTTCTTGGTAGATGGTTCAATATACTATTGATTTTCATAAACATATTATATTATTCTCTTGTAATATCTTTTAATACATATTCTTATTATGCATTTGATCCAACTCTGTATATTGTTTAACATATATTATATTATTCAATATTATCAATATTTTACAGTCCTTTTCTTTCTGAAATGTTTTTTATTGAATGTGCTTTTGGATCAACAATGTTATTTATAGTTTATATATCAATAGTATAACCCATTTCGTTTAATAATGCGGCAGTAATAAATGATTTATATTTCATAAAGAAGTTATATTATGCTTTCATAAATATTTTATACTATTATGAGGCATTCATATATCCTGTTAATTCAAGATTATAATTATGTTTATTATATTCTTACCAAACTTAAAAGGGTGTTGTTTGATCTACGTTTGTTATAGATTAAATATTTTTAATAAATATATATTATTATTTTACTTATCTAAAACGATGCATTGCCTATAATAGTTCAAATGCTGGTATACATTAATAAGGTTTAGAACATAATAAGTGTAAACCTGTTTTAAATTCTGGTTATTAAAAGTCACATCCAGTTGTTAATGAACGAGTATAACAAACATATTTAATATTATCTAATTTATTATCATCAGAATCATTATAAAAGGCTTTTTTATTTGTAATATGTTTCATTCCGTTGTCATCTTCTTTTAAATTATCACCATGAATAGTCAATATTTCACTTTATAATAATATATTTTATTCTATCAACATATCAACAGTATTAATCAACTCTTTTTAATATTCGAAAACACTAAAACACTTTTCACCTGATTTTAATAATGCTATAAGCTTATCATTAAATATTTTTTATATATTATTATCAGAAGTTACAAAAACACAGTTAGCTTATAATATATAATCTTCTTTTTTAATATTGTTTAATTATTCTTCAACATCATAATATAGATTATCTAAATCAGTATTTCCGTTATTATCTTCTTTTATTTGATTAATATATACCTTATTACATATTAAACATTTTTAACCTGTTATTAAATCAATATTATAGCATTAACAAAGTGTTTATTTTCTTATCTATAAATCACTACGTAATTCATCATAAAAGTCATATTATTATTCTAGATTTTAATAATCTACGTTATATTTATCCATATCATATTTAATTTCATCTTATATTTTATAAGGTTAATACTTATTTACAATAATTTCATGTTCTTTAACTTATAACATATTTAAATACATATCAATAACCTATTGATTTAGGAAAGCATCGCAGAATACATTATACAATGATGTATCTAATTGTTTTTTAATGTTACATAAATTTATATGATCTTTTCCTAATGATTATATTTATTTTAAAACGCTAAAACATTCATCAACAATAACAAGATCATATTTAAATTTATTTTAGGTTTATTAATCCATTTTAACGTTTAACTGATCTAATGATTCTACTTATATAATCAAAAATTATTGTTTATTAATCCATTTATTTTCACATTATACTTTATTTTTTCTATCTTCTTCAACTAATTCATCATTATATAACTCAAATTATATATTATGTTTTTTCATAATATCGGTTTTCATAGTATTACTAAACGATATTCTTGTCGATATAAATAATACTCTTAAAGTTGGTTTAATTAATAATAATCTTTTAATATTATCACAAATATTATGCGTTTTACCTGTTCCACATTATGATTTTATAAATGTATTATGTAGTTTAAAATCAGTAGAAATATATTTTTTATTTACTATAACATCAGGAATAATTTAATCATTATAAGAACATGATTTTAATTATTAATATATCTTCTTTTATCGTCTTATTTCATATTAATCATCATTAATTTTAGTAAATTATTTTTAATATTTCTTAATATGTTATCCATCATTTCTAGGACAAACAATAGTGTTTTGATGAATCTATAATGTTTTACATATTTTATGAGTTCTTTTATGTACTATACATTAACCAGAATAAGTAATTTATCTATATTTATAAGTTCCATTATCCATTTACTTTTCAGAAATGATATTAATAGCTTTTATATCTTAGTTTTTAGTTATATTATCACATTATTCTGTTTATTATTCTTCTAAAATAGTTTTATCATAATTTATATCAAATAATTCAGTATCATTATAACAAATAGGAACTGTTATTTTATCATGAATTCGTTAATCATTTAAATCTTAAATTATAATTTTCTCTAAATTTTCCATAGATAAACCAGTACAAATTTTATTTAAATCAACAGTTCCATCTTATAGAACTTTTCCGGAATAATCTAAACGTAATTGTTTATAACTTCCTTATTCGTTTCTTTTACTATATGGTCCCATATCAATAAGTTTATTAATAAGATATTGATTATTTCCGCTGTTATCAATATATTGTTTATTATAACCAAATTAATTTTATAAATAATACCTAATGTGTTCTGTTATCTTAAGTAAATCACAAAGTCTAACAAACTTTTATACATATATATGACATGATTTTCTACAGTTATTAGCTGTTTAAATAATAATTTTTATATCATATGGATTGAAGTGTTCACCAATATACTATGACATTGCAACTTTAATAGCATTTTATAAATCATCCATAAATTATTATATTTCATAATCTTATTTAAAATATTCATCAATTTTATCAATATCCATATAGTATTTACAGTTTTAACTTCTTTCGATTGTTATAACTTAATGAATAGCTGATTAATCTAAAAATCTATTATTTTATAAATATTTATATAGATTAATGTGTTCAAACTATTAAGGAACATATAAATTTTTAGTTTATATTACCATTAATAAAGATTGTTTTGATTAGTTATATTTAATATTTTATAATTCGCTTTTAGTAGATAGTTTAAAGTTTTATATTTATGATTTTTATACTTCATCGGTAATAAATGATGTTGAAGTAATACCAAAAATATTTAATTATTTTGAAGGTATTAAACAACAATAACCTGTTTAATTTTGTTAATATTGTTATATAGAAATCTTTTTAATACGACCTTATTAAGAGACTAAAACATATTTTTAATTAAATAAAGCGAATTCATAAACATCAATATACTATTATTTATCTAAACTAAACAGTTTTAAAACATCTTATTATTCATACATTTATTATGAAATAGTATTGAAAATATTAAGAGAATCATGATATTAAATAAAAGTATAATCAATATCTAATAATTAACATAATTTATATAAATATGTGTGGAATTTATCAGGAATTCCTAAGAAATCATTTTATACAATATGTTCTACTTCTTCACTAGATGAATATGATAAAATTTATTCATATAATGGTTCTATAATAGGTAATAGTTCAACTATTTCAGCTGGTTAAACATCATCAATTTATTCAATTTATTCAATAACTTATTAAGGTTATTCATTAATAAATGTTTTTTTAGTTCTTGGTTTACGTTCTTTAACTGGTTAAGACTATTATATCAACAGTTTTTAAGCTGCTTTTTAAGCTTTTCGTTGTTATTTTTCCTAATCTTTAAGTTATTATTTAAGTTTTAACTTTAATTGTTTATCCATTTCATTAAACTCTTTAGTTATTAATTTAATTTATGATCTTTCACATTTAATCATTTCTTTCTGTAAAAGTTTTAATGTATAATCGTCTTCACAATCAGACATTTCAGCAGTTGATAAAAATTTTCGGTCCATCTTTATATAACAGTTTTTTTAAGGAAAAAAAAATTATTTATTGGGTTTATACTTCGAATTGTAGAACCCAAAACCTTTATTAAAATAAAATCATAATTTTATGGTATGTACTCAACTTAGCCTTTCTATATAGAAGAGAAAAACATGTTAAAAAAATAATACTCAAGTTGAGTACACACCATAGAATCACTATTTATAATAGTTCACTTAAATTATGATTTCTTAAACCATTTAATAGATTTAATATTTTCTAAAGCATAATAAGCATGTAAAATAGAATCATATTCATCAAATGTTTTTTTATTTAGTTCTGGAAACAATGATATAGCATAATCTCTTCCTTTATGTTTATTTTAGTTATATTTATTACTTTCTGGATTATCTGCTTAAATTTACTTAGCTTTATCACCTTTTAATTTCATTTTAGAATGTTATATACAATAATTAACATCTTAAGGTAATGATGCAACTATTCCATATTATACTTTTGTAGCTGAAAACTAACCCATTTATAATTCAATAACTACATACTAAACATCATATTTTTCAAATAAATCACTTATAATTTTCTATATATTATTAGATACATATCCATCTACCTCAGATTATGATATTTTTTATGATGGTTTTAACTAAATTTATATACTATCTATATATTTACCATCTAATGATAAAACACCTAAACCACATTTTACAAATGCTGGATCTACTCCTATTATAACCTTTTATTTATCTTTAATTTATTTATCCATTTAATAAATATATAAAAATATATAATTATTAATATTTCAGGGATAATTTACAAAAAAAAATAATTTACCTTAAAAAAATATATATTAAATATATAAAACCATGAACACAAAAATTGCTTAACATAGAGAACAAACTAAAGATCTTAAATAAGAAATGAAATGGAAGTTTTAAGGTGCTAAAGAACAATTATTTTTTGAGTATAGAGCTGCCAGAGATGCTTTAAAGTTACAATTTATTGAATCTAAAAAGTAAACAATTATCGATGCTAAAGCAAAGTTAATTGATATTAAAAACAGCTATAAAAAGACAAAGACTGTAAAGGAAGAGAAGGAAACTAAACCAACTAAACAGAATTTATCATAAGCAGCTGTTAAAACACTTTTACCAAAACCTAAGGAGACTAATGCTATTAAATCTACTAAAAAAACAACTGAAGAAGTTTAACGCAAACTTATTATTGTTGATGGTTAAAAAATCAATGTTGATGTTAAAGAAGCTTATAAAGTTACTGAAACTGTTAAAGAAGCATTATAGATTACTGAAACTGTTAAAGAAGCATTATAAATTACTGAAATAGTTATAACTTCATAAACACCTACAACTGCTGATGTTTGGAAATAATTAATTAATATTAATGAAAATACTCCATAACCAACATTAACATATGAAGAATTTAATGAAAAACGTACAGAAGAAGAAGAAGAAAAAGCTGAAGAGTTATAAATGTTACTTGCTTATGCTAGTGAACTACAATGTGAAATTGATGACTATAAATAAATTAAATATAAAAGGGATGAATAATATGAAAAAGAATAAAATACTATACATATTAAGAAGGTAACCAAATAACTTGAATAAGTTAATAAGGAAATTGCCGATTTATAAAAGGAATGAACAATTATTATTATTACAAAAGAATGTTATGAATTATTTAAATTTATGATATATGATAAGGCCGATCATATGTTATAGAAATAAATAATAGGTAGAGTAGTATGGTTTAGGCCGAACCATGCTATAAAACCGAAAACATAGCATTTTTTACGTCATATTATATTTTTTTTTATTTTTTTATTAATAAATGATCATAACTTTATAGAAATCTAAAGCAAATAATAAAAAATATTCTGCAATTATTCAAGACAATAATAAGAAAAAAACAATAAATTTTGGTGATTCTAGATATGAAGATTTTACAACACATTAAGATGAAGAAAGAAGATAAAGATATTTAGAAAGACACTAAAAAGACCATATTAATGATATATATAAAGCTGGTTATTGGTCTTGGTATATATTATGGAATAAAAAAACAATATAATCATCAATAAATGATTTATAAAGATTAAAGAACATTAAAATAACTAATAATATATGATTATCAAGTATTTTATTGATATAAATCAACATTCTAGAATACTATATTCTCGTTTTACTTAACAATAATGTTTTGTACTGATGAAGCATAATCTATTTATTTATCTTTTATTTTCTATGTTATAACATCAATACGTTTTTGTAACTATTGTTTTATATAAGGATCGTCAATTCTATTACGTTCATCAGTTAATTTATTCAAAGACATAACCTATTATGATATTAATTCACTTTATATATGTCCATATATTCGTTTATAGTTGTTATCTAGTGCTTCTTTTGGCATAAACTGTCTTTATAGAAAAGCTTAATAAGTATCTTCACTAAACTGTGTCATTTTATATATTAAAAAAAATATATAAATTTATATTATATTCATAACTAATATTATATTATTTTGTTCTTACTTGCATCTTCTATTTTAAAATACTTATACAATAATGGAAAATCTTACATAACTAATAAAGATTGAAACCGATCTTTTGTTGCGTCTTAATAAACACTTTCAAACTTTTTTTTGTTATTTCCTGATAATTCCTCAACAATTTTTTTTTGATCTCCGTAATTCGGTAAATAAAATAATATAATCATGTTAAATTATGCTCTAATAACTGGAGAAGCTCCTCTTTTATATTCTTAACATATCATTATTACATGAATATTAGCATGTCTTATTTTTACCATTAGTTATTCAAATTATGAATTTTATCTAGTATCTAAGTACTTAGAACCCATACAATCATCTATAATAAATAATAATTCTCTACTTTTTTTTGTTTTTAATGCTTAATCACTTTTCTTTATATCTATTTACTGATCATATAAATTTTATATCGCTGTTATAATATTAGTTTAGAAAAATTATGCTTCTTCATCAAACTTATATCCTTCATTTGTCTTCATGTTTTTTATAAAGTCTCTTGTTTTTATTTAACTATCATCAATGGTTTGTGTAGGACTAAATAGATATATCTGATCACCTAAGAACCTTTTATTTAATCCATATTTATCATTTTATATTAATGAACTTATTAAATGACTTTTTCCACTACCTGATTTAGCTACAACATACATAAGTATCAAATCTTTAAATAAATCAGATTGTTTATTTGCTCCATAGTTTTAATTTTGTAAATCCATTTATGATAGTAAAAAAAAATATTAAAATCAATAATGTAAATCAATAATGTAAATCATCATTCAAATACAAGTTCTCTCATTTTAAAAGGTGCTGTATTAACTATTCTAAAAGGTTTCATATCAAAATACTTAGAACTATATGTAATACGTTTTGGATCTTTTGGTTCCTTTTCTTTAGGATTATCAATATCATTTTGTATATCTTATAATACATTATCATATTCTGTATCTAGTCTATTCTTTGTTTCATTATCTATTTTTGACATATCAATTTATCCACGTTTAAACAATAATTTAATCAATGCTTATTTGTTTTATCTAGATACTGATTATTTTAATAAGCTTTTTATAACATAATCTTATGTATATATCTTATCTATTTCCTTTTTTAATGGGTCCATTTATGATGAAGATAAAATACTTTTATTAATAACACTTGTTTTTTTACCTGTTAATTATTTTATTTAGTCAGAAACAGTACTTTTCATATCCTCTTAATTATCTTATGCTGATCCAAAATCATTTTATGATTAATCACTATGTGAAACTTTACTAACTTTATCAGATTTTAAATCGGATATATTACCAGTTTTCATTGCCTTAGCTACTAGCTTTGCTACTTACTCTTAATAGTCCTCTATTTATACATCTTTATATTATATTGCTTATTTACTATAATTAAGGTCGTTTTACAACTTTAATACTTAATCTTAATATTCCTCTATTTATTATTCTTATATTTATTTAAGAACATCTTATGATTTTATTTGTTCACTATCTTACTATCCTGATTTAGATGATAGTTATGTTGAAAAATCTGATTAAAATATTTAGTCACCATTAAACTATTTAATTATTTATTCAATAGCACCTGTTTCAGCTTCCTCATCATCTAGTTAAGATATTCCACTTTATTAATCTAAATACTTTGATATCTACTCTAAAGCTATAGTTTAGGTAAGTTATTTTTTTTTATTAGCTAATCGATATTCATCTGGTTATTTTAAAAACCATTGATTATATTATTCAGAATACCAAAGAAACTAGTTTTAACGAAGTTTTGTCAGATCAATAGCATTTTAAATAATTACATAATCTTTATATGTTTATTTTAATTTATCCAACTCTTCTTCTTTAGCTTTTTTAGTTGTTGCTGTTTTATTAGTTAACAGAACATCACGAAGCATATTTGGTAATTTATTATCTTATTGTGCAACGGCTAACATATTTATATATATAAAAAAAAGTATAAAATTGTTATTCATAATGTTTCTAATATAGAAGATAACACCTGATCAGGATCCATTCTAGAAATAGTACCTTATTAAATATCATTAACAATAAAATAGTTTGTTATTTTATCAAATTCAACATCACTCATTTAGTCAAGTCTTGAAGATATAACAGACAATTGATCATTAATATCTTATAAATTAGTGTTTACTTAATCAGGTTATTGTTATACATTATCATCTTATTAATCTTTAGTAACTTCTTAAAGATGTTATACAACTTATGTAATACCATTTGGTAATGATGGAATATTTAAACCAGATTTCTTATTTGGTTCTTTATATTAATCATTATCATTGTTTTCTGGTTTATCTGGTCCATTATCTGGATTATTTCCAGGATTATTCTTAGATTTTCTTTACTTTTTAGGTTTCATAGGTTCAACAAATTCTTCAGGTTTTGGCCAATCTTAAAGACCTTAATCATTACTTATAAATTTATCTTCTTCTTCTACAGTTGCCTTAGATGGTGCTATAAAATCAGATTCATTATATTTAAATGTTTTTTATTTCTTTTATTTACTATTTATTATAGCTGTATTAGCATCTTAATTTAGTTATATTTTAGGAACCTTTCCCTAACTTGCTATATCTTATAATTAGTTTAGTTTTGATTACTTTTACTATGCTGATAGTTCTTATTAATGTCTTAAATTCATTTATTCAGTTGTTTCTACATTTCTACCCATTTAATTAATCTATGAAGAATCTATTTAATTTGAATCCTCTTATTTCTGTTGTTTTGGTCTTGGAACAATGTTTTTTCTACTTGCTATAGATTAATCTATTCCTAAAATACCATTTTCCCAAAAATCATTTGTATTTATAGATATTTATTATGGTCTTCCTCCAATTTAAAAATTCTATTCACTTTGTTATTATCTTCTATTTGTATCATTTCTAGCTGCTTATTAAATAACATCATCCATTGATTATCTCCCTCCTCTATTTATACTGTTTATTTATGAAGGAATCATTTATTAACCAGCATTTCTCATAATATTTTAATACATTTATTAACCCATTCCAGAACTTTCAGTCATCATTTATTAACCAATTCTACTACCAATAGTTCCGATAGTTTCAGTAATTAAAGGTGTTAACATAGTAGCCATTTATATATAAAAAATTAATTTTATTTTATTATTAAATGTAACCACAAAAGAATAGAATATATCCAATATGTTTATCATAGAAAAACACTACGTATAATAATGGAGTATATACATATACATTAGAACGATACCAATAAACGAAATTATTAACTTTAAAACAGTTTAGTATGTTTAATATATTTAAAAATGTTAATGAGTTTTATTACTAATTTAAAGTATAAAAAAGCACTGGAACAGTATAAACATTATCATTACCACATGGACAATATAATATTGTTACATTTATGAATTAAATGGTTTTAACTCTGTTTGATGCTGGTTTTAATATTGGTTATGAACTAACAAACGGAATTATAAAAATGTCTGGTAATACTGATTCATTTAAGTTTATAGCATTTGGAGATTCAAGAGATTAACTATATCGTTATACTGGTTTTAGATTAACTGATTCTATATTTACAACATTCTAATAGATACATACAGCTACTTCTTTAGCAAATATTGCAGTTACTTCTGGTGTAAATATAAGGTTCTTAAATCCTACTATAATTAGTGATAATAATATATAATTTTAGTATCCTTTATATGCTTAATAAGGTGAATTAAATACAATATAAAACTAGTTTGATGAATATTTTACACTAACACTTAACGATAATTATAGAAATATTAACTTAGTTTAATTTTAGTTATATGATGATAATATAAATTTGTTATCTTATGATGTTAATTAAATATTTAGTATTACTTTATATATATAAATCTGATATGTTATAAATTAATTATTTATATAATATTTATTTTTTTTTTGTTTATAAATGGACCAAATAAGCACATACGATTATGTAGATAAATCTCAATACGTTTATACATCAAGTGTATTGAATAATAAAACAGAATATAAAGCTAATGAATTAATAACTATTGTTTTAGATCCTTCAAACTGTTTAATTGATACTAATACATTAGAATTAATAATGGATTTAGAATTAACAGCATCAACACCAGCCGATTTAACAGCAAAAGCAATATGCCCGAATAATATAGGAGATATGTTTATAGCTCAGGAATTTTTATTTAATAATACATCTCTTAAAGAATCTTCTCGTCCAGACGTTGGTTGTGGAAAATATATGAACTGGTTAAATGATTATTTAAGAAATGAAAAACATTAAAGCGTGTAATCAGGTTAATTTATGTAATGTTCAAGTGGATAGCTTGGTGTACCTGCTACGGCAGATTTAAAAGGAATTATTGCGAATAATATAGGTTCATAAAGATATATTAAAGGTGCCGCAGATATATTCTCGAAAGACTCTGAAGGAACATAAAAGTTATTATTTAATCCAGCTATACCATGTGAATCAGGAAGTATATTAACAACCGATGGCGTTGTAACAAATTTTATAACACCATCAGCAGGATAGATATAATATATTAATGATTATATGGTAAAGTATTGTAAATTTAGACAAAAATATTATAATTATAGTTATAATGGTGTTTTAGCTGCTCTTGCTACAGATAAACTTATAACTAGTGACTTTATTCCAAACGGTTCTGTAATATCAAAATTATAAGCACTTGATTCAAATAGAAATACGTTAGTATCTCCTTTATTGTGTAATAGAACTATATCAATAAAATTAAAAGATATATTTTTAGAACTTAGAGGAATGGGATTACTTAGTATGTTAGGTAATAAAATGGAATTTACTATTAAATTAAATCAACCAAATTATTGTTTAAGAACTGGACTCAATCCAATGTTATTATTAAGCGAAACCGTACTTCCTGCTGGTCTTGGTTATACATTAAGAAACTGTGTTGTAGCATATAGAAAATTAACTATTCAACCAAATAAAATAGATTTAGTAAAATAAATTTCTATGGTTCCTATATAATATTTATCAGTATAATAATCATATTAAACCTTAAACGGTCCTATAAGTGATTTGAAATGTTCAGTATCATCTAAATAAATTAATTATTGTATTATGTTCTTTGAAAGTGCATTAATGGATGGTTCAGCTAGTACAGCGACTAAAAGATTTCACAGTCAAGTCCCATAAAGCTGGAACAACGGTTGTTGTTCTTAATATAATGAATCGTTCTTTTTAGCTTTAAATAATGTATATATTGAGTGTTCTGGTGAAAGATATCAAGCATAATAACTATTAGGCTCTAAACAATCAGCTAGATAATACAAAGTAGCAATGAATGAACTATAAGCATTAACAATGTAACAATATAATTTTGATATGTAAGCATTTTTAACTAATAAATTCTTTGTATTGATTGATTTAAATTCTAGAGGTTACGCTTCTAATCAAGCAGGTGGATCATAATCTCATGTTAATATTCATATAGAAGTTGATCCAAACTTTTTATACACTCATGATTAATAAGATACAGATGGTTCTTTAAATTAAGTTATTGGCACTACTACAGTTGCAGCTGCATCTATTGATACTGGTAAATTTACCGATTGGAGTAGAATTATATGTAATGCTTTCTTTGTAACTAGTCATAACTTATTTCCAGCAGAAGGACGTAAAGAATGAAACAAATATAAACTATATTATTTTTATAAATACATTTTTTTTTATGTATAAATATGATAAATTAAGGTTAATAATAAATATCAAATCTGTTACTATCTGGTTCTAATAGTTCGAGCTATTTAACACCATAAATAGATTAAGTAATAAATGGATTTACTAAATTAAACATGAATAATTAAAAAATAATAAATCTATAAAATCCAACATTGTTGACTGATGCTGTAAATAAATAGTATGTTGATAATGTTATTGTTTCTGGAAATGCTACATTAATTCGTAATAATATAGATAACAATAGTAAATTAGTAGCAAATTAAACTGAATTAACTAATGGTTTAACATCATTAAACATGAATAATTAAAAAATAATAAATTGTGCTAATGGTGTAAACTTATAAGATTGTGTAAATGTTTAATAAATTAATGGTATAACATCATCGTTTTTACCTTCTTCAACTAAATTAAATGAAATAAATATTCCTAATGGTTCCTTAAATCTTAATAATAATTAAATTATAAATGTATTAACACCTACAAATCCTAATGATTCTAGTAATAAATAATATGTAGATAATCAAATTAGTACTAGATATTAAAACAATGTTACATTAAATAATATTACTTTACCTGATAATTCTGTAAATTTTAACAGTAAAAAAGGTATTAATGTATTAGATCCAACATAACCATAAGACATTTCAACAAAATTATATACAGATAATTAAGATAATTTAAGATATTTAAGTACCACAACATTGAATAATATTACTATTCCTACTGGTTCTTTAAACATGAATTTATAAAAAATAACTAGTCTTTTAGCTCCAACTTCTGGAACTGATGCTGTAAATAAAGTATATTTAGATACTGCTATAGCTAATATTTCAAGTGTTTAATAAATTATAAATGCTTCTGTTATTACTTCTAAATTAGTAGCTAATACAACCGAGTTAACTAATGGATCATTTCCTTTAAACATGAATAGTTAAAAAATAATAAATGTATCATTACCAACTTCAGGAACTGATGCAGCAAACTTAACATATGTAGATTATAAAAGTTCACCAGTTGGAACCATTATTACATATCCAGGAAATAAAGTATTATCATCAATTTAATATTTATTATGTGATGGTTCAACCTTTTCCGCTGTTACTTATCCAAGTTTAAATACTGTTTTAGGTAGTACTGTTTTACCTAGTTTTACAAATGATCAAGCTTTAGACTCATAATAATATTTATAAATTTATTAAGGATAAGCTGCTGCAACAAACAATACTATTTCTGGTGTTACTAATTGGAACTAAGTGTTTTCATAATACTCTTATTTATAAATATAAGTTGCATAAGCTGGAGTTTCTACTGAATACTGGTCATCGTATTTAAAACTATCAGGTTTAGCAAGTAATCCAAATTTTGTATGTTCTGGTTTATCTTAATCTTCTAATAAAAATAGAGCAGTAAATATAAAAACAGTATCAACTACAAATGTTTTTGATATGGATTTTGTTAATATATCTTTTGCTATTGTAACTATAACAGCTGTAAAATTAATTACTTAACCATCATTAAGGTATTATATAAAAGCATAATGATCAATCAAGTTATAAAGAATTTAATAATGTTTATTCATTAATATAATATTGTTAATCATCTTACCATTATTTAAGTAAATTATTGATAAATTAAAGTTGTTATTCTTTAGTTCCGTTTATACCTAATTCTAATAATTCAATATCATATTTATTTGATTCATCTAATATTTCAGGCAATTTATATTCTTATAATCCTATATTATCATTAACAGAATCAGTTATTTATTGTTTTATATCTATTAATTATTTTATTTTATCAGAATAAAGTTATATCAACTGTATTAAATTTTTACTACATCCTATTATATACTATTCTTTTATTTCTTTTGGTGATAATGCAACCTATAATAAATTAACATATTTATCCATTGTAAAATGTGAGTTGTTTGACATATTTATATGAAATATATTTTTTTATAATTATATTAAATGAGTAGATCTATAGCTTCCGTAACTGGACAAAATCAAGAATTAATTATAATAAAGAATACTATAAACGAAACTGGTTAAGTTCCTGATCCTTTGTTATTAAAAGAGATTTAAATAAGTTCTAGTAATATAGCATTAACTAAATTTATGACTATGTATATTAACGGAGTAAGTAATAACTTTGAAATGTAAAACTCTAAAGATGAGGTTATTATTACTATATAATTAACACCATAAATAAGAAGAGTTATAAGTAATTACACTATGAGTTATGCTAATAATGGAGTATCAATAACATAAGAAACTGATATAACAACTAAGAAATATGTAGATGATAAAGCATCAGCAACATTAACATCAGCAAACAATTATACAAATCAATAAATATCAAATAATAGTTCTGTAAATGGTGGTTGGAACTTTTATAATGAAGGTAATACATAAATATTTTACAATACTAATATTGTTTTTCCTGATGGATCTTCTGCTCCTGGTTTTAATTATATTTTATTAAATGCTTCTCCAGATAATACATTTGGTGGTTATGGATTTTAATATTCTAGTGGGTTATATACTATAAATAGTCCTGGAACATATCAAATTAATATAAATTTATTATAGTAAAATGGTACAGCAAATGCTGTTTGTTTAGTTCAATATAATAATAATTATTCATAAATATAAGCTGTTGGTTACTTTTGGTTACCTAATAATAATGTTATTTTATAATAATCTTAAACATTTGTAGTAAATTAAACATCAAATAATTAATAGTATATGATAGTATCAGATTTGTAAAATGGATAAACTAATTTTTAAATAAGAGCTTTATAAATATCTATAGTTAAATTATGAATGTTTTATTTATATCATAAATGAACGGAACAGATATACTTATATAACATCCTTAAAATAATCAATCACTATCATAACAACTAATATAAACACTAATATTAATTTTTGTTGCTGGATTAAATGCATATTATCAATAATAATAGTAACAGCATTCTATATAATTATTAAAATATAAATAAAAAAAACTATTTTGTATCAATGATGACTCGCCAAAAGATAAATGAAATTTGTATAAAAAATATTATTCTTAAATATGTAAGATAAAATTATTGAACTTCCACAAGTCGAAGCTTGTTATGAACAAATTACCGATGAATAAGAATGTGTAATATGTTATTAAAATATTATGAATAATGGTTTATATTAATGTGAAACTTGTTAGAAACATTTTTGTACAGCTTGTTATACTAAAATAAAACACTAAACTTGTCCATTTTGTAGATAACATGGTATTGAATTGTTTAAATTATCTGATTATATAAAAATAGATTGTCCGTTTAATGTAGATGCTAGTATATATTTAATACATATTCATTACAATCATCCTAATATAACAACAAGTAAATTAGTTAAAAGAATTATGAATTATTTATATATGGTTGTTTTATAAGATGATGATGATACTATTATTTCAATGATGATAGAAGTTTTAGAAAATCTTGATTAGTTTACTGATATTAATTATATATAAGATAACATCGGATCACTTGTTTATGGTTTTGATAATGTTTAATAATGTAAAAGGTTTTATTCTGATGATTTTGATTTAGAAGAAGCGATAAAATAATTTTATATTAGATTATCACAGATTAAAAGAGTAACACAAAGACAATTATAAAAAATATATGATGAGACTTTAAACTATAATTATTTATGTATTGAAAAAATTCTGTAAAGCGATTCACAATGAACAATAAACTACCTTTTTTTTGTGTTAAATCATCATATAAATATAATATAAATTAATATAAACTGCCTTTTTTTTGTGTTATAGATTGAAGTTTTATTGTAAAGTTTTATAA
>Ga0114966_10001911_pt1 | contig 18911 bp, 11 predicted proteins | sample M_130207_XF_Meta_FD_87029 | JGI IMG/M metagenome (GOLD analysis project Ga0114966, IMG submission 87029) | Freshwater microbial communities from Lake Montjoie, Canada to study carbon cycling - M_130207_XF_MetaG | ecosystem: Environmental > Aquatic > Freshwater > Lake | place: Lake Montjoie...
ACCATGGGAAGCGTTGGGTTGGGCTTACGAAGCCGTCCGGCTCTTTCCGCACGACGAGTCGTCGGCCGCGATGGTGGCTCGGCTGCAATCTGAGGTGTCGCCACAAATGCCACTCGCGCTGATCGCGGGCGATTCCGACTGGAACATTCGGCCTGCGGAGTATCCGCCTCCCAACTGGAGTTCACTTTCGATCAAGGATCGCGCGCAGGAGGCCGTTTTAGCGGGCGGCAGCGCTGCCCGATTTGCCAACCGAGCGCAGGAGCTGGGCTTGAACTTCCTCTTTCACAATGGCGCTGATCCATCATCCGGAACTGCGTACATGTTTGAACTGAGCGGCGGTGGGATTGGCGTTCTGGATTACGACGCCGATGGCTGGCCTGACCTTTATCTCACTCAGGGTTGCAACTGGCCGGTGAACAATCGGCACACGAAACATCTCGACCGGCTGTATCGCAACGTGTGCGGCGAACGCTTTGAGGAAGTCTCGGCTGCGGCTGGCCTTGTCGAAAACGGGCTGAGTCAGTCGGCCAGCGTTGGCGACATCAACGCGGACGGTTTTCAAGACATCTATGTCGGAAATGTCGGAGCGAACCGACTCTGGTTGAATAACGGCGATGGCACATTTCGCGATGCGACCGAAAGCGCGGGGATCGCGGGAGATGACTGGACCGCCAGCGCGGCCTTCGGTGATCTCAACGGTGACGGTTTGCAGGATCTTTATGTCGTGAATTATCTGTCCGGCCCGGATGTCTATTCTCGGAAGTGCATTCACCCGGACGGCAACAGAGTGCCCGTACAATGCAGTCCGACGTACTTTCCAGCGGCTCAGGACCGGCTGTATCACAATCTCGGCGATGGCCGGTTTGCCGATGTCACCGATTCGGCGGGGATCATCGACTCCAACGGAAAAGGGCTGGCCGTTGTGATCGCCGATTTTGACGACAGCCGCCGGCTCAGCGTGTTCGTGGCGAACGACACGACCGCGAACTCTTACTTTGTGAATCGCGTGGACTCGCCGGGGGGATCGCCGCAGTTTGTCGAGCAAGGAGTGCTGACCGGCCTCGCTTATAACGCCACGGGCAACGCACAGTCCGCCATGGGCATCGCGGCGGGAGATGCGAATCAAGACGGACGCCTTGACCTCCTCGTCACGAATTTCACTCGCGAGGTTAATACTCTTTATCTCCATCAGCCCGGTGACGTGTGGATGGACGGCATTCGAGAATCGGGCTTGGCCGAACCTGGATATTTTATGATGGGCTGGGGAACCCAGTTCCTCGATGGAACTCTCGATGGCCTCGAAGACCTATTTGTTGCGAACGGTGATTTGTATCCGACATCGATCCCGTACCAGATGCCACAGCACTATTTTCACAATCGAGGAAACGGCCGTTTCACTCTGGCGACCCCGGAAAGTCTTGGCCCCTACTTCGCACAACGTTGGCTGGGGCGAGCGGTCGCACGTTTGGATGTGAATCGGGATGGACTGCCGGACCTGGCGGTGACGCATGTGGATTCTCCGTTCGCACTGCTCGTCAACGAGAGTCCTCGTCACGGAAATTTTCTCAGCGTGAGACTGCGCGGCGTGATCTCCGACCGCGAAGCCATCGGTGCCACGGTTCGCGTGACGGCGAAAGGCAAGACCTGGTCGCGACAGCTCGTGGGAGGCGATGGCTTTGCCGTGAGTAACGAGCGAGTTCTGACCTTCGGACTGAGCGAGACCGAGTCGATCGAGTCGATCTCAGTGGCTTGGCCTTCAGGCACAGAGGACCACATTCAAGAAGCTGTACCCACTAACTCTGAGTTGGTACTCGTCGAAGGCTCAGGCCGGATCGTGTTTTTGAACCGGAATCCGTAAAAACGCCCCAACGCTCGGTGCCTCTTGCCACATTTTTCGCCCACACCCGGCAGTTCGAGAATGTTCATGTTTGATTCAACTTGGCTGAATCGCATTTCCACCGGACTTATTCAATTGTCGTCGCTGTCGTACTCGGCTTTGATTCTGGTCGTGTTAATCGGGATTGCGGGTTGCGATTGGTCCACGTCGCCCAACTCACCGACACCCTCTACGCCGATCGTGTTGGCGACGAATGAATTGCCGCCAATCGCCAACGCGCCGGTCAAGAATGCTCAGACCGACGCAGCCTTTATCGGCACCGAACGCTGTGCCGCCTGTCATCGTGCGGAAGAAGCCTCGTACCATCACACGGCTCACTCTCGCGCTCTGGCAGAGATCGATCTCAATGCCGAGCCACCCGATGGAGAGTTTTCTGATCCCGTTTCACAACGGCACTATCGCATCTACCGCCAGGACGGTCGCCTCCACCATGAGGAATCCATCCGCACCACCACGGGGGCGCCGGTGATCTTGTGCGATCTGCCGGTGCGCTATGTCATCGGGTCGGGAAATTTTTCGCGGAGCTATCTGATCGACCGTGATGGTTTTCTGTTTGTGTCGCCGGCGACTTGGTACGCCGCTCCGAAAGAATGGAAGTTGTCCCCAGGTTACGACCGGGGAAATCTGGGGTTCGGACGCCCGGCCCAATTGGGATGCTTGGTCTGTCACGCCGGGCGAGTGGAATCGTTGGAGCGCAGTCCTCATCGCGTCGCGTTGCCTGCCTTGGCCATTGACTGCGAACGTTGTCATGGGCCGGGCGAGTTACACGCTCGCAAGTGGGAGGGTGTGATCTCGGGCCAAGGGACTCATTCCGAGCCGGACGAGACCATCTTCAACCCGGTTCACTTTGATCGCCAACTCGGCGAGGACGTGTGCGCTCAATGCCATTTACACAGCGCTGCAACGGTCGAGCGACGTGGTCGCAGCCTGCTCGACTTCCGACCGGGCCGCAAACTTTCGGACTATCTCGCGCACTACGCGCCGCAGTCGCCCAATACAGAAATGAAAGTCGCGGGGCACGTCGAACAGCTGCGGCTCAGCCGCTGTTATCAAGCGGATGAGCGGATGAGCTGCCTGACCTGCCACGACCCGCATCACGAAAAGGCGCTGTCGGACACTCCTGCGGCCTACCGCGAGAAGTGTTTGAAGTGCCACACGGATCAGTCCTGCAAGGCGAGTTCGGAAGATCGCGACGCGACAAAGATCGCGGACGATTGCATCCAGTGTCACATGCCGCGCGGTTCGACCGAGATTCCGCACTTCGCGTTCACTCATCATCGCATCGGAATTCACAAGCCGGCCCCTGCGACGCCAGTGACCAAAACGGACGCGGTCGAATTGGTGCTCATTCTCGGTAGCCCCGCTGCGGCTCCTGTGGAGGAGTTGCGCAACCGGGGGCTGGGTTACTTGCAGTTGTCCGATACGACGGAGCATGCCTCTCACGTTCCCAGATATCGATTACAAGCCGAGCGACTGCTGCGGCAATATCGCCGCGAGGGCGGTGAGGATTCCGAAGTTGACGCCGCGCTGGCGCGCCTGCATTGGGGCATCGATCACGAGCAAACGATTCTGCGTGCTCAGGCCGTTGTCGATAACAAGCACGCCTCACCGGTGGCTTGGGCGACCGCGTGCTTTGCACTGGGATCGACTTATTATGAATTGAATCGTCCGGCCGAAGCACGACCTTGGTTGGAACGCACCGCGAAGCTGCAACCGACCGCAGAAGTCTACAGAATGCTCGGCGATTGCTTGGACGCTGGGGGTGAGACAACGGCCGCGATTCAGGCGGCAAGACGAGCTTGTGAACTGGCTCCGGATGGCACACGCCACTGCGAGCAACTCATTCGCTTGCTCGCCAAATCGGGCAAGTCCGCCGAGGTCGAAACCCTGCGACAACGTCTGATCGAGCTGATCCAACACCGCCGCCGAGTCGCTCCAACACAATGAGCCGCGAGAAGCTCCCAAGGATTTCGACGATCACTTCCCGTCAGATCGTTTTCCTGCGTCAGAACCTGTAGAAGACGCTCTCGATGACCTGCCCCCGCTTGCCGGCCTCATGCGTAGCGGCGTGACGTAGTTCCAAATAATACTCGCCACAATTTCTCGACCACGTCTCACTGGCCTATGGAGTTACTGCCGTGTTTGATTCACCGTGGCGGAATCGCATCTTCATCGGAATTGGTGTCGGAATCGTGATCACACTGATCTCGTGCCTGTTGAACCGGCCGATCGAGAGCGATGCCCATCGAATGCTTGATGAGGTGTCCAAACTGCTCGCCACCGAGCGATTCGATGAAGCAGCGGTTCTCGCACGAAAGGTCATTCAAGGAAAACTGCTGCGTCAGGAAGGGCAATTGCTGGCGGCACGAGCGGAGTCGAAACTGAAGCGCTCACAACCCAGCTATCGACAGCGGCCTTGCGATCCGCCTCCTTCGGCGAATGCACCCCTCGACCAAATCTATGACCACGCCGACCGATTGCTGGATGCCGGTCGCGTCCGTGAAGCCGAACAGGTGCTGCGCCAAGTGCTGGCTCGCGATGCGCACCATCACGATGCCAACCACAATTTGGCCATGTTGCTTCGTCTGGAGAATCGATACCGCGAGGCTCTGCCGTATGTGCTGGAACTGTATCGGCAGGGGTGCTTTCGTCGGGAGTACCTGACGACAACAGGTTGGCAGGAAAATCATCCGTTGGTGACTGGCGGAGACGATGACTACTTGAACCTCTGCCTAGGCGCAGTCCCCAATGATCCGCTGCCAATGCTCAATCGAGTGAACATCGAGCAATTCGATGCAAATCCACCGCAGACAATCCGGCTGCTGGAAGCGATCCTTGCGCGAGACCCAAAGTTGGCTGAGGCGCAAGCTCGTCGCGGATGGCTGCTCTTCACGACTGGTACAGACCACGAATTCTTGAATTGGAATCGGTCGCTCAGTCACTCCGTCGAAGTGCATCCGCTCGTCTGGGTCGTCCGCGGACTCTATGCGCGCAGCCATGCTGACCAGCGCGGAGCAGTCCACTGCCTGCTTCAAGCCACCGAACTCGACCCCTTTAACCGGTATGCCTTTTTTCATCTTGCGCAACTCTTCCGCGATTTGGGAGAAGCTCCGCGTGCTGAAGCCTGTGCCCGCCGGGCGAAGATCCTCGAACGCTATGAGTCCGTGATTGGAACGCCACCGGAAACGCTCGACCGACTCCGCGATGTCGTGGAGCTTTCGGAATCTTTGCAACGGCCCTGGGAAGCGCTCGGCTGGGCTCACGAAGCGATGCGGCTCTTCCCAAAGGACCGGTGGTCGCAGGCGGCCCAAGCACGGTTACAGGCTGTGGTGCCACCACAGACACAGCTATTCACACGGGCGAGCAATTCCGACTGGCGCATTCCAGCGGCAGAATTCCCCCCCCCGAATTGGGACGCACTGGCCGTAAAGGATCGCGTACAAACGGCGAATGCGTCCGAGGACAGTTCCGTCCGATTCACAGACCGAGCTAGTACCTTGGGCATCAATTTCACCTTCCACAACGGTGCTGATCCAGCAGCCGGAATCGCGCGCATGTTCGAATTCAGCGGTGGAGGAGTCGGCATTCTCGATTTTGATTGCGATGGCTGGCCCGATATTTACCTCTCACAGGGATGCAACTGGCCGGTGAGCGATCAACAGACGAAGCACCTTGACCGGCTCTTCCGCAACGTGCGTGGCGAGCGATTCGAGGATATCACAGCCGCGGCGGGATTCGTCGAGAATGGCCTCAGTCAGTCGGCGAGCATTGGTGATGTCGATGCGGATGGTTTTCCGGATGTCTACGTCGGCAATATCGGAGCGAACCGACTCTGGTTGAACAATGGCGACGGCACGTTCCGTGACGCGACTGAGAGCGCGGGAGTTGCCGGAGATGACTGGACCACGAGTGCGGCCTTCGGTGACCTCAACGGAGACGGATTGCAGGATCTCTATGTGGTGAATTACCTGAGTGGCCCCGACGTGTTCACCAGAAATTGCGTTCACCTCGCTAGTGAAAAAATGCAGTGCCACCCGACGTTCTTTCCTGCGGCTCAGGATCGGCTGTACCAGAATCTGGGTAATGGCCGGTTTGCAGACATCACAGACGAGGCTGGAATCGTTGCACTCAACGGGAAAGGTCTGGGTGTGGTGATGGCCGATTTCGACGGCACCCGCCGACTCAACGTGTTCGTGGCAAACGACACGACCGCTTGCTTTTACTTTGTCAATCACACAGATCGACCAGGTGGTCCGTTACGGTTCGTCGAGCAAGGCGTACAGACCGGCCTCGCCTATGATGCCAGCGGCAATGCAAAATCCTCAATGGGCATTGCAGCGGGTGATGCAAATCAGGATGGACTCGTCGATCTCTTCGTCACAAACTTTTCATGGGAACTCAATAATCTTTATCTCCACCAGCCCGGTGACGTGTGGGTCGAGAACATCCGAGAATCCGGTCTGGCCGAACCGGGATTCGTCCCGATGGGCTGGGGCACGCAGTTCCTCGATGGAGATCTTGATGGCCGCGAAGACCTGTTCGTCACGAACGGGGAACTCTTTGCAAACTCAAACTCACACCGAATGCCGCCACACTATTTCCGAAACCGGGGAAACGGCCGGTTCGCTCAGGTGGCTCCAGAGAAACTGGGGCGCTACTTCACACACAATTGGATTGGTCGCGCAGTCGCCCGCCTGGACATGAACCGGGATGGACTCACCGACCTGTCCGTCAGCCACGTTGATACCCCCTTCGCGCTGCTCGTCAATGAAACCCCTCATCACGGGCGGTTTCTCACCGTAAAGCTGCGCGGAGTCGTATCAGATCGTGACGCCATCGGTGCCACGGTTCGCTTAACGGCGAAAGGGCAGACGTGGTCGCGACAGCTCGTAGGGGGCGATGGATTAGCCGCGAGCAACGAGCGAGTATTGAACTTCGGACTGGGTGAGACTGAGTTGATCGATTCGATCTCAGTGGCTTGGCCCTCAGGCACAGACGACCACATTCAAGCATCCGTACCAACGAACTCGGAGCTATTGCTAATCGAAGGTTCCCATCGGATCGTCTTGCTGAACCGGACACCGTAGGGTGCCAACGTCGGGGACGGACGCTGACATGACGGATATCCGAAGTTTTTCCGATCATTTGTCCAACACTTCCCAAAAACACAGTGTTTCTGACATCCATTCGGGACTCGACAACGAAGGAAGTCACAAGGTGCTTCATCTCAAACACATCTTCTCAGACTTTTTCCCTTGATGTCCGAACCGCTCGACGATAGCTTCACGACTCAAATCAAATCAGTCTGATGATTTTTATCTTCGCGACCATCCCTAAACTTGCTTTACCAATCCCGCGTGTTTGCAGCTCTTACTTTGAGTTGTAATGTTTTTTCGTTCCCGTCTTCGGAGAATTTGCCATGTCGAAGAAAGTCAGAAAAGCATTTACCTTGATTGAACTGTTGGTGGTGATTGCCATCATCGCAGTTCTGATCGCCTTGCTGCTCCCCGCAGTGCAACAGGCTCGAGAAGCCGCCCGGCGGACGGAGTGTAAGAACAAGCTGAAGCAAATCGGCTTGGCAATTCACAACTATCACGATGTCTTCGAGATGTTTCCGCCATCCGGTGGAAGAGCCTCTCGCGGCTGGACACACAGTCATTGGGTGAATTTATTGCCGTACGTTGACCGAGCACCCATGTACAGTATGTGGGATTTCGACAGTCAGGACGAAGGATGGATCTGCGATACAAACACGTCAAAAAACCTCGCCATCACGCGAGGCAAGAATCAGACGTGGCTGTATTGTCCGTCAACTACAATGCCCACGGAAATTCAGCCGTGCGGTCCAATTTCGATGTCTTCCTACTATGGAATTGCCGGCGCCACAAATACGTCAACTTGGGCTCCAGCCAGCAACACCTACGTACCCGGTGGGATTGCATACTACTCCGAAACCGGCACCATTTTAACAACGACCGGTTCGACAGGTAGCGTCAAGATACCGTCGGTGATTGATGGAACGTCAAATACAATGATGATCGGTGAAATCAGCGGTTACTTACTGGATCCCACCGGCGTAAATTCCAGAAATGATTTGCGGCCGGGCAGAGATTGGGGTTGGACAATGGGAACCCATACGTCGTGGGCAGGTGCTTGGCAACTGCAAACAACGGTGATCGCCTATCCACCGAATTCGACCTACACAGTGAACCAGGTTGGCGTGCGGTTGACTGATGCGCATGCTCGATACAACCATCCTCTTTCCTCGGCACACACCGGCGGTGTTCATGGGTTGCTCGTTGACGGTTCGGTTCGGTTCATCGGTAACAACATCGATTTGGACACGTTGAAGTACCTCGCGGCACGCAACGACGCTAAGGTCGTCGGCGAATACTAAAGTCGGATATGTGAGTCTGAGTTCTCACTTGGGGGCCGCATCGTGTGGCCCCCATTTTTTTCGTCATAATTGAGGGAGTGGCAATATGCGTTGTTTTGCGTCCTGCATGAGTATCCTCGGCCCGTCAATCGCTTTAATGATCTTCGTCGGCGGGTGCGGTGGGAAGCCGGAGGATGGTTTTACGGGTGAGCGGGGGCAGGTGAGTGGAAAGATCACTCTGGGCGGCCAACCCGTCCAACCTGGCGGCGCGGTGGTTTTTATGTCTTCCAAAGGCAGCTACCTCGCTTCAGGTGTCATTGCTGAAGGTGGAAAATATTCTCTGCGTTATCGAGTGAAATCGGGCTTGCCGGCCGTCGAATATTTGGTGCAACTCTCGCCCCCTGGTGGTACTTCGACTCAAGCTGCGGACCCCAAAATGGCGACTGCGGTCACCCCCAGCCTTGATCAATCGGGGCCGTTCCCCGTTGCGTATTTATCGACGGCGACCAGCAAATTGAAATTCACCGTCAAAGCGGGTCCGAACACCGCTGATTTTGATTTGATTGCAGAAAAAAAATAGGGGCTTAGTTCAATCGAGTCTTTTGAATAGCGGGCATCCTTGGGGTAGCGTATTGGCTGAGGTGGCGGTCGTTGTCAGGTGGCGAGTTGGCCAGTCAGCCCAGCCAGTGGGGTTGGGGTTGGCTGGTCATGCCGTACGCGATCATTGATGAGATATTTGAGCGGGACGATGTCAGCCAGTCTTGTCGCGAGATTACTTTCGCACGGGCGCCTTATGGCGTGGCCTTCGTGGAACGTCCGCGCCATTTGACCAAGCGTCGGCGAATCTCGGAGAGCATCGCGGGATTGCGAGTCGTCGCGAGCTTCAGCATGGTTCGCGCGGTGGCTTCGGCTTCCGCGAACTGCTCCAACTCGGCGTACGTTTGCGCGAGAGTCGCGAGCATGTCGAGATTCTCTTCGCGCGTGAGTTCCACCGCGCGTCGAGCGTGCGGCAGTGCCTCCTCGGGACGGTGGTTGATCCGCAGCGCTTGGCACAGATTGAAGTGGCCCTCGACGTGATGGGGGTCGATCACCAGCAGACGCTCCAGCCGTGCGATCGCTTCCGGCCAACGTTCGAGCTTCGTCAGTGCGAGTGCCATGTGATAGCTGATCTTGGCGAAGTAAGGCTCGAGGGCCTCCGCCCGCTCGAACGCCGCGAGCGCGTCGGCCGGGCGTCCCTGTGTCAGGTCTCGCCAGCCGCGCATCGACTCGCCGTACTGGTCGTCCGGATCGTGTTCGAGGACCGCCTTCCAATGCTGTGTGGCGAGTTCCTCCTCGCCGCGCAGCGCGTACAAAGTTCCCAGCCGTCCATGTGCGACGGCATGGTTCGGCTTGAGCGTCAGGACATGCTGCACGAGATCGAAGGCTTCGTCGTACCGCCCCTCTTTGATCCGGTGAATCGCCCGCGTCAGTTCCTGTTCGACCGTGGTCTGCGTCGCCTCGACCGCACGCAGCTTCTCTTGAACCGCCGGTGTCGCCTCCAACAGTTGAGCCTGCCGGTACGCATCCATCGCCGCAGTAAAACGGTACTCCGTGCGACGCGACTCCGCTTCACCGAGCCAATACTCGACCAACGACTTCGTCAACCGAGTGACTTCGTCGCGGCTGTCGGCTCCCGGCTGAGACTGATGCCATGCGAGCAGCACTTCATCCCGCGCGATGGGATGTACGGCGATGCGGTGTTCCCATTTGCCAACGGGTGCCAGATAGGAAACGGCGGCGGTTTCAAACGCGACCTGAATTTTTCGGCCGCGAGGCATGTGACAGCCGACGCAGTTGTCTTGCACGCCCACCGGCAGCTTGGCTCGCTCTCCGCAATCGGCCACTTGATGGCATTCGAGACAGGCACTCTGTCCCACACCACGGTCACTCAGTTTCGTCGCCTGATGCGGGTTGTGGCAGGTGACACAGGTCAACGTGTCGCTCTTCTGAAAGCACTTGCTCGCGCGCAGGTACGTCGTCTGGTTGGCGACGTGATCGTCCTCGGGCTTTCTGGTCGTGAGCGTCTTGACGTGCGCGTCGAGCGGATCGCCCGGCCGATAACTGAACGCGGGACCGCGATCCCGGAGGGCATTGCTGTGACACTGCGAGCACAGGTCCATCAACCTCTCGCGCGAGAGCCGTCCCGGATGAACGACCGATTGACTCGACCGAGCCTCGGGATGAGTCTGATGAAATGTCACATGCTCTTTGCCGGGACCATGACAGACTTCGCACGTCACACCGAGAATCGCGGTGTCGCGTTTGTACTGATTCAGCGTTCCCGGCGCGTGATCCATCCACGTGTTATGGCACTCCATGCAGCGCGGAGTCGTCTGGCGTGAGAAGTCGCCGCCCCCCTCGCGATCGAACCCCGCCGTGCCCCACGCGCGCTGCGGATGGAGCCAGCTCATCGGCAACTCGCTGATCTCATCGTGATGCCAAGTGAAGTAGACCTCGTCCGTCTGAGCCTGCGAACCGAACACGAGATCGACCGTCGCCGTGGAACGGACTTCGCCTGCCGGAGTGCTGCGAATCGCGGTCTGAAGAAACTTGCCGTTGGCTTCGGTCATCTCGAAGCGAACCGACGCCCCGTTCGGATGGAACGATCCCTTTCCCGGCTGGAATCCCTCGGGCATGTGACCGGCACTCGGAACCACGCACGCGAGGTAATGCCGCGTCCCGCGAAACTCTGCGACTCGCTCGGCATGACAGGCGGCGCAGGCGTCTGGCCCGAGATAGCCGTGCGGATTCGCGGGCGTGTCCTGGGTGAGCGTCCGCTCATTCGCCGACGACTCTGGACGGGACGACTTCGCGCCGTCGCGCGCGGGTTCCGAACGAGGCCAACACAGAACTACGGCCACGCCTCCCACAACAACTAACAGGCCAACCACAGCCGAGAAAAGCCATCCGCGTCCCAACGGCCGAAGGCCGGAGGATTCGCCAGCCTGCGTCGATTGAGAGTCTTGATTCCTCATCACACCCGATCCGCTGAAACTACCGACGGGACATCAACCCAACATGCCCGACAAAAGTAGCCCTGTCACTCCGTGACAGGAAGGCCAAGCAGCCGGGCGACAGGGCCATCGCCTTGTTGAATCCGGGGAATTGGGTGCCACGGTCACGGAGCTTCGACGTGGCCGTGAAATCGGGAAAATGCCTTCCCGTTCTCACACGGCCACGTCGAAGCTCCGTGACCGTGGCACCCCCCAATTGATAAGGCGATGGCCCTGGCCAAGCGGCCGGTCGAATTCTTTTGCGAACGACCCGAATTCCTGTTGATGACGGTGGAGACGCTGCGTTTGTCAGGTTGTGGCCATCACGCCGCTTCGCACTTGGCACTCTCCTCCCGTCCACGCACGCTGTTCCGGACATCGTGCGGGACGGAAGAACGAGAGTGCAAACTGTGATCGGGCGTTTCGGCCGAACATCCACCTCACGCGGCCAATAGTGACACTAACCCGATGCGTGAGCGAGGAACGCCACACATCTTCTCGTTCACACTTCGGGCTAGTGTGTCGCAGCAGACTCTTTTCGAGAGGCACAATCATGACCTTCGCCACGTTCACTCACTTCGTCACCAGCCGCTCACGAACGATGGCTGCGGCAGCAGTCGGAGCGGCGGTGCTGCTCTCATCAGCGGTCGGTTCAGCACAAACAGCACAAACAGCACAACCGGCTCAACAAGCGACTGAAGAGGCTCCGCCCCCACCTCCTCCTCCACAGCCCCCGCAACCACCACAGCCGTTGCGTTACGGCGAACCGTTGGTCGGGTTGACGGCCAATCAGTTGGCGGACTTCATGGAAGGCCGCGAGGACTTCCGCAATGTGGAGACTCCCGCCACGGGACTCGGGCCGATCTTCAATCGTGATTCGTGCGTAGCGTGCCACGGAGTCCCCGCGATTGGCGGCAGCAGCCGAATTTTTGTCACGCGATTCGGACATGTCGCGAACGGCGTGTTCGACCCGCTCACGTCTCTCGGTGGATCGCTGTTGCAGGAACGAGCCATCAGCCCCGACGGTTTGGAGCGGGTTCCTCCTCAAGCCAATGTGATTGCCAAACGGCAATCGACTCCGCTCTTCGGACTCGGCCTGATCGAAGCAATCCCCGACGCGACCATCTTGCGTGGCGTCAGAGCCACGCGGGTGAACGGCGTTCTCGGCAAGGCGTCGATGGTTCAGGATGTTGCCACGGGACGAAGGCTCGTCGGCCGCTTCGGTTGGAAGGGTCAACAAGCCAACCTGCTGACGTTCTCGGGCGATGCCTATCTGAACGAGATGGGGATCACCAGCCGCCTGTTCCCAACGGAGAACGCTCCTAACGGAAATGTCGCACTGCTGACGAAGTTGGACAAAGTCCGCGATCCCGAAGATCAAGTGGACCCGGCGAACGGCAAGGGAGACATAGATCGCCTCGCCGACTTCATGCGGTTCATCGCCGCTCCCCCCACGGCCCCGGTCACCGCGTCCACCGCCTTCGGTGCGAAGATCTTCTTGGATACCGGCTGCGCGAGTTGCCACACACCGATGATGATGACCGGCCCCAGCCCCGTCGCCGCTCTCAACGCCAAAGCGGTGATGCTCTACTCGGACCTGCTGCTGCACGACATGGGAACGCTCGGTGACGGCATCGTTCAGGGATCCGCCGGTCCCCGCGACATGAAGACACCACCGCTGTGGGGCCTCAACGTCAGCGGCCCGTACCTGCACGACGGCCGTGCCGATACCATCGAAGCCGCCATCCAAGCCCACGATGGCGAGGCCCGCATCATCAAGGACAACTACCTCAAACTGAACGCCGACCAAAAGAAGTTGCTGGTCGATTTCTTGAAGTCGATCTGAGCAGCCTTGGTGCGGCCCACGGTGAGACATTTGCCCATAGTCGGCCTTGGTGAGCCGGGTGGCGTCAGCCCAATGGCACTCACTTTGAGCGGCACGGGGTGAATGACAAAGTGAGTGCCATTGGGCTGACGCTACCCGACTCACCAAGAAAGTCTCATTGACCTACCGCACGAGATATCGCCCTGGCGATCAAGCAGAGCAACACACCCAGAACCCGGCGAGTGCTCCTCTCGCCGGGTTCTGTTCATTGGCACGTCTTCGTGGGGACCCGTACCTCCCCGCCCCGATCTCAAGCACCGAAACGACACCACGGCAAATCAACCTAGCGAAGAAGAAGCCAGCGAGTGGCAGTGCCTCGAACGACAGCGCCGCCAATCTCGGTTTCGAGGCCAAGCTCTGGCTCACCGCCGACAAGCTCCGCAACAATAGGAACGCGGCCAAGTACAAGCACGTTGTACTCGGCCGCATTGGCGACATTGCAGCCTACGAGCAGGAGTCCAACTCGACGACGCGGCGGCTGGCAATGATGAACCCGGCCCTTCGCGGCATCGAAGGCAACCTCGGCCCCGAACACGCCGACACGTTCCGCCGCGACCTGCACAAAGACCGCAAGGCCGATGACGTGCCGGCCAATCCGCCGTTCAACGATTCGGACAGGCACCTCAGCGACGAGGACGTGCGGTGGAAGCACGATGTGCCTCCCAAATGGAACGCGACCTTCGCTTGGGTGCAACACTTCATCCACCACTTGTCGCCGAGCGGCTTCGCCGGTTTCGTGCCAGCCAACGGCTGCACGAGCAGCAATCAGTCGGGATACCCAATCCCTCGTCCGTGGATCTGTAGTCGATGAAGAACAGGAAACGACGACTTCGGATTAAATCCGGCGTCATACGGCACCTTGAGTGTCCACTCGGTTGGTGAGTGGCGACACTCATTCTCTACGGTGGACCCCTAGGTCGATTCCGAGTTCGAGGAAAACACCGAAGGGGAAGACGAGGATCGTCAACAGAAGCTCAAGACCAAGTGGGCCGCGCTGGAAGCACTTGTCGGCAGCGAGAAACGGCTTCGCCGGATCGCGGAAGGCTTGGTCCAACACTTCGAGCGGCGACTGGAAGCGATGGACGGCAAGGCGATGGTCGTCTGCATGAGCCGCCGGAATTGTGTGAACGTCGATAACGAGTTCATCAGGCTCCGTCCCGACGGAGCCAGCGTTTCAGACGACCACATCGAAGCCGAGAAGAAGCATTGGTGAGCGGCACGGCGCTAGCCGCCGGTTCCGAGTCAGGACGGACCGGCGGCTAGCGCCGTGCCGCTCACCAGACGGGCCAAGTGAGGGCCGTTGGCCACACATCCGCAGCAAACAACGCCGCAAGCAGGTGGCGGTCTCCGAAAAGTGATTTCTCGATGTTTCACGAGGGTGGCCGGCGCTCGAACTGAGCTGGTCCGCCCTACGCTGAGCAAGGCGATGGCCCTGCAAAACGATCAAGCCGGGTTGCTTGGCTGGTCGAGATCGATTACCAACATTCGCTGATGGATTCACCTTGAGGAGTCGCCCATGTTGAGCGTTTTCGGTTCGCGGCAATCGTCCTGTTGCAATGGCACTCGTCGGCGGGACTTTCTCAAAGTCGGCGCACTCGGGGCGACGGGCCTGATGTTGCCGGACTTGCTGCGTGCTCGCGATGCTCAGGCCAAGACGGCAGCCGGCCCCAAGGACACGACGGTCATTTGGTTGTTCTTGTCGGGTGGTCCAACGCACTACGAGACGTTTGACCCGAAGCCCGACAATCCGGCCCCCTATCGGAGCGTCGTGGGAACACTCAAGACGAACGTCCCCGGCACGCACATCGGCGGCCTGTTTCCGAAACTCGCGCGACTGGCTGACAAATATTCGATCATCCGTTCCTTCGCACACACTGCGGCCGATCACGCAGCGGCGACGCACTGGCTCTCGACGGGATACGACTATCCTCCCGCAGCCAACGGTGCCCCGCCGGTTCAGCCCAGTCTCGGTTCGATCCTGTCGCGGTCGCGTGGCCCCCATCATCCAACGACCGGCATGCCGACCTATGTGGGGTTGGACCACTTGTACGCCGAGGGCCCCGCGTGGCTTGGAGCGGCACACGGTCCGTTCGACGCGCGCGGCAATGCCCTTGCGAACATGATGCCCAAGCTGGAGCTGGGGAGACTGCAAGACCGCCGGTCGTTGCTCCACCAGTTCGATCGCATGGATCGAGCCATCGACCAGAGCGGCATGATGAGCGCGTTGGACGAGTACGAAGGCCGAGCGGTCGAACTGGTTCGAGGTCAGGCTCGCGAAGCGTTCGACCTGTCGCGTGAAGACCCGAAGCTGAGAGACAAGTACGGCAAGGGAGAAAAGAAGCTCGGCGAGAACCTGTTGCTCGCGCGGCGGTTGGCGGAGGCCAACACCGGCATGATCTCGGTCTGGTACGGCGGCTGGGATTCGCACGGCACAAATCCGTCGGTCAATCACGGCACGATCGAGCAGGAGATGCACAAGCTCGCCCCCGAGTTCGATCACGCGGTCTCCGTCTTTATTGAAGACCTCTACGACCGTGGACTCGATCAAAAAGTCCTGCTGGCGATCGTGGGAGAATTCGGCCGCTCGCCGCACATCAACAAGGACGGCGGACGCGAGCACTGGCCACAACTCGGCAACCAAGTCCTCGTCGGCGGTGGGATGCCCATGGGACGAATCATCGGGGAATCGACGGCGAAGGGAGATGTCCCCCTTTCCAAACCCATTTCGCCGAATGACCTGCACGCCACCTTCTTTCAGTACCTCGGCGTGCCGCTCGACCTGCAATACACGAACCAGGCCGGACGCCCGACAAACATGCTCCCGACAGGCCAGCCGATCGCCGAGCTGTTCTGATCGCGGCGGGGTGACTCGGTCATGGTTGTCGAACACAACCCGCATAACCGGCACGAGCGTTCGCCTGAACGCGGGGGAAATGGCTGACGCGGCGTGGTGGTTCGGCGCAGGGTGCGGAGCTGTGACGTAGGTTCTTCGGACGGGGTGTTGTCTTCGCGAGTGAAGGCGGAACTCCAACCGAAGGGACAAATCGTGAGTGATGCGGCGTTGGTGGATGGCCCGGAAGCGGGGACGGATTGGGAGTCGGATGTTCTCCGTGAGAACTCGCCCCTCGACCGAGACGACGGAAGCGAAGGGGCGGGAGAAGAACCCCTCACCCTAGCCCTCTCCCCGCAAGGCCGGGGCGAGGGGACAAAGCCAGGAACATTGAAGACCGCGTTGCCGCGCACGGTGCTGATCTGTCACGCCGACGATCCGCTTAATCGAGAAGGGTTGGCCCGTTGGCTGGCGGCGACGACTTCGTTGGTCGGAGTCATCGTGCTGGAAGAGCCTCCGCGGCGGATGCGGCAGCGGGTGAAGCGTGAGATCAAACGAGTCGGCCTGCTGCGGTTTCTCGATGTACTGGCGTTCCGTGTCTACTCAAAGCTGTTTCTCGCGAAGCAGGATCGCGCGTGGGAAGCGGCGACGCTGAAATCACTCTGCGAGCGATTCGCGCCGCTGGGTGAGGCCACGCGCGTGATTCACGCGCCGTCGCCGAACGCGCCCGAAGTCGAAGCGTTTCTGCGCGACGCGGGTTGTGACCTCGTAATCGCCCGCTGCAAGACGTTGCTCAAGCCGAGTGTCTTCTCGATCCCGACGGCGGGGACGTTTGTCATGCACCCCGGCATCTGTCCTCAGTATCGGAACGCGCACGGCTGCTTCTGGGCACTCGCTCAGAATGACCGAGCGAACGTCGGCATGACGCTGCTGAAGATCGACAAAGGGGTCGATACCGGCCCCGTCTATGGCTTCTACCGTTGCGACTTCGATGAGACGACCGACTCGCACCACGTCATCCAACACAAAGTCGTCTTCGACAATCTGGATGCTCTGCGCGACAAGTTGCTCGACATTCACGGGAACCGCGCCACGTCACTCGACACGCGCGGTCTCCCGTCCGGCGAATGGGGCCAACCGTGGCTCACGGCCTTCCTCAGATACCGCAGCAAAAGCCGCTCGCCATGATCACCCTCCTCTACCACGACGTGACTCTCATCAACGCCGACGACTCCAGTGGTTTCGCGGGACCGGAAGCGGCGCGCTACAAGCTGACGCCCGACGAGTTCTCGCGGCACTTGGACGCGGTCGCAACCAAGGTCACACGACCGCCACTCGTGACGACTTCGGTGGAGGAACTGAGACGTGCCGTGAGTGACTCGTGGCTGATCTCGTTCGACGACGGCGGCGTCTCGGCGATCTCGGACATCGCCGAGCAACTGGAACGTCGCGGCTGGCGCGGCTGGTTCTTCATCGCGACCGACTTCATCGACACGCCGTCGTTCTGCTCGCGCGCCCAACTGCGCGAACTGCACGAGCGCGGTCATGTGATCGGCAGTCACTCGTGCAGCCACCCCGAACGCATCTCGAACTGTTCGCGCACACAACTGCTCGACGAATGGCAGCGGAGCCGCAACATCCTCTCCGAAATCATCGGCCATCCGGTCACAACCGCCTCGGTCCCCGGCGGCTTCTATTCGCGCGAGGTCGCCAGCGCGGCGGTGGCCTCTGGAATTGAAATCCTGTTCAACTCGGAGCCAACGACCAGCCTGTTTGAAGAGAGCGGCGGCCTGATCGTGGGCCGCTACAACGTCTATCGCGGAATGCCCGCGACCGATGCGGCCGCACTGGTGAGCAGCCCCTTGCGGCGCTGGCGTCAATCCGCCTTCTGGAACGCGAAGAAAGTCGCCAAAACAATCGCGGGGCCGGCCTACAAGGCGCTCCGCCAACGGTTGCTGCGACGCGCGTATCTGCCGGAGATTCAGTCGTGAATGCAACGTGCTGACGACATCACAATCGCGGTGCTAGTAAGGGTGAGGCTCCACGATTCCGCTCAGCCAATGAAGTCGCCCGCGAGGACGATTCCTCGCGGGCGATAGTTTTGGTAGCGAGATCGCATTCCAACTGACCAACCACACAGTTACTTACCGACCTTCGCCAAGTCGATGTCGAAGGTGTTTGGCCCTGCTTTGAGTTCAAACGAGAGCGTACTCTTGTCCAACGACAAAAACTCAGCGGGGATGTCGCTAACCGATGCTGGAACTTCGGCCTTACTGGTTTGCATCATTTGCTTCTGATAGTCCGGGGAGCTCGGGCCGGCCGCGATCGCAGTCGTCATGGGCAGTTGGGGTGGGCTAACCATAACGACATACTTCCCAACAGGGATGCCGACTGCGGGGAGAGCACCTTTCAAGCTGAACTTACCAACAGCGTCGATCGTCCCTGCGGCGGTCGCATCTTTGTCTTTGCAATAGAAGACGACCGTGCTGCCAACGGTAACCGACTTGCTTTCAAACATCAGGCTCCCAGTTACCGACGCCTGTTCGCCCTTTGGGCGAACGGAGCCTGCACCGCAGCCATGAATCAGCAGCGTGCTGAGCACGCACAGAATCGTCAGTCGGGACCGCCAAACGGAATTCAGCGAGTTAGAGAAGCACATAAACAAATCCCTTTCGTGGATGCAACTACAGCAAAAAACGGGGGCACCAAACCACCAGAAATTAGCACGGGGCTAACGCAGGAATCGTTCGTGGACGAACACGTTGCCATTTCGTCGAAAGAACAAGCTTGAAAACAAAACGGGAGGGTCACCTAGAATGCGACCCTCCCGTTCGTTGAAGCAACTCTCAAAACTCGCCGATCCGCGCACCGTCGGCACGAGTGGCCAATCC
>Ga0114966_10001912_pt1 | contig 18905 bp, 13 predicted proteins | sample M_130207_XF_Meta_FD_87029 | JGI IMG/M metagenome (GOLD analysis project Ga0114966, IMG submission 87029) | Freshwater microbial communities from Lake Montjoie, Canada to study carbon cycling - M_130207_XF_MetaG | ecosystem: Environmental > Aquatic > Freshwater > Lake | place: Lake Montjoie...
AAGACTTGGGCCGACAAAACCAACGCCAAACAACGCGGAGTCGATTGGCAATTCAAGATCACCGACGCCCGCACGAAGCTGAAACGACTGTACCCCGTGATTAAGACTGGATGACGCACTAGATGCGACGCACACTCCGCACATCACGCTGCTCCAGTGCTTCGTCCGCACCGCTGATCTGGAGCAGCTCTACGCCGCCGAAGAAAAGGTGTTCACCGCCGCCAATGTGAACGCGATGACGTTGGAGGCGTTCAAATTCTACTACGCCCCCGCCGCCGCGACGGGTGTCGCCGGCATCTGTGCGAAGCCGACGCCGGCAATCCTCAAGCTGCAAGCCGAGATCATTGCCGCCGCGAAGCCGTTCATGGTGGAACGCGGCCCCATCGGAGCCTTCACTGCCCCCCATGACGATCCCGCCATCGACGCGGCCATCATCCAATATGTGTCAACATTCGTGCCGAAGATGTCCGGCGGAAACTTCAACCCGCACGTCAGCACCGGCGTCGCCCCAAAGATTACCTCGACAAGATGCTCGCCGAGCCGTTTGAGAACTTCACGTTCTCGCTCGCCGGCGCGGCCGTCTACCAGCTTGGCCCGTTCGGCACGGCCGCGAAGAAACTCAAAGCTTGGGATTTGAAACCTTAAGACACCATTGCCAGCGGTCCTGATGCTGGCAGTATGAGCCACGATTCCAATATCTTGGAATTCCCGTTCATGACTCCAACTCGTAGGACTCACACTCGTAGGACTCACATCGTGACCATGACTCACCGAAACTTCCGCCTTCGTTGCGTACTGGCTCAGACTTTCATCGCGGGCCTCTTCATCGTTTGTCTGGGCGAAGTCGCGTCGGCGCGGTGGTACTCGCCGCGCGTCGTCTCGCCGCGCGTGGCCGATGCGTACAGTTGCCGCACGTTTGCCGAGCATCCGGCGTGGCGAGACCTCGCCCCCGAGGCCAAAGCGAAGGCGATGTTCGACTATCTGACCAACCCCGAAACCGGGCTGTTCCCGCCGGGCGGTGCGGTCTTCGAGGGGCCGGAGAAGCACTACGAGTACGCGATGGTGCGCGACCCCATCAAGCTCATCAACGTCTATGGCTGCGGCTTCTGCGATGCGGTCGGCCCGGCGATGGCTGGGCTGTGGGAGCAGGGCGGCGGCGGTCCCGCGCGGACGGTCAGTCTCCCTGGGATGCAGCACACGCTGTGCGAGGTCTTCGCCAAGGAGCAGTGGCGCTACATCGACCTCGATCTGCGGGGAGTGTTCCTCGATAAGAACGGACAACTGCGATCGCTCGATGAGGCTCGGAGAGACGCGGCATTGTGGGAGCGTGAACAGGGGCCGGGCTTCTTTCCGAAAGACGATCTCGCGTCGCTCAAGAAGCAGTATGAGGCGACCGAGGTCAACCATCGTTACGGCGTCGCGGCGACGGGTCACACGATGGACTTCGTATTGCGGCGCGGCGAGACGTTCACGCGCTGGTGGCAACCGCAAGGTGATCGGTGGCTGGTCCACGAAGCCGACTTGAAGGACAAGCCTTATCGCGAGCTGCTCGAACGCGCCCCGCGCGGCCCCAAACCCAAACACGCCGACTGGTCGAAGTACACTCACGGCAACGGCCGCTTCGTGTACGAACCGTCGCTCAAAGGGAAGCCCGATGATTGGGAAGACGGGGCGTTCGACTCACACAACGTCCAAGTGACCGATGCGGGACTGATGCTCATCAAACCGGGTGACGGTTGGGCGGTGTTCGAGGTTCGTTCGCCGTATGTCATCGTCCCTGAGGTCGGCAAGATCGACGACGTGAAGGACGACAAAGAGGCGTCCGTGATTGAGGCCGATGGAACCGAAGTGACGCTCGCGTGGTCTCCCGATTACGGTGACACTTGGATCACGCTCGAACCGAAGAAGTGGCCCGCGACGCTCGACATGACGGCCCAAGTTGCTGGGCGCTATGGTTACCAACTCAAGGTCGGCCTGAAGGGGAAGCCCGACGCGGCGGTGTTGAAGTCGCTGAAGATCACGACCTGGGTTCAAGTCGCTCCGGCATCGCTCCCCACGCTGCGTGAGGGCGAGAATTCCTTCGAGCTGAAATCTGGCGATCATCACGGTCTGCAAACGCGGGTTCTCACAATCCAGCCCAACCCCACCGACGAGAACCAGTTCCTCCACTATCTGCTCCGCGCCCCGAAAGAGTTCGATCCGACGAGTCGCTCGGAACGAGCCCAGGGGACGCTGCTCGCGCGGTTGCCGTCGCTTCCCAAGACCAAGATCGCGTGGTTCTCGGCCGGTGCCAGCTTTCGGACGAGCGTCGGCAATCCCGACAACCCGCCTCGCAACGCGATCCGCTTCGCCCCGAACTCGCCGCGCGATTTCCAGCCGCTCTTCCAAGACGGTCCCAACAGCGCGACAGCTCTCGCCCGGCCGACCGAACAAACGCATTGGCACTACAACGTCGATCGCGAAGTGAAACTCGACACGCCCGCCAACGCGGTCTATGTCGAGTACGTCGGCAATCCCCATCTGAACGCCTACCGACTGATCGCTCACTGCCTCGACGATCAGCCTCGCCCCGCAACGCCGCTCACCGTGAAGCACGTATGGACCGAGGGTGATGCCCCGAAAGAACATTCGCAAACCCTGAACGAAGCGGGCCGCTACGCCATCTCAGCGGGAACTGCTCCCGTCAACACGCTGATCGAGCTGAGCGTCCCTTCGTCTGCGGCAGTGCCACCCCGGTAGAGTCGGCTTCACCAATCTTTTCGGCACCCGCGCTGCTCAGGCTGCCGTCGGTCGTGATGCACTTTCCTTCAGGAACACTTTCCGGGAACTCGGGATCAGTTCAGCTGATTGCCGAATTGGGCGGCGGTCCTGAGCGTCTCGGCCGCAGACGAACGTCCATTCTTCGCCTTCCCGCGTGAGCAGCCGTTAGCTTGTGACGAGTCGAGTTCAGTCCCAAAGACATTTCTCTTCGTAGTCGATCTCGTGCCGACGGAGCAGTTCGACGAACTCCTCCTGAAATGTCTTGGCCGTGTGATGCTCGCGCTGCTTTGGGATGCAATCGACCACGCCGGGGATGTTCGACTTGCTGACCGCGAACGCGCCATAGCCGTCTTGCCACGCAAAGTCATGCCGATTGGAAAACGTCTCGTGAATCCATTTTGACGAACCACCCTTGATGAGCTGTGCGGCCTTGACCGGAGCCATTGTCGGCGGTGCTCCCAGCAGCAGATGGACGTGGTCTTCAATTCCGCCGAGGCACAGCGCCTTCATGTCGTTGTCGCGAGCGATCCCACCGAGGCAGGACCAGATGCGAGTTTCAATCTCGGTGTGATCCAGCGTTCGCGACGCTTGGTGCGGAAGACGACGTGGTAATGCAGAGCGGTGTACGTGTTGGCCATCGGCGTGTCTTCGAAACGATCGGTTGTGGGAAAATGTTGAGGCGACCAGCAAGGTCGCGTTTCGATGCGGATGTCTTTTGTCGCGGCGCGACATCCGATGGTAGCCGTGGGTTTCAACCCACGGTTGCGGATGCCGCGCCATGAATTCGTCGCGGAGCGACGATTGAATCGGCGGGGCGATGACGCGAATTCAATTTGTGGCGGGATGACATGGCGATGGTTCAATCGTCGCTCCGCGACGAAATGGGTTTGGCCCGATTGGCGACCGTGGGTTGAAACCCACGGCTACCGTCGATGGTCGCTCCGCGACCGGAACAATCACTCGTTCACACGTCGTGTGAATTGCACAACTGACTGGCACGTCGTGTTGACCGTTCGCTACTCGCTGGCGGAGCCGACAGTGTGGTCGCCACCGGCTTGAGTATCGCTGGCCCCGTCACTTTCAATGTTTGTCGCACCGCATCTACGCTCAACGCCACACGGAAACCGAAGTGGCTGGAATGAGAAGTCAGGGCGTTGGCACCACGAGTCGAAGCGCGGCAGTTGCACGCGTTGTGGTTTGAATAACCGCCCCGGAGCACACACTGGGAACCGTCGGAAGCGGGCCAATGGGATCAATCGCAGCCGCGCCATGAAACTGTCTGTCGTAGGTCAGTTCCCACCAATCCTGCACCCATCCCAGACATTGCCGTGCATGTCGTAGAGTCCGAACGGATTCGATTTCAACTCGCCCACCGCGTGTGTTCGGCCTCCGGAGTTCACGATGAACCAACCGGTCTGAATCAGGTCTGCGTCGTTACTGCCAGTCCAGTACTTCGAGGTCGTTCCCGCGCGGCAGGCAAACTCCCATTCCGCCTCGGAGGGCAAGCGGTTGCCGGTGCCACCCAACCGTGTCACCGTCTCATCGGCGCGGGAGTGGAACGGCTTGAGTTTGTCTCGCGGGCTGAGTTTCGCACTGAATTCGGCCGCGTCGTTCCAATTCACCATTTCCACCGGGTGGTTGGTGGTGTCCATCCCAGTGATGACATCTTTCCCCGCACCCATCGGCGCGAAGTGACAGGGATTCTTTCCCATCACCTGGACGTACTGTCCCTGCGTTACCTCATGGACACCGAGGTAGATCGGTTGCGTCAGGATGACCTTGTGCTGCGGGCCTTCGCTATTGATGCCGTTCCTCAGCGGAGCATTGACGCTCTGGAAAGGCCGTTGCCCGATGATCCCCGCGCCGCTCTGACGCTCCTTCGCCGGATAGCCGTCGTAGAGGTACATCACCTCGGCCTCTTTCCCGTCGCTCTTCAGCAGCGCGATCACGCCGTTGTCACCGTCGCCTGCCGATGTGACGAAGGCTTCCAACGTGTACTGCGGCGACGACAAGTCGATCGGGCCGACCTTCACGAAGTCGTCCTTGCCGTCGAACCGCAGCCCGCTCGAAACATCGGTCTCGGCTAGCTTCGGAATGGGCGGCCACATCCAAGCGTCGATGGCAGGCTTCATCAGCCGCGCCAATGGGAAGACGCTCAGCGCCGCGAATGCCATCGCGATCACGGCGACCTTCAAGACAGATCGCTCGGCTTGGGGCGGCTTCATTGAGTTCAAGCCTCCGGACCTCGCGCTGTCGCTCGACCGCAGCTTTCCCTTGCCATGTGCATCATCCAAGTCCTCCCGAAGACGAGGAGGCTTGTAGTCGAGCGTTTGGGCATGCTTAGGAGCGGGGCCGCAATCACTTCCCGAACTCAAACTTGTGGGGCTGGGGTCGGCGCTTCGCCGCCCCCAGAATGGGGTGAATCCCGCTTCGCTGGGGGCCGCGAAGCGCCGACCCCAGCCACACTCGGGAAGTGATTGAGGCCTCGCTTCTAAGGACAAACGTGAGGCGGTTTCGCACCGGTTCGTGGCCATCCTACATCTCACACCGCCTTGATCGCACGACACTATTTTGTCTGCCGATATCGTTGACTGGCGGTATTGGGCCTCAGTACGATCCCGCATCGTTATTGGCGATAGTCTCTCGGGGGAAGTATCTGGCGTTCAGATAGGTCCACCGGAACCGGACACCCCTGTTTTTGAATTCCCTCGACCGATGCACCTCCGCGATCTCGATCTCTTTTGTGAAGTGGCGCACTTGGGGAGTTTCTCCAAGGCGGCGAAAGCGCATGGCATGTCCCAGCCCGCCGCGAGCGAGATCGTGAAGTCGATTGAGGAACATTTGGGCTGCGAGCTGCTCAACCGATCGGTTCGGCCGCTCGAACTGACTCCCGAGGGGCACATCTACTACGCCGGGTGCCGCCAGCTTTTGGACGAGTACCGTCGTCTGGAAGACCGCGTGCTGCAACGGCGAGACAAAGTGGTCGGGCCGGTTCGAGTCGGGGCGATCTATTCCGTCGGTCTCTTGCAGATGGATGGGTATGTCCGCGAGTTCGAGCGGCTTTATCCCGATGCCGCGTTGGACTTGCAGTATCTCCACCCGGAAGAGGTCTTGGCGCGAGTCGTCTCGGAAGAGGTCGATCTCGGGCTGATGTCGTTCCCGCCGAAGCGGTCGGATTTGAACTGCATCCCGTGGCAGGACCAGCCCATCGTCGTGGTTGTCCCGCCGGAACATTCGCTCGCCAAGCGAGACTGGGTGAAGGCGGAAGAGCTGGAAGGTGAGAACCTCGTCGGCTTCACGACCGATCTGCAAATGAGGACCGAGACCGACAAGTGGCTCAAGCAGGCGAAGGTTCACGTGAACGTGGTCCATGCGTTCGACAACATCGAGAACATCAAGCGCGCCGTGGAAGTCGGATCTGGAATCGCACTGCTTCCCGTCCCAACCGTCCGGCGTGAGGCGGAACTCGGTTCACTCGTCGCCATCCCGCTCGAAGACGTGACGTGGTTCCGGCGTCTCGCCCTGATTCATAAGCGAACGAAACCGTTCACGACGGCGATCACCCGCTTTCTGGAACTTCTGCAACAAGACCCGGAGACGTTCTCCGGTCCCGGCCAATCGCACGACGCGGCCGGGTCCCGTAACCGTTCAGTCACGGATGCCGCGTCGCAAACCAAGTCGATTGCCCGGTGAGTTTTGTTCCTCTGCCTTTGCTTAGTCCCCTCGCCCCAGCTCTGCGGGAAGAGAGCTAGGGTGAGGGGGGGCTCTTTCCGTCTTTCGACTTTGTGTATTCAGCCCCAAAGGGGCGACAGCAATAAGCCCACGGCGTCAGCCGTGAGATTCGACCGCAAAACGACCAGCCCTATAACGACCAGCCCTGAAGGGGCGAAATACCTCACACGGTTCTCGATGAGACATTTTTGGTGAGCCGGGCGACGTCAGCCCCCGGACCCCTATCGTGATGAGTCCGGGGGCTGACGCCGCCCGGCTCACCAGGACTCCAACTGGAGAATCATTTGGTTGATGACCGGGTGAGACGAACCCCTCACCCCGCAGAGCCGGGGCGTGTGGACAAGGCAGAAGGCAAGACGAAGACAGCAAAAGACAGAAACCAAAGCGGCGATGAATTGCCGCAGTCCAAATGAATGAGATGCCAGATGAATGAGATGACAGACATGAACGACACACAAATCACGCCCCTCTTCACTCGCAACCCTGAACTCTTTCATTCCGACGGCACGCCGAAGGCTCAAGGGTTGTATGACCCGGCCAACGAGCATGACTCGTGCGGTGTGGGGTTTGTCGCGCACATCAAGGGGCAGAAGTCTCGGCAGATCGTCGATGACGCTCTGCGGATGCTCAAGCACATGGCTCACCGAGGGGCCTGTGGGTGCGAGACCAACACCGGTGACGGGGCCGGGATTTTGACGGCCATTCCGCACGACTTCCTCTCGCGCGTCGTGCAGGCTGATCTGAACGTCGCGCTGCCAGCACTCGGCACGTATGGCGTGGGACTCGTCTTTCTGCCGACCGATCCGGCTCAACGTCAGATCGCCAAAGAGACCGTCAACAAACTGATCTTCGAGCAGGGCCAGACGCTGCTCGGTTGGAGAAACGTTCCGACCGATGCCGATGGAGCCGACATCGGCCCGTCCGCGCGCGCCGCCGCCCCCGCGTTCGAGCAACTCTTCGTCGCGGCCAAGCCGGGCATCTTGCAGGACGAGTTCGAGCGACAACTGTTCCTGATCCGCAAGCGGGCTTCACACGCCATCCGCGAAGGGAAGCTGGAGCAGGCGCTGCAGTTCTACGCCTGTTCGCTCTCATCGAAGATTCTGATCTACAAGGGAATGCTCACGTCCGAGCAAGTGATGCCGTTCTTCAAGGACCTGCAAGAGGAAGATTACTCGTCGCACTTGGCGATGGTTCACAGTCGCTTCTCGACGAACACGTTCCCGAGCTGGGATCGCGCCCATCCGCAGCGGTACATCGCACACAACGGTGAGATCAACACCGTGCGTGGCAACGGCAACTGGATGTTCGCGCGGCAAGGGATGATGCAGAGCGAGTTGTTCGGGAAGGACCTTCAGAAACTCTTCCCGATCGTCGAGCCGCACTGTTCGGACTCGGGCAACTTCGACAACGCGCTCGAATTGCTCGTCGCCTCCGGTCGCAGTCTGCCCGAAGCGGTGATGATGATGGTCCCCGAAGCGTGGCAGAACCACGACTCGATGCCCGAGGACAAGCGCGCCTTCTACGAATATCACTCGGCATTGCAGGAACCGTGGGACGGCCCGGCGTCGATCTCGTTCACCGACGGCAACGTCATTGGAGCGACCCTCGACCGCAACGGCCTCCGCCCCAGCCGCTACTACGTCACGAAGGACGACCGCGTCATCATGGCGAGCGAAGTCGGCGTCCTCGACATCGACCCGGCCAATGTGAAAGAGAAGGGCCGCCTTCAGCCGGGCAAGATGTTCCTCGTGGACTTCAAGCAAGGTCGGCTCATCCCCGACGAAGAACTCAAGAAGGACTTCGCCAACCGTCGTCCGTACAAGCAGTGGTTGCAAAACCAACGGCTGCTCTTGAACGAACTGCCGCCGGTCGGTGCCCCAGAACGGATGATCGGCGACGAGTTGCTCGCGCACATGCAGTCGTTCGGTTACACGACCGAAACGCTGAAGTTCATGCTCGTCCCGATGATCACAACCAAGAAGGACCCGATCGGTTCGATGGGGGACGATACGGCGTTGGCGTGTCTCAGCGATCAGCCTCGCCCCGTCTACGACTACTTCAAGCAGCTCTTCGCGCAGGTGACGAACCCCGCCATCGACAGCACGCGCGAGGAAGTCATCATGTCGCTCGAATGCTACATCGGTCCCGAGGGGAACCTGTTGGAATCGACCGAGGCGCAGTGTCATCGCCTCGCGGTGCCGCACCCGATCCTGACCAACGAAGAGCTGGCGACGATCAAGCATCTCGACTATCGCGGCTGGAAGACCAAGACGATCGACATCACGTATCCGAAGAACCTCGGTGTCGCGGGCCTGAAGATGTCGCTCGACCGCATCTGCGGCGAGGCCCGTCAGGCGATCAAGGACGGCTACAGCTTGGTCATCCTGTCGGATCGGCTCGCCAGTCCGAACCGTCTGCCGGTCAGCGCGCTCCTCGCGACGGGAGCCGTCCATCATCATCTCGTCTTCAACGAAGAGCGGACTCGCATCGGCATCGTCATCGAAACCGGTGAGGCTCGCGAAGTCCATCACTTCTGTCTGCTCGCGGGCTTCGGCGCCGATGCGGTCAATCCGTACATGGCCTTCGAAGCCCTGTGGCAACTCAAGGACGACGGGGAACTCGGCGGTGATTGGACTCACGATCAGATCACGGCCGCGTACCGCAAGGCGACCAAGCAAGGCATCCTTAAGGTGATGGCCAAGATGGGGATTTCGACGCTGCAAAGTTACAAGGGCGCTCAAATTTTTGAGGCGGTCGGCTTGAGCGACGAGGTCATCAACAAGTGTTTCCGAGGGACGGCCAGCCGCATCAGTGGCGTCGGGTTCGACATCCTCGGCGAAGAAACAGTCCGTCGTCACGAGCAGGGCTATCCGACGCGAGAAGCCCACAACCTGCCGGTCCTCCCCAACATGGGCCTCTTCGCTTGGCGTTCGTCCGGCGAGAAGCACGCTTGGAATCCGCACAACATTGCCAACATCCAGAAGGCCGCGCGACAAGGCGACAAGCTGGCGTATCGCGAGTTCTCGAAGCTCGTCAACGAACAGACGACGCGCGAATGCCATCTGCGCGGGATGCTGAAGTTCAAGACGGGGCGAACGGCCGTTCCGCTGGAAGAGGTCGATTCCGTCGAGTCGATCGTGCGTCGCTTCTGCACGGGCGCGATGAGCTACGGCTCGATCTCGGCCGAGGCTCACGAGACGCTCGCCATCGCGATGAACCGCATCGGCGGCAAGAGCAACACCGGCGAAGGGGGCGAGGACTACAAACGCTTCAAGCCCGAGGGCAACGGCGACTCGAAGCGCTCCGCCATCAAGCAAGTCGCGTCGGGACGGTTCGGCGTGACGAGCTACTACCTCACGAACGCCGATGAACTTCAGATCAAGATCTCGCAGGGAGCCAAGCCCGGTGAAGGTGGCGAACTCCCCGGTTACAAGGTCGATAAGATCATCGCCGCGACGCGCCATTCGACTCCCGGCGTGGGCCTCATCAGCCCGCCGCCGCATCACGACATCTATTCGATCGAAGACCTGTCGCAACTGATCTTCGACTTGAAGAACTCGAACCCGTCGGCCCGAGTCAGCGTGAAACTGGTCTCCGAAGTCGGCGTTGGGACGGTCGCGGCCGGTGTGGCGAAAGGTCACGCCGACAAGATCCTGATCTCAGGAGACTCGGGCGGAACGGGAGCCTCACCTCTGACGAGCATCAAGCACGCCGGGATGCCGTGGGAATTGGGCATCGCCGAAACACATCAGACGCTCGTCCTCAACGATCTGCGCAGCCGAGTTCGTCTCGAAACGGACGGCCAACTCAAGACGGGCCGCGACGTGGTCATCGCCTGTCTGCTCGGAGCCGAAGAGTTCGGGTTTGCCACCGCGCCGCTCATCACGCTGGGCTGCATCATGATGAGAAAGTGTCATCTCAATACCTGCCCGGTCGGCATCGCCACGCAAGACCCCGTCCTGCGAAAAATGTTCACCGGCAAGCCCGAACACGTCATCAACTATCTCTTCATGGTGGCCGAAGAGGCCCGTGAGATCATGGCGTCGCTCGGCTTCCGCTCGATCAACGAGATGGTCGGACACAGCGAGGTGCTGGAGTACGACACATCGATCACGCACTGGAAGTTGAAGCATCTCAACTTGGACAAAATTCTCACGCCCGCAACCAAGCCGCACGCGAATGTCCAGACCTACTGCACCATCGCGCAGCAACACGGGATCGAATACCAACTCGACAACGAACTGATCCGCGAAGCACAGGACGCCCTCGTCCACAAGAAGCCGGTTCGTCTGAACATCGAAGTCCAAAACATCGACCGCGCACTGGGAACGATCCTCAGCCACGAAGTCAGCAAGAAGTGGGGCGAACATGGTCTCCCCGATGGGACGATCCACATCCGCTGCAAGGGCTCAGCCGGACAAAGCCTCGGCGCATGGCTCGCGCCGGGTATCACGATCGAAGTCGAAGGTGATGCCAACGACTACGTCGGCAAGGGCTTGTCGGGAGGTCGCATCATCGTCTTCCCGCCCGCCGCTTCGACCTTCAAACCCGAAGACAATATTTTGATTGGCAACGTGGCTTTGTACGGTGCGACTGAAGGTGAAGCCTTTTTCCGTGGTCGCGCTGCCGAACGCTTCTGCGTCCGCAACTCGGGTGCCTCGTGCGTCGTCGAGGGTGTCGGCGACCACGGCCTCGAATATATGACGGGCGGCTGCGCCGTGATCCTCGGCCCGACCGGTCGCAACTTCGCCGCAGGCATGTCGGGCGGCGCGGCCTATGTCTACGACAAGCACAACGCCCTGCTCGGCAACTGCAATCTGGAGATGGTCGAACTGGAAAAGGTCATCGCCCCCGAAGACCTCGCCACCCTGAAAGACCTCCTCGCCAAACACCACAAACACACCGGATCCACAGTCGCCTCGAACATCCTCCAAAACTGGGACGACGAACTCCCTTACTTCGTGAAAGTCATGCCCATCGACTACAAACGCGCGCTCGCCGAACAGAAGAAGGAACTGGCAAAGGCATAAGACTTTGAACCACGAAATACGCGAAAGTTAAAGCCGAAGAAAAAGTAAGACAGAGGGGAAATGTTAAAGCGGCAGGGACGGCGTGCTTACTCGTGATGGTAGTGCGACGAAGGTTGACGCCAAAATCATTTCGCCCTTGATCTGGTATTCCTTTCGAGTGTTTCGTGGCTCCAAATCCTTCCATGTGCGCGGGTGAAGTAATGGCTGAGATTGTCTCTCCAAAAGAGTCGTACGAAGTACAGGTAGCGTGCTTCGAGGTTTACAAAGACAAGGGATGCGGCTTTTTGGAAGATGTGTATCAGGAGTGCTTGGAGATCGAATTGGAACTGAGGGGCATACCCTTTCATGTTCAGGCTCAGATGCCGCTGACAGACAAAGGCCGCAAGTTGAAGTCGATCTACAAGCCGGACTTCATCATCGACAACAAGATCGTCTTGAAAATCTAAAGCCGTTTCAGAGTGGATCGACATTCATTGCGCACAGGTTCAAAACTATTTGAAGGGAACGGGACTTCGCCTCGGACTGCTGTCAACTTCAACCACTATCCCAAGGTCGAATTCGAACGCATCGTCCTCTGATTCTCCCGATTTCCTTTTCGTGTCTTACGTGTATTTCGTGGTTCAATTCTTCTTGGTATTCAAATGGGCAAGCCAACCGGTTTTAAAGAGTTTCTCCGTCAGGTTCCGAATGAGCGGGATGCGAAGTTGCGCATTCTCGATTGGAACGAGTTTCATGAGCACATGCCCGAGTCTGAGTTGAAGACTCAGGGGGCACGGTGCATGGATTGCGGGGTGCCGTTCTGTCACACCGGCACGCTGATGGCAGGCATGGCGGCGGGGTGTCCGGTGAACAACCTGATCCCCGAGTGGAACGACCTCGTCTATCACGGGCACTGGCGTGAGGCGCTCGATCGGCTCCACAAGACGAACAATTTCCCCGAGTTCACCGGGCGAGTCTGTCCCGCGCCGTGTGAGGGTTCGTGCGTGTTGGGGATCACGAACCCGGCCGTCACGATCAAGAACATCGAATGTTCGATCATCGACCACGGGTTCGAGCAGGGCTGGGTTCTGCCCAATCCGCCGCGAAAGAGGACCGGCAAGCGAGTCGCAATCGTGGGGAGCGGTCCCGCTGGGCTGGCCGCTGCGGCGCAACTCAACAGCGTCGGGCATGAAGTCACCGTATTTGAACGAGCCGACCGAATCGGCGGTCTGCTGATGTACGGCATTCCGAACATGAAGCTCGAAAAGCACATCGTTCAGCGCCGCGTGGACCTGCTCGCGACCGAGGGGGTCAACTTCAAGACGAACACCGAAATTGGACGCGACATCAGCGCGATGGACCTGCGCGAGCAATACGACGCCATCGTCCTGTGTACCGGCGCGACCAAGCCACGCGACCTGCCGATCCCCGGACGGCAGCTCAAGGGAATCCACATCGCGATGGAGTTCCTGCACGGGAACACCAAGAGCCTGCTCGATTCGCAGTTGGCCGACGGCAAGTACATCAGCGCGAAGGACAAGCACGTCGTCGTGATTGGCGGCGGCGACACCGGCAACGACTGCATCGGCACGTCGATTCGGCACGGCTGCAAGAGCCTCGTGAATCTCGAAATCGTCCCGATCTCGCCTGAAGAACGAGCGGCCAACAACCCGTGGCCTCAATGGCCGCGCATCTTCCGAGTGGACTATGGCCACGCGGAAGTTGCCGCTGTCTTCGGCGAAGACCCGCGGCTGTTCAGCACGACCACGGTGGAGTTCCTCGGCAACGACAAGGGCGAACTCCGTGCCCTCAAGATCGCCAAGGCCGAACCCGCTCCGCCGTTCAAGGTGATCCCCGGCACCGAGAAAGAAATCCCGGCCGATCTCGTCTTCCTCGCCCTCGGTTTCCTCGGCCCCGAATCGCCAGTGGCCGAACAACTCGGCGTGAAGCTCGACCCAAGATCCAACTACGAGGCGACACACGGCACCTTCAACACCAACGTCTCCGGAGTCTTCTCCGCCGGTGACTGCCGCCGAGGCCAAAGTCTCATCGTCTGGGCCATCAACGAAGGCCGCGGAGCCGCCCGCGAATGCGACAAGTATTTGATGGGCAAGAGCGACTTGCCATAATCGGGCCGAAGGAGACCAGTCATGACCACTGAAACCGTGACCTCGACAAAAGAACTCTTGACGGAGTTCGTTCGCGACATGCCCGACAAGATCACGTCGGCAGAGGCCATCGAGGAACTGCAGATTCTCGCGGCGCTCAAGGAGGCGCAGGCTGACTCGGCCGCCGGACGAGTTATCTCGCACGAGGAAGCCTGCCGGCGGATGGAATCATGGATTACGAAGTAACGTGGATCGAACGATCCCTGTGTGACCTCGAGGCCATCTACGACTACATCACGGCTGACAACCCACAGGCCGCAGCGAAGGTCGTTCGCGGAATTCGTGCTCAAGTCGAGTTACTTCGCACCGTTCCCCAGATGGGGCCGCGATACCGCTGTCGCTTGATCGGAGATATCCGACAAACGATCTCTGGCAAGTACCGCATCTTCTACGAAGTTTTCGAGTCTGAGCAGCGAGTCGAAATCCTCACTATCTGGCACAGCTCCCGACAAGAACCGGAACTTTGAGTCATGCGTATCGCCCTTGGATGTGATCACGGCGGCTTCCCGCTCAAGCAGCGCATTGCTTCTGTCGTACAGGCGGCGGGGCATGAGGTTGTGGATTGTGGGACCGACTCGAATTGTTCGGTCGATTACCCGGACTTCGCGCGAAAGGTGGGGGAGACGATCCTCGCCGGGAAGGCGGAGCGCGGCATCCTGCTCTGCGGGAGCGGCGTCGGGATCAGCGTGGCGGCGAACAAGATCCCAGGCATTCGAGCGGGAGTCTGCCACGACATCTATTCGGCACATCAGGGAGTCGAGCACGACGACATGAACGTCCTCTGTCTCGGAGCACGCATCGTCGGCGATGAGGTCGCGGTCGAACTGGTCCGCGCGTTTGTGAATGCTCAGTTCACAAATGAAGAACGCCACGTCCGGCGACTCAACAAGCTGCTCGACATCGAACGCGATGCCCTCGCCGGGAAGTTTGTTCGGTCGTAGCGGCTGATCCAAAGCAGTAGTCGAGCGTTCCGGCGGCGTCACTTTCGGAATGTCACGCTTGAGGAATGCTGTCTCGTGGAAGCTGAACGTCGTTGGTCCGTGTTGCGAACTCTGGGAGCCGTCATTGGATTCAGCTTCCTCGTGTGGCTGGCGCTCGTGTGCTTCGACTTTTTCGGCGGCTCGAAGTTGGTGGTCGGTCCGGAGACCACGTTTGTGAACGGGCCGCTGACGGCTGAGGGGCTGATCGACTACGAAGCGGCTTTGCACGAACGACTCTCGGTGGGGGTGTCGCCGGACAACAACGCGGCCGTGTTGCTTGACCGGGCGTTCGGTCCCGCAGCCATCTCGCCACATCTGCGAGTGCGGTACTTCAAGTGGTTGGGAATTGAGCCGCTTCCCGAGCGGGGCGATTACGTTGTGAACCAAGCCGCGTTCGCACAACAAATGCTGGGCGGAGTCCCTGACGTTGCCGAACGACAAGCGACGATCTTCGACGAATTGCGACGGGCGCAACAACGACCGTGGACTCGCGACGAATGTCCTTTGGCGGCCGAGTGGCTGGCGGCGAACGAGAAACCGCTGGAGTTGATCGAGGCCGCGACGAAGCGGTCGAACTTCTATGCGCCACTTGTCAAAGCGGAACAACTGGCGGTGGGCGAATCGAACATTCAGAGCGTGCGTGAGGCGGCTCGGCTACTCGTCACGCGCGCGATGTTTCGGTTGGGGGAAGACGATGTTGCCGGTGCGTGGTCTGACCTGCTGGCCTGTCACCGATTGGCTCGACTGATCGGGCAGCGACCGCAATCGACGATCGTGTTTCTTGTCGCCGTGGCTGTTGATGCCGCCGCGACCGCCGGAGATGCCGCGTTGATCGCTCACGGTCTGTCGGTGGAGCAGGCTCGGCTCTGTTTGGCTGACCACACCGCGTTGCCCGAGATCATCTCTGTCGTCGAGGTGCTTCAGCTTGGCGAACGCTTGGTCTGCTTGGACTCGATGCAATCCACGTCCGTCGGTGCGGGCTTCGACTTGAACGTGACACTACGTCGTGTGAACAGCAGGTTTGATGACTCGATCGCGGCGATGAAACTGAAGGGCAATCAAAAACGGCGTGAGGCGTTGGACAAGTTGAGTGCCGATCTCAACCAGCGAGCGAAGACCAACCGCCAGCCACTCCGATTGGTGGCGGGGTTTGTGATCAGTCCTCGCAAGGCGATCAGTAACTCGGTGAGCGACACTCTGATCGCGATGATGGACACCCCCTTTGCACTCGCACTGAAGTCCGACGACCGAGTCCGCATCAAGAGCGACCTCGTTCGAGTCGGCTTTGCCCTCGCCGCGTATCGGGCGGAACAGAGTGGCTATCCGATGGGACTGGACGATCTCGTTCCGAAGTACCTCGCCGCGTTGCCGACGGATCGGATGAATGACCAGCCGCTGCGATACGTCGTGCGTGAGAGCGACTTCCTGATTTACAGCGTGGGTGCGAATGGACGTAATGATGACGGTGCCAATGCGGAACGGCAGAATCAGGACGACATCTCCTTCGAAGCTCCGCCGCCCTGAACTTTTTTGGGCTGAGGCCTAACGCGGTTGGAATTGCGCCCTACCTGGAAAGCGGCAGCGTGCGCACTGCGGGGGCGTGGATGACCTCGAAGCGAGTTTGATCCGGTCCCCGGCGCTTGGCAGCGTACATCGCTTCGTCTGCGTGTTGGATGCAGTCTTCCCCGTCGAGATCGCCCATTTGGAACGTGACGACTCCGAGACTGAACGTGAGTGACGGGTGATTACGTTCGACGAAGTGTCTCAGTGCGGCTCGTAATCTTTCGGCGATCAGTGTCGCTTGCTCGTGATCGACCTCGGACAGGACCAGCAGGAACTCATCGCCTCCAAGCCGGCCGACGCAATCGTACGGGCGTGTGTGTTGTCGCAGCGCGACGCCGATCTGCCGCAACGCCATGTCGCCTGCAAAATGGCCACCTCGATCATTGATCCCCTTGAAGCCGTCGCAGTCGAACAGGGCGAGCGTGAAGGGCCGACCGAAACGGCGAGTGCGGCTCAGTTCCGCATCGAGTGCCTCGATGAGTGCCTGCCGGTTGGAAAGCCCGGTGAGCGAGTCGAGCCGAGCGAACCGATGGGACTCCACGAGCCGCTCGCGTAGGCGATTCATCCAGATGACCAGCCACAGTGCGACGAGCAGTCTCATCGCCTGACCGAACACAAGCTGCGACCAGTCTTCTGTGCGAGACGTTTCGATCCCGCTCCAAGTGAGCAGTGTGATCGCGCTCGAGCCGAGAGCGACTGCACGCGAACAGGACCAACCCAGCACAACGAGCAACGCGATCATCAGCCAAGTGGCGGGGAGCGCGATCCGCTCTGAGGCATCCGCGAATCGGCAACAGGTGACGAGTGCAAGACCCGCCAACAACAGCGTTGGGCGAATGAACGCCCGCGCAGCGGGACGACTGCCAGCCATTGCAGACCGCGCGGCAAATGAGTGATCGGTAGCAGTGTGATCGGGCGTTAGCATCGAGTGACAGTCGAGAGTGACATTGCTGACAGTGGGGACGTTTCCAAGCGTCGGGCGGATGGTACTGATTTCGCAGAGTGACCACACACTTGCGCGGTGAGCTGACGAGTCGATTGCATCGATGCGTGACCGCGATAACCTGTCGCGTGCCAGACTGCGTTGTACTACTCGATCCCGAATTTTTGTCGGGTCGCGCGCATTGGGATTGTCTGAAAGTAGCCTTCATCGCTCCGCGTGAACAACGCCACTGTCTGAACGGAGAAATCCCGATGATCAAAACTGGTCGAAGTTGGAAGTACCTCGCGTCACTGATCGCCGTCGCGGGGCTGTGCTGTACAGCGGGGCCGCGTTCGCTGTTGGCCGACAACGTGGCGCAGCGCGATCCCCAAGCCAAGCCGAACATCGTGTTTATCTTGGCGGACGACTTGGGCTACGGTGATCTTGGCTGCTTTGGACAGAAAAAGATTCGCACGCCGCATCTCGACAAGCTGGCCGCCGGGGGGATGCGGTTCACGCAGCATTACTCGGGCAACGCGGTCTGTGCTCCGTCGCGATGTGTGCTGATGACGGGCAAGCATCCGGGGCATGCGTTCATCCGGAACAACCGCGAAGCGAAGCCCGAGGGCCAGTACCCGATTCCCGCTGAGACTGTGACGCTCGGCAAGTTGCTGCAAAGCCAGGGCTATGTGACGGGGGCGTTTGGCAAGTGGGGACTTGGCGGGCCGGAGTCCGAAGGGCGGCCACTCCAGCAGGGGATCAACCGGTTCTTCGGCTACAACTGTCAGGCGGTCGCGCACAGTTTTTATCCCGCTTCACTGTGGGACGATGAAAAACGCTTTCCGTTGAATTCGCCTGCAATACAGGGTCATCAACCCAAGCTGCCCGACGGAGCCGATCCGCTCGACCCCAAGAGTTACACGGGCTTCACCGGTCAGGTGTACTCGGCCGATGTCATCGCCGAGCAGGCCTTGAAGTTCATCCGCGACAACAAGGACCGACCGTTCTTCCTCTACGCACCGACGACGATCCCGCATTTGGCGCTGCAAGCTCCGGCCGACGCGTTGAAAGAGTACGACGGTACGTTTCCGGATGATCCACCCTATGTGGGCGGTCGTGGCTACGTCCCCAATTTCGCGCCGCGAGCGACCTATGCGGCGATGGTCACGCGGATGGATCTGCATGTCGGCAAGATGGTGGCTCTCATCCAAGAACTGGGGCTGACCGAGCAGACCATCTTCGTCTTCAGCTCCGACAATGGGCCGCTGTATGACAAGCTGGCCGGAACCGACTGCGAGTTTTTCGAGTCGGCCGGGCCATTGCGCGGTCGGAAGGGATCGTTGTACGAAGGCGGCTTCCGGGTGCCGACGCTCGCCGCATGGAAGGGGCGCATCCCGAGCGGCATCACGTCGGATCGCGTGACTGGATTTGAGGACTGGCTACCCACGCTGCTCGATCTGACAGGAGCGGCCAGTGCGACGCCGCGCGATCTCGACGGCATCAGCTTCGCCTCAACGTTGCTCGGCCAGACACAGCCGCCGCGTCCGTTCCTCTATCGCGAGTTCCCTGGTTACGGCGGACAAGCCTCGTTACGAATGGGCGATTGGAAGGGAGTCGTCCAGAAGCTGCTACCGCAGAACAAACAACCGGGCCAGCCGTGGAAGATCGAACTCTACAATTTGAAGAACGATGTCGCGGAGGCTCACGATGTCGCCGCCATTCATCCAGAAGTTGTCGAACGGATCGACAAGCTTATGCGAGCACAACACAC
>Ga0114966_10001913_pt1 | contig 18900 bp, 9 predicted proteins | sample M_130207_XF_Meta_FD_87029 | JGI IMG/M metagenome (GOLD analysis project Ga0114966, IMG submission 87029) | Freshwater microbial communities from Lake Montjoie, Canada to study carbon cycling - M_130207_XF_MetaG | ecosystem: Environmental > Aquatic > Freshwater > Lake | place: Lake Montjoie...
CAGCGTTCCGAACTACAGCCGTAGAAGTAATCGGCTTCAGTTCGGAACAGTGATCGGCATCACTTCGGAATCGTGATCGACATCAGTTCGGAATGCTGATCGACATCGCTCGGAATCCGCAGTGCAGACCCAGAAATCGCAGAACGTATCAGAACCGTATCAATACGGAGACCAGAATCGTTCCAAAGTGGAACTCAGATAACAATCCGAGCACACCCGGCCAGTTATCCTTAGCCAGTGGAAAGGGGTTGGCGCTGAGTCCGCAACGGGTTATGTTTCCGTGAAGAACAGCATGGGCTGCCTGGGCTTCCTGCTTGGCGTTGACGACGTTTTTCTCGCCGTTGTTTTTCACGCCGTTCACGAATCCAGCCACCGAAACGTTCCCCACCGCGAACGACAATCCTTGCGGTGGTCTTGACTTCTTGCTGTCCGGAGCCTCCACCCACTGAAAGCCCAATTCTAGATTTCAGGGGAAATAGAACTGTAGTGCCAACCCACCCACATTCATCCCTCGCATACTGGAGCGCGAATCCTGCTGGCGGAGATAATACGCTTCTACGACAAAATGCTCGCTCACCTCGAACTCGGCGCCTGCCCCGTAGCGTTGCCGATGAAAGGCGTTGTAACGCCAGTCGTAAAAGACCTCGGCATGCGTATAGGGCGTAAGAGTTCGATTGCCCATCCGAAACGATCGCTCTAACTTGAGGCGATTCCGGTAACCGGGATTTTGCCAGGGCCCCATATCATGTCAAAATCTGGTCTAGAACGACAGGCGGGCACCCACCTGCATGGAGCGTGGCTCCCCCTGACTATTCACCAAGCCGAAGTCCGCCGCACCTATGTTGCTGTTGATAGCGCCTAGATTGACCCGGTTGAGCACGTTAAAAAACTCGAATCGTAGCTGAAGGTTCCAGTTCTCCCAGAGACGATTGTTCTTCGAAAGGCTGGCATTGAGCGTCACCAGACCTGGATTGCGGAATCCGTTCCGGGGACTGTTCCCTTCTCTTCCGCGGGGAGGCGCTGTGAATTGCGACGCAACGAAGACAGGCTTGGTCCCATTGTCGCCCAAAAAGCGGGAACGATCAAAACTTCTGGGCAGGTCCTGCGGAATATCCGGGAAATCATAGTTGACTCCGTCGCGGTTGTAATCGCCGGGCAGAACCGGAGCGATGGCGTTGTTGCCGTTGAAGATTGTGTAAGGAGCGCCGGTCTGCGCGATGGCGACGGAAGAAAGCTGCCACCCGCCCGCCAAACGGTCCAGCAGCGGCAGTCGCTTGCCTGGCGACGGCAATCTGTAGATAAAAGAAGCCGAGAAGCGGTGACGGATGTCATAGGAAGAATCTGCCCGGCGCGAGGTGATGGTGCGTGGATCGACGGCGGTGTCATAGCTGACCGAACGGGCTCCGCCCGCAAAGAGGTCGATCGACTGGCCCAATGTGTAGGACGCCTGCACCGTGCCTGCGCGGCCCAGCTCTTTGCGGCCCCGGACGACGAGCCCGTTGTAGTCAATCACGTTGAGGTTAGAAATGTACTCCATCGCGCCAAAGCTGGGGTTCAGGCGGGTCAGTACGTTGTTGGCGCCCAGTCCGCCGGGGAAGCGGTTGTAGTCCGTTCTACCCAGACCGTCCCAGGTATGGGAGCCGTTGAAGGTCGCGCCCGCTACGATGCCTCCGGGCAATTGATGGTCGAAACCGGCCGAATAGATCAAAACGCTGGGAGCTCTCAGGTTAGGATCCAAACCGCCGACGGCTGAGTTGAGTCCGACGATGCCGCCGCGTGAATCCAAGCTGCGCAAAGGAAGCGCGGGAAACTGAAACCCGAATAGATCGTTATAGTCATTGCTCGTTCCCACGAGAGGAGCCGCCGGGGGGCGAATGGCCAAATTCTGGCCAAAGGTCTGCTGGACGTAGTTGGGAGGGTTGTTGCCGATGCGGTCTACCGCCTCGCCCAGGGTCACGGCATCTTTAAAGAGTCCGATACCGCCGCGGATCGCCGTCTTGTTGTTGCTGCTGGGAGACCACGCCACGCCCACGCGGGGGCTGATGTTGCGGTTCAGACGGTGGGAGTAGGGGTTTTCCACCACCTTGACGGCGGCGTTAGCAAATTGCTCGTCAACAGATTTGCCCGGAGCCAGCGCGAGATTGGTAAAAGCAATACGGCCAGCGTTGTTCCTCGACGAGGGATTGCCGAAATCGTCCCAGCGCAGGCTGAGCGTCAGATGAAGCCGGGCGTTTACCTTCCATTCGTCTTGAAAGAAGGCACCCACTGTGTTCACTTGCGCTCCAATTTCAAAGAGTTTGGGGTTGCCCGTGAAAGGATCATACACTCCGTAACTGCCCGAGAAGATGTTGTCCTGCACGAAGTTCAGCCAGTTCTGGTAAGTGAAGGAAGGGCGGTTGTTGACGAAGGGATTCAAGTTCAGGTTGCGGGCCCAAAAGAAGGTGCCACCGAGTTTTAGCGAATGATTGCCCTTTACCCAAGTGACAACGTCCCGGATCGTGTTGTTCTTTTGGTTGAAGGTGTTGTTGGCGCTGCGCCCCAGCCCGCCAGCATTCGTTACCGTTATGACAGGTACGTAGAGCAGGCCGCCGTTCAAGCGGCCGCCCAGAATGTACGTTCCGCCGAAACTGGCCTCATTCAGTAGACTGGGGCTAAAGGTGTGGGTCCAGTTACCTTGAAGTCCCTGAGTGTCAAAGCGTCTTGAGTAATCCAGAGAGGAGCGGTTTCCCAGTTCTTGTATTTCCCGGCTGGAATTGATGAAATTGCCGTAGAAGCGGTCGTTCTTGCCGAAGTACTGATCACCCCGGATATTGTATTGGCGCCCATTGGTAAAAGGAGAACGAATCGCCGTACCTTGTAAAAGCACGGGAAGGTTGCAGGGAATGCCCGAGGAACTGGCCGGGCCGCAGTTAGCGGCCCCGAAGTCCTGCGCCGCCGTTCTGGCAACCCTGCTTTGGCCAGTATCGGTAATGGGATATTGCTTCAACAGTTTTACACCAACGGAGTTGGGATAGCGCTGCGTGGCCCAATCGACAAACTCTTTAGACTCGAAATTGGAGACAGAGACCGACGCCGCTTTGGACCGCAATTCCTCAATCGACGCAAAAAAGAAGGTCTTATTTTTGATGATTGGTCCGCCGAATGCACCATTGAGGTTGTTCTTGGAGAAGGGAGAATAGCCTGCGACGAATGGAACACTGGTTCGAGCGAGCAGTTTCTCGTTGCTAAAAAAGTAATTTAAAGCCCCATGAAAGTTGTTGGTTCCGGATTTGGATGTCACCGATACAAACAAAGAACTGCCCAGGCTCTGTTCAGCCTTGTACACATTGGTCTCGACGGTGATCTCCTGGATCGCCTCCGGGTTCATCACCAGGTTCGTGGTGCCATTAGTAATATTGCTGTTGGTGCTCATGCCGTCCAGGGCAAACGAGTTGCCGTAGGCGCTGCGCCCGTTGGCGCTGATTCGGGATTGATACTCCGTCTGAAAGTTATCCGCAGGGTTATTGGCTCCGGTGACTCCGGGAGTAAGTCCCAGCACGCCGAAGTAACTGTTATTCGACAGCGGCAGCTCGCGTAGAGTGGCCTGGGTGATCGTCATTTGTTCGCGCGTCTCAGCGGCATCCAGCAGCGGGGCGGCCTCGTTCACCTGAAGCGAAGTAGCGGCGGTCTGAATGGACAAAGTGAAATCGATTTGCCGATTCTGCCCATTGCTCACCATGGCCGTGATGCTTTTCAGTTGGAACCCGTTGCCCGAGGCAGTCACTTCATAACTACCCGGCGGCAGACTGAGAAAGCGGTAAAAGCCGCTGTCGTTTACCACAATCTCCTGACGCACTCCCGTGAGAAGATTTTGCATTTTCACTTCCGCTTTGGCGATCGCCCCACCGGAGGCGTCGGTGATAGTGCCTTGGATGGAACTGTTGAATTGCGCCAAACTTAAATTTGGTAAGGCGAGGCAGGCCAAGATCGCTAGCGTTTGAATCGAAAGTATTGTTTTTTTCATACTGTGCTCCTTCAGGGGTAACAGGGTCTTTGAACTTGACACCGAACTCCGGCGCCGAACTTCGACATGGGAACGTTCGATTTAGCTCGTGGGCGTCCGGGTAACATGGTCGACGCAAAGATCGAAACGCATCCAGTTAGTCAGCCAACGGATCACGCCATCAAAACTCAGAATGACAGTCGAGTGCCCACCTGTATCGACCGGGGGTCATCCTGGCTGGTTATCCGGCCAAAGTTCGCGGCGCCGAGGTTGCTGTTGATGCCTCCCAGATTCACCCGGTTCAGCACGTTGAAGAACTCGAACTTCAGTTGCAGGTTCCAGTTCTCGCGAATTCGGTTGTTCTTCGTGAGGCTGGCATTGAGCGACATCAACCCCTGGTTCCGGAACCCGTTTCGCGGACTGTTGCCTTGCGTTCCCGCTGGGGGCGCGGTGAACTGGGACGCCACAAAGACCGGCGGCGAAGCGTTGGAGCCCAGAAAGCGCGAACGATCAGAACGACTGGGCAAGTTCGAAGGAACGTTCGGCAGATCGTAGTTGAAGCCATCGCGGTTGTAGTCGCCAGGCAGCACCGGGGCGTTGGCGTTGTTGCCGTTGAAGATCGTAAAAGGCGCTCCCGTCTGCGCAGTTGCGATGGAAGAGAGCTGCCACCCGCCGACCAAGCGGTTGAGCACGGGCACGCGCTGAAACGGAGACGGCAACCGGTAGAAACCTGAGGCCGAGAACCGGTGGCGAATATCAAAAGACGAATCGGCCCGTTGGGAGGTGATCGTTCTCGGATCGGGGGCCGTGTCATAACTGACCGAACGCGAACCGCCGGCAAAGAGATCGGTCGCGTGGCCCAACGTATAGGAGGCCTGGACGGTGCCTGCACTGCCGAGGCTCCTGCTTGCTTTGATCACTAGCCCTTTGTAGTGAATCACGTTGAGATTGGAGATGTAGTCCATCGCGCCGAAGCTAGGGTTTAGACGGGTAAGCACGTTGTTGGCTCCCAGTCCTCCTGGAAAGCGGTTATAGTCTGTCCTGCCCAGACCGTCCCAAGTATAGGAGCCGTTGTAGGTCACGCCGGCCAGGATGCGTGCGGGAAGCAGTCTTTCGATGCCGGCTGAGTAGATGAGAACACTGGGAGGCTTGAGGTTTGGATCGAGGCCTCCCACGGCTGAGTTCAGGCCGACAATCCCCCCGCGGGAGTCCAGCGTCCGCAGCGGCAAGGCAGGAAACTGATAACCGAACAGCTTATCGTAATCATTGGTCGTTCCAATTAGTGGGGCCGCCGGGGGCCTGATGGCCAGATTCTGGCCAAAGTTTTGCTGAACGTAGTTGGGCGGATTGTTATTGATGCGGTCCACCGCTTCGCCCAGTGTTACTGGATCCTTGTAAAGGCCGACGCCGCCGCGGATGACGGTCTGTCCGGCGCGGCCGGGAGACCAAGCCAGACCCATTCTCGGACTGAAGTTGCGGTTCAGGCGGTTTTGGTATGGGTTATCCACCACCTTGACCGCGGCGTTCCTGAATTGTTCGTCCACCGTCGTGCCAGGGACAACCAAGATATTGCTAAAGGCGAAGCGGCCGGCGTTCTTTCGGGAGGACGGATTTCCGAAGTCGTCCCACCGGACGCTGAGCGTGAGATGGAGGCGGGAGTTGACCTTCCATTCGTCCTGGAAGAAGGCACCAACAGTATTGATTTGCCCGCCAATCTGGAAGAGTTTTGGTCTGCCGGTCAAAGGATCATACACGCCGTAATTTCCCGAGAAGATATTGTCCTGGACATAGTTCAGCCAGTTCTGGTAAGTGAAGGAGGGCCGGTTGTTGACGAACGGATTTAGGTTCAGATTGCGGGCCCAGAAGTAAGTGCCTCCGAATTTCAGCGAATGGCTGCCCTTGGCCCAGGTGACGACATCCCGGATGGTGTTGTTCTTTTGGTTGAAAGTGTTGTTGGCGCTACGCCCAACCCCGCCGGCGTTGGTGACGGTGATGACGGGCACATACAGCAGCCCTCCGTTCAACCGGCCACCCTGTACATACACGCCACCGAAGCTGGCTTCATTCAAGAGGCGAGAGTTGAAAGTTCGAGTCCAGTTTCCCTGGACGCCTTGGGTGTTGTAGAGATTCGAATAGTCGAGCGTGGCGCGAGTCCCAAGGTTTTGGACTTCCCGTGCGGAGCTGACAAAACTCCCATAGAAGCGGTTGTTACTGCCCCAATATTGATCGCCCCTGAAGTTGTACTGGCGCCCGTTGGTGAAGGGCGAGCGGTTGGTCGTGCCCTGCAGAAGCACGGGAAGACTGCAGGGAATACCGCTTGCGCTGGCCGGGCCGCAGTTGGCGGCGCCGAAGTCCTGCGCCGCGGTCCGGGCAACATTGGTTTGGAGGATATCCGTAATGGGATGCTGATTCAGAAGCTTCACGCCAACGGAGTTGGGAAATCGCTGGGTGGCCCAGGCGACGAACTCTTTGGACTCGAAATTGGAGACCGTGACGGTAGCTTCTTTGGAGCGGAGCTCTTCAATCGATCCGAAGAAGAAGGTTTTGTTTTTCACAATCGGCCCGCCAATCGCGCCGTTGAAGTTGTGTTTGGAAAAAGGAGCATAACCGGCCACAAAGGGAACGCTGGTGCGCGCGAGCAAATTCTCATTGGTGAAGAAGTAGTTCAAGGCCCCATGGAACTGATTGGTTCCGGCCCTCGACGTCACCGACACAAAGAGAGAGCTGCCGCCGGACTGTTCCGCTTTGTAAACATTCGTCTCAACGGTGATCTCCTGAATCGCCTCCGGGTTGATCACGATGTTGGTGGTGCCGTTAGTGATGTTGCTGTTGGTGCTCATTCCGTCCAGGGCGAACGAGTTACCGTATGCGCTGCGTCCGTTGGCGCTGATTCTGGACTGGTACGCCTGTTGAAAGTTATCGGATACCGCGTTGGCCCCGGTGACGCCCGGGGTGATTCCCAGGATCGAGAAAAAGCTGTTGTTCGATAGCGGCAGTTCGCGTAACGTAGCCTGGTTGATCGTGAGATGTTCGCGCGACTCGGCGGTGTCAAGCAGAGGGGCTTCCTCGGTGACCTGCACCGATTCCGCAGAGTTTTGAATGGTCAGCGTGAAGTCGACTCCGCGGTTCTGCCCGTTGCTAATCGCCACGCGGATCGTCTTGGTCTGGAAGCCGCTGCTGGACGCGGTCACTTCGTAGCTTCCCGGCGGCAGACTGGCAAACCGGTAAAAGCCGGCCTCATTGGAGGGAACATCCTTGCCCACGCCCGTCAGGACATTTTTAACCTTTACAGTCGCGTTGGCGACAGCGCCGCCCGAGGTGTCAATGAGCGTCCCTTGAATGGAACTGTTGAATTGGGCAAAGGTGGAGCCGGCGAAGGCGAGCCAGATCAGGATATGAGAAGCTTTCACCGGCAACAAGTTTCGGGTCATGATGATTTTTCTAGTGGTGCTATCGTTTTTCGGGGCGCCTCAGGGATTGGCTGAACTGCGACCAACTCACCTTCGGCTGCTCCGGATATGGCGTTTCATAGCCTTTGCTTTCGGCCCACAGAATTCGATTCAGCACCTCTTCCGGGACCAGATCCGGACCGCTCCAATCCATGTCCATCGAGAGCTCGGCGGCGATCCGGCGGCTTCCCTGGAGCGCTTGTAGCGGAGGGTTCATCTCGTCCAGGCGGACCCTGGGTTCCAGATGCCGGAACGGCGCGGCGTTGGTCTTGGTGGTGAACAGGCTCCGCATGGGCCGAGCGGCTTTGGCGAACGTCGTCCGAGGCGGGATCTGGAAAACATCCTGCACCGTACGGACAAGGCTGACGTGATTGTAGTTATTGGAGTCGACGGCGCCACGCCGGATCATCGGTCCGATCGCCAGCGCAACGGTGCGGTGGCCATCGACGTGGTCCGGGCCGTCCTGGGCATCGTCCTCGACGATGAGGATCAAGGATTTCGGCCAAAACTTGGAATGGGAGATGCCCTCGACGAGTTGTCCTACGGCGAGATCGTTGGCGGCCACCATGGCTCTCGGGGTCGGGAAGTCCGGCTTCACGCCTGCGGTGTGATCGTTCGACAGAGTGAGCACCATCAGGTTTTCGAGGGTTCCGGATTTCTCCTTTTCGCGGAGTTCGCGAAGAAACTCTTCGGCCCGGACCATATCCGGAATCAAAGCAGCATTGGCCGGGTAGCGCTCACTCGAGAACGCTTTCAGCGCAGGAACACCACTTCGTGCGCCAACGGCGTTTTGCCAACGGCCTTCTTTGTACAGTTTCCAATACTCCGCCCAACGCAGCATATCGGCCTTCTCAATCGGGTCGGAGTGTTGGCGTTCAGGATTCCAACGGCCGGGAAGCTGGAACTCGCCGAAGAGACGGACTTGCAGAGGCTTGGCGCGACCCTGCCAGAAAAAGCCCACGGGCGGGATCACCAGCGCGTCGGTCATGTTGCTCTTGTAGCCGCGCGGCGAGGCGGCAAAGGCACGCTCCACATAATCGCTAACGAAAGCCTGCATCAACCACTGATGGCCGTCGAAGCTGATGGCTCCGGAGGCGTAGTAGTTGTCGAGCAGCACAAACTGCTCGGCGAGCGCATGCTGATTGGGGGTAATCTCTCGTCCGTAGACACAGAATTTTGGCTCGCCGTTGCCTTGGGGCAGGTCCCCGAACACCTGGTCGTAGGTCCGGTTCTCCTTGACGATGAAGAAGACGTGTTCGATGCCGAGCGAGGCGAGATTGCTGACTTCGGCTTTATTGCTGTCGTACGAAGGGCTGTTGGCGGCCTGCACCTCGCGGGTGCCGGCGGCGAGCTGCTCTTTCGTGGGAGCCGGAATCCGCGAGAGGCTGGCCCCGTCGTGCACCACGCCAGGGCCGAGTTTGGGATCCGCAAAATAGCCCGTGCCCTTGAGATTCAGCACCAGGACACTGCCGTCGGCGGCAGCCGCCAGCGCGGTGGGGAACCAGCCGGAAGGGATGGCCCCGGCCACGGTCCAGCCCTTGCCGGAGCGGGTCAACACCGTCAGCGCGTTGCTGCCGGCGGATCCGACATAGAGGATGTTGCCGTCTGGGGAGAATGCGGCGGTGATCGGCTGACCGCCGGTCGCCCCACTCGGGTAGGAGGGAATCCGCACGTCGGTGCGGGCGAGCGTGCCGCTATCGATGAGCGAGATCGAGTCGGAATGGCCGTTGCTGGTGACCAACAGCTTCTGGTCGGGGCTCAGCAGGATATGGGACGGCGCCAAACCGACGGCGATGCTGGTGGTCTGGTAACTTTTGGCGTCGATGACGCTGATCGTGCCCGACACGGCCGATCCGGAGATTGGATCGGTCACAATGTCACTGCCGCTGGAGGGCGAGGTGGAGTCTCCGGGCTGGGGCCGGCGGCCGCCTCGATTGGTGACGTAAATCTTACCGGTGCGAGAGGAGACGGCAACCCCGTGGGGAGCCATCCCGACGTCCACCTGGCGGATCAGTTGGCGGGTCGCTGTGTCGAACACGGCCAGCGCATTGGAGCGGCTGAAGGCGACGTAGGCGAGCTTGCCATCGGCGGAAAAGGCAATCCCGACGGGAACCGGATGCCCGCTGAGTTCGATGTGGGTGGCTTTGCCGGGCGCGCCGCCGGAATCCAGTTCGAGCACGCAAATCGAGTCCGGCCCGTCCGCCGTGGTCTCACTCGCCCACAGTTCACGATCGCCTGGACGGAACGCGATTCCGGCATAAGAAGTGCGGCGAATGGGAACGCGTGTGAGCGTTTTGGAGGATACGGCATCGAGCAACAGAATCGCACGGGAACCGAGTACCGCCAACTGCCGCTTGGTCGAGTTGAGGGTCATATCCACCGGGCGCCCTGGGAGCAGGGTCTGGTCACCCCAGGGATGCAGCAGTTGCCCGGTGGGCAAGAGGTAGGTGCCGTCCCCTTGATTACCGGTGAGGACGGTGCTTGTCAGCATCGAAAACACCCCCATCCTCTGGGCGGCGGCGAGCCCGCAAGCGAGAACGGCGATCGAGACGACAAGGACCTGGAACTGACGGGGATTCCGCTTCGTGGCTGAGATCATCGGAACGATTTACCAATCGAGCCGAACGCCCAGTCGCCCGGTGCGGGCGCCGGCGCTTTCCAAGGTTCCGGTACTCTGCACGACTCCTCCAGGCGCCGCCGTAATTACTGCCCCCGGCAACCCGAAGTTCGGATGGTTGAGCACATTGGTAAAGGTGCCCTCCAACTTCAGCGATATCCCGTCCCGGATTGTAATTCGCTTCAACAGGCTGACGCTCAGCTGGTTCATGCCCGGACCTTCGAGAATGTTCACTCCGGAATTGCCGAAGCGGCCCGCGTTGACCGGCGGAAGGGCAAAGGCGGCCAAGTCGTACCATCGTCTGATGGAGGGGTTCGACAGATTTCCGTCCGCAATCCGGTCCGGCCGCCCGCTGTTGGCACCAACGTTTGCGGGATCCCGGCCCGCGAACGTTGGAGTGAAATACTGGCCGGTTTGCATGACCAACAGTGGCGAAAGCGACCATCCGCCCGCAAGCAGATTGGCCCAACCTTTGCTCGCCAAGCGATGTCCAGCGCCGAACGGGAATTGGTAAACCCCATTTGCCGTGAAACGGTGGCGCCGGATGTAGGTATCGTTGCCCCACTCGCGTCGGCGGTCATAGGCGTTCTCGAGGTAGCCGGTGCCGTCACTTGTATCGTCGACAATCCGCGCGTCCGTGAGGCTCTTGGCCCAGGTGTGGCTAACCTGAAAGTGCAATCCGTTCCGGAAGCGCCGATCCGCGGAGAGCAACAGCCCGTGGTAGATCTGCGTCCCGCCGTTGTCGGTGTAATTCACGGTTCCCAACTGCGGGAACGGCCGCCGGGCGACGCTGAACGGAACAATGCTCGGTGCCACTTGATTGATGTTCCGGGCAATCGGCAACTGCATGGACTTCGTGCCGGTGTAGGTAATCTGCAGTCCCATGTGGGCGACTTCCCGTTCCAGCGTCAAGTTCCACTGCCCCAGGTACGGAACCCTCAAATTCGGATTGATTCCCTGTAGATTCGCGGTACCCGATTGGTTCAGCGCGGACGGGAACATCTGCGGCAGCCGCCAGGTGGGCACACCGGCGGTGATCACATTCGGCGCCGCCGCTGCGCTTCCCGTGTAAGGTCCGCCGCCCAGGCCGCCCCAAATTCCATAGCGGAACGGGATGTAGAAGATGCCGAAGGCGGCGCGGACCACCGTCTTGTTGTCCGCCGTCAATTTGTAGGCCAGACCAATGCGCGGCCCAAAATTGTTCTTGTCCGCCCGCACCAGCCGCACCGGCCAGCCCACCGCGTCCGCGGTGACGATGGGCGCCAGGCTCGTCGCCAGGAACGCCGAACTAATCTGTTTGATCGCCTGCGCGGTGGGCACGACAAGTTTGCCCGAGTAGGGATCAAAGTTGGCCCGGCGGTCCTCATCCTCACGGAAAGGCGGATTGTACTCATACCGGAGACCAATGTTCAGAGAAAGGCGCGGCGTGACCTTGATGTCGTCCTGCAAAAACAGGGCAAAATCGGTATTTGTCGCGTGGTCGCGCGAGAATCCGGCGACAGTGACCGTCGCCGTGCGCGGAATTCCCAGCAGAAAATCCGAATAGGAATTGTTGGTGTACTGGCCGGTGAAAGAAACGTTGCCATAGGCGCTGGTGGGCGAAATGGCGTAAATGGCACCATAGTGGTGTGCCACCTCGCCGCCCATCTTCAGCGTATGCCGCCCGCGGATCCACGAAACGTTATCCTGAAGCTGATAATTTACCTCAGCCGGGGTGTTGTAGGCGATTTGCGAAATCCCCTGAAAGCCGGCGATCGCAAAAACCGGCAGGGCGTTGATCTCCGGCAAGTTCGGCGTTAGATTCGTCAGCCCGAGCTCTTTCACAATGTCGGGCCCGAAGATGGGACCCTGTCGGGGATTGTAGTTGCGAGCCAAGCCGAGACGCAGCTCGTTGATCAACCCGGGCCGGAAAACATGTGTGTCGGAAACCAGCAGGCTACGCCCCTGCCGCCGCTGAATGCGGAATCCGATCGTCGGCATCCCGCCCTCGAGTGGCGCCTGTGGAGACCGGGAAGCCCCTAATCGTCCAAACAACGAGTTCTTGGCGCTCAATTGATGATCGATCCGCACGTCGACGCCCTCGCGCCGGTTTCCTTGTTTGATGGCGGCGCGGTAGTTGCCCGTCACCGACTCGGCCCCACCAAAGTTCGGCTGCGGATAGAACCTGTCCTGTATCTTGAGTGCCGTGGCATTCAGGCGGCTCGACGGAATCACATTCGCCGCAAAGGGCATGGATGTAGTTGGGTCGAGAATGGTTACCGGCCGGCCCGAGGCGTCTAATAGTTTCGAAAAATCGCCAGCGCGCAGACTCCTTGACGGCAGGTTCAAGTTCGGCAGCGCCGCTGACCGGTTGTTGAACGCCTCGAACGCCCCGGAATAGAACGTGCGATTCCGCCGTACCGGGCCCGACACGCTAAAGCCGTACTCATTCGTCAGGGCAAACGGCCGCGTCGGCGCAAAGAACGGCCGCGCGTTCATACCCGCCGTATTGTAGTACCAAACCGCGCTTCCGTGAAAGCTGTTACCCCCGCCCTTCGTCACGATCGTCGCCTGCCCCGGCGAGCCGAACTCCGCCGGATTCCCGGACAACTGGACATTCACTTCTTGAATGAGCTCGAGCGAAGGATTTACCGGCCCCAGCACAGCGCTAAACAACACCGAATTCATGCTGATCCCGTCCACGGTGTAGTTCGCGGCATTGCTCCGTCCGCCCGCAAACGACTGCTGATACGCAAAATCCGTCGGCTGCGTCCCCGGCACCAGCGAAAACATGTTGTAAAAGGAAGCTCGCCCAATGAGCGGCGCTTCCAAATACTGGCGCTGACTCTTTACCTGTGTGAGTTGCGCCGATTCAGTGACGATCAGCGGAGCTGCCCCCGAGACGGTAATCGTGTCGCTGACCTCGCCCACTTGCAGCCGTAACTCCGCCAGGACAACCGAATTCGCGTTCACCGGAATCTCTTGCGACTCAAAGCGCTTAAATCCCGTCCGTTCCGCCGTAACACCATAGGTTCCAGGCTGGAGGTAACCGGCCTCATAGCCTCCCGATGCGTCACTTTCCAATGCCTTGGTGACGCCGGTGCTCGCGTTTCTTACGGTAATCCTGACTCCGGGGACGCCGGCTCCGGTTATGTCTATCGCCCGTCCGCGAATGGTCCCGAATGTTGTTTGTGCATGCAGTCCCGAAGCCAGACCGCTCAACCAGACCAGGAAACAAAGAGCTTTACGATTTGTAAACATACCAACCACCTCGAAGGCCACTCGTGTTGAAGATGACCAAGATCGTAACAAGCGCGAATTACGAGCCGATTGCGGATTCGTGAATTCCTTGGGGTATACCTGCCTGAGATCAACGATACCGATTGCGATCCGAGGCAGGGTCGCGCAGATGACTATTTCTGTTCAGAAAAGGTTCGAAACGCATTCAGGAAGCCGGTGCGTCCGGCGCGCTTAGCGGTCTCGACATCCACGAATTCGCGGACGCGATCGAAGCCCAGCTCGCTTGCGTATTGGCGCCGCAACTGTTGGGCGGCGATCGAGAAGCCCACTTTTTCCTGTTCCTTCGAGGAGACGCCTTGGGCGTATGGCCCGAAAACTCGATCCGCCGCATCCCAAGGCCAACTAAGGGTTACATCTCCGTCCGAAACTTCGGGATGTGCGAGCCGGCGAGTGTCCCGGAAACTCCACGGATCAAACAGGAGACGCCAAAATCGTGGAAACGACGCATACCTCCGGCGCGCCAGCCGTTCATGACTGATACCAGCGTGGCTGCGGTCATGACTACGCGGCTTGATCGGGCGGGTGAGGTCGGCCATGGCTGGTTCATCCAGACCGCCAGAGAGATCAGCAGGAAACGGAACGGGTCCAGGCACTTTGACATCGGATTATCTCCCGCTGTTTCAGATAGATCGAGTTTTCGGGCCATACGGGGTCCACGCATACGTTTTCGTTCCCATTGGCGTGAGAGAGCACGCTCTTCACCAGGGTCTTTCACGAAGCGTTCGTGTTCGCGCGGATTGATTTCGGCCCACAGCCCGTCGAAGTGCTCCATCGCCTGGCGCACGGACGCCACACCAACCGTCGCGCCTGCTATTGCTGCCAGCTTCCCCCCGGATGTCCCGGCTTTACGCGTCCTCGATCGTTGCCCGCACCTGGATTTCGGCCAGCCGGTCGGCAACCAGCTTCCCGCCGATGGGAGCCAGCTCGGGAATCTCGTCGCTGATACGTCCGAGCTCTCTTCGGTCAGCCGCCATTCCCGCTAAAGGCTTTCGATGTTTGCCGTGCGTTCTTCTTCGAGTTCCTGGAGCACCGCGGCGACGATCAGCGGCTTCCGCGAGATACCGCGGATCTGATCGATGACCGCCTGCTCGATGGCTGGCGCGGAAACCGAACGTGCCGGGCGCTCGCTATAACCTCTTTGAAAGGCCGTGACGCAGATGTAGTAACGGTAGAGCTTGTTGGCGCTTTTCTGCGTGTAGGTGTGTCATGCCCGTCTGGCCACTCGCGCACTTCAGGATCCCCTTGAGCAGGGCGCCGTTTTTGATGCGGACCTCTCGTCCGCCCCTCCTGGCGTTACTCCGCAGCCGGTCCCGTACGGACTGCCAGACCGCCGGTTCGACTACTCCCCCCCCCCCGCTCCCCGTCGTAGATCTGGCGCCACATTCAACCTTGCCGACGTAGACCATGTTCGTCAACATGTTGTAGAGCCGGTTTCTGCTGAAGTCGTTGCCACCGGTCTGTTTTCCGCGCCGTGATCGAAAACAGGTCGACCTGGCACCGCTTACAAAACCCCGGGCCCTATTCAGCAAAATAGTTGGGCGATTTCAGGAGTTTGCTATCTCCGCTTCGACTGTTTTCCGTTTTTCCGGACACCGGTCTGTGCTACGTCTGTGCTACACTCATTTTTTGAAATCACGATTCAAGACTCTTAACAAATGTCGAGCCGTTTTCTCACCCGGGAGCAGGCTTCGCCAAAGTCGTTAGTTCCGGACGTTGACAGTAGTTTGGCATTTGAGACGCTCACAAAGTCAGCCCGAGTGGCCCCCTTTTGAGCAACGCAAGGCGACGCACCTTTTAGCTAGGAATACCTGTACATGATCAACAAACTCCCCGCTACCTTTTTACTTCTCCCTTTGTTCTCTTTGACGCTCTTTGCGCAAACCACCGCTACATTCAGCCTAAACAGCGGTCAGCTTGGCGTGAATGTGGGTACGATTAGTACCGTCGGTCAACCGTTTTCGTCGGCAATTACTGCTGCCCCTGGCGGTCAAGTACGTGGATATGCCTCTCAGTGCTTTACGCCTAGCGCGACGGGCAGTTTCACCTTTGGCATGTCGAGTGCGACTTATGACGCGGTAATGCTCTTGCATACGACGTCCATGAACCCGGCCTCCGTCGACCAGAACTGGCTGAATGGCAATGACGACAGTAATGGACTAGCCCCGGCCGGAAGCACCGTCACCATGGGTAGGTGTGGTACTACTGCACAGCGTTGTCCTAAACTGACCCAATCTTTAACGGCCGGCAACCTTTACGTCATCACAATTACTACCTATAGCGCCTCAGCTTCCGTCCCCCTCCCTGCCAATGGGTACGTCTACGGCCCGGGCCTGAGCCTGTCGGCATGTCCGGCCCCCGGGTCAGCCCCTGCGCCTCCTACCGTCAGCACGGTTAGCCCCGCCTCCGGTGATCTTATCGGCGGAACGACGGTGACGATTACGGGAACCGGCTTCACGGGCGCGACCGCTGTGACGATCGGAGGAACTGCGGCCACCTCGTTCACCGTCAATAGCGCCACTTCGATCACGGCCACCACCCCGGCGGGCAGCGCGGGGACGGCAAGCGTGTTGGTGACGACGCCAGGCGGTACAAATTCCGCGAACACGCTCTACACCTATCAGGCGGGTCCCACGGTGACGGGCATCACTCCTTCCTCTGGTCCGTTGGCTGGTGGACAGTCGGTGACAATCACGGGTACGAACTTCACGGGCGCAACAGGGGTGACCATTGGTGGCTTTGCGGTGACGAACTTTACGGTCAACGGCGGGACCTCGATCACGGCTACGACGCCCTCGGGTGCGGCAGGGACGGCTAGCGTGCTGGTCACGACACTCGGCGGGACGAACGCCGCGAACACGCTTTACACGTATGCGGCGGTACCAACGGTAACGGGGATCAGCCCCAGTGTGGGTCCCCTAGTTGGCGGGCAGGTTGTGACGATCACCGGTACGGGCCTTACGGGTGCGACGGCGGTGACCATTGGTGGTAACGCAGCGACCAACGTCACTGTGGTAAGCGCGACGACGATAACGGCAACCACGCCCCCCGGCCCGGCCGGTCTAGCTAGCGTGGTGGTAGCCACGCCAGGTGGAAGCAACGCGGCCAATTCGCTCTATACCTACTCAAGCGCTCCGCTAGCGCTGACCTGTTCGAGCAATGCTGGGGTGCCGCCGATTGTCCGGGCCGAAGGCTCAGCCGAACTGGTGGGTGACCTCATCTTGAACTGTAAGGGAGGGACGCCGACCCCGGCCGGCCAGCCGGTGCCGCAGGTGAACTTCCAGATCTTCCTGAACACCAATGTGACATCGCGACTCCTGAGCGAATCGTGGAGCGAGGCGCTGCTGATGGTAGACGAGCCTTCCGGCTCGGCTGCGAACGGTGGGAACCTGCGGTACTGCACCACATTGGGCGGCTGCCCGATGACGGGCGTGGGTACGCCTGGTGGGGTGAACTATCTGACGAGTACAACCGCCAACGTTTTCCAGAGCCGTCAGTCCGGGGCAAACTCGCTGGTTTGGCTCGGGGTGCCGATCGATCCTCCGGGTCCGGATGCGACTCGTATTATTCGGATTACGAATGTACGGGCGAATGCGAATCAGCTGGGTGTGAGCTCGACGCTGATTCCGACGCAGATCGTGATGTTTGTTTCGGCGACGTCGACGACGTCGATTCCGATCAACAACCCGCAGCAGACGGTGGGGTTTATTCAGCCCGGCATGACGTTCAGCACTCGCACTCTGACGAGCCCGAACTACCTGCAGTGCGTGTCGAACAACAGCAGCGCGGCAACCAACTCGGCGAGCGCGATGACGAGCACGCGGCATATTCTTCGGTTTACCGAGGGCTTCGGTTCGGCGTTCAAGAAGCGGGTGAACGGGGCGGAAGGCAGCGCGGACACCAACCAAGCGGCCGTGGCTCAGAACACTCCGAATAACAACTTCTTCACGGAGTCTGGGTTCTACAATCCGTTCGCAGTGGCGGGTTCGAATTCGGGGGGATTGACGAGCGGCATTGAGAACGCCGGACTGGCGTCGCAAGGGACGCGACTGATGGCGCGGTTCACGAACGTGCCGGCTGGCGTCGCGCTGTACGCTTCGGTGTACGGGGTGACGTCGAGTTCAACGCCGGCTTTGACGGCAGCTGCCACGAATGCGAACTCCGGGGTTCGTCTGGTTTCGACGGATGGCAACGGCGGCGGAACGTTTTCGGCGGTGTCGGCGACGAACTCGTCGTCGGAGAGTGCGCTGGCGATTCCGTCGGCGCCGATTGCCCTGAGCAACGGGTCTGGCGCGGCGGTTTGGGAAGTGGTGGTTGCTAATCCGTTCCAGGTGCAGGACTTTGAGGTGGCAGTGTCGGTGGCTTACGCGGCGAACACGAGCAGCAACCTGCCTGGGTTGGGTACGGCTTCGGTGTCTGGCAGCTTGGCACCGCTCAGCTCGGTGGCGACGGCCTCTACTTCCAATCTGCAGCCCCGTTTTGCGGACTCGAGCTCTGATCGGACTCTGTTTACTATCAACGATTGCAGCACGAACCTGTTGTTCCCGTTCCTGACGAACCAGGCGGGATTTGATTCGGGAATTTCGATCGCGAACAGTTCGACGGATCCGTTCGGGACGACGTCGCAGGCTGGTCCGTGTAAGCTGAACTACTACGGTGAGAGCACCGGTGGTGGGGCGGCTCCGGCGGCGCAGACCTCGGCGGTGGTTCCGGCGGGTAAGACTTTGATGGCCACCCTGTCGACGGGTGGTAACTCTGGGATCGCGGCGACGCCGGGCTTCCAGGGTTACATGATTGCGCAGTGCCGCTTCCAGTACGCGCATGGCTTAGCGTTCATCAGCGATGTGGGCGCCAATCGGGTGGCGGAGGCCTATACGGCACTGGTACTCGATGGGGCGCTGGGATCGCGGACGCTGGTCAACTCCGAAGTGCTGGGCCATTAATAGCTGTAGTTTTCTCCGATTGCGGTACTTTGGGCCACCCTTGCGGGTGGCCCTTTTTTTGTTGCGCGCCTGCAAAGTTTCGTGGACTACTATCACCGGAGCCGGACCCCGTATGGCCCGAAAACCCGATCCGCCGAATCCCAGATTCAACCAAGGGTTACCTCTCCGTTCGAAACTTCGGGACTTGACCCCGTATGGCCCGAAAACTCGATCCGCCGAATCCCAAGCTCAACCAAGGGTTACATCTCCGTCCGAAACCTCGGGATGTGCGAATCGGCGAGTGTCCTGGAAACTCCACGGATCAAACAGGAGACGCCAAAATCGTGGACACGGCGCATACCTCCGGCGCACCAGCCGTTCATGACTGATACCAGCGTGGCTGCGGTCATGACTACGCGGGGTCAAGCTGCGGCGCGATAGTAGTAGTTCAGCATGCCGCCCAGGCGCTGACGGCGTTGGACCTCACCTACGTTGCCGAGATGGCCAGGCTCTGGGCTGATCAGTTGGTTTGCCAGACCCTGGTGATTGCGCTCGCTGTGGTAGTGCTCCACAAAGTTCTGAACTGCCGTTCGCAGCGACGCCTCCCCGAAGAAGATCATCCGGTCCAGGCAGGACTCCTTGATGCTCCTGACA